>ENA-USUJ01001575-USUJ01001575.1-human-gut-metagenome-genome-assembly--contig:-NODE-1575-length-18978-cov-34.899741_pt1 | contig 18978 bp, 19 predicted proteins | sample MGYA00250061_ERZ773398 | MGnify/ENA primary metagenome ERZ773398 (study PRJEB29103, sample SAMN06111992) | human gut metagenome | biome: human gut; feature: ankylosing spondylitis patient; material... | reverse complement strand
TGATTTCCGCCTACAAAAATAATTTTATATGAACGATAAAAAGAAACACCGGAAGCGGTGCTTCCTGCATCGCTGTGTGCAAAAATAATGGTTTTTCGGAGAATAACAAGGATTATAGAGGTTGTTTTAAATGAAAGAGCCGTGATCATTTTGTTGTTTTCTTTCCCCAACTGTTGCATGGTTAGAACTCTTTTTACTATCTTTGTGACAAATTAAGCAATATACACTAACATGATAAAGCCAGATTATCCTTCCGTTTTGCTAATCTATACCGGAGGTACGATTGGAATGATTGAAAATCCGGAAACAGGAGCACTGGAAGCCTTCAATTTTGACCAACTTCAAGAAAACGTTCCAGAACTAAAACGTTTTAATTATCGTATATCCTCTTATCAGTTCAACCCTCCTATTGACTCTTCCGATATGGAACCGGCTTTGTGGAGCAAATTAGTAAAAATCATTCATTACAATTACGATAATTTCGACGGCTTTGTCATTCTGCACGGAACGGATACCATGGCTTATACGGCATCGGCACTGAGCTTCATGCTGGAAAACTTGAGCAAACCTGTTATTCTGACCGGAAGTCAGTTGCCTATCGGAGTGTTACGTACTGACGGTAAGGAAAATCTGATCACTTCCATTGAAATAGCAGCTGCCAAGTATCCGGACGGACGGGCAATAGTTCCTGAAGTGTGTATTTTCTTCGAAAATCTTCTGCTGCGAGGAAATCGTACAACCAAAATCAATGCAGAAAACTTCAATGCATTCCGTTCGTACAACTATCCCCCACTGGCTACAGCAGGTATACATATCAAGTATGAATACGACCGTATCCGGAAAGCAGACTTAAACCTTCCGATGCATCCTCATTATGTATTCGATACAAATGTGCTTATTCTCACCATATTCCCCGGCATCCAAGAAAATGTAGTAAGTAATGTTTTCCGTATACCGGGATTAAAAGCAGTGGTACTGAAAACATATGGTTCGGGAAATGCTCCGCAAAAACCTTGGTTTATCCGCTTGTTGAAAGAAGCTACCCAGCGAGGTATTGTCATTGTGAACATTTCACAGTGTCCTGCAGGTATGGTAGAAATGGCACGTTATGAAACCGGTCTTCACCTTTTAGATGCAGGTGTCATCAGTGGATTTGATGCTACTGTAGAAAGTGTCCTAACCAAGCTAATGTTCCTGTTCGGACATAACCTGACCCCAAAAGAAGTACGGAACGAAATGAACCGTTCCATTGCCGGAGAATTTACGCGTCCTGAATTGTAATATTTTTGTAATACCTATTTCATCGTGGCGAAACAAAAAAGCATCACTTTTGCAGCAACTAATTATAACAAAAGCACTATGAACGATTATCGTATTCTTGTTGTAGACGATGAAGAAGACCTTTGCGAGATTCTGAAGTTCAATCTTGAGATGGAAGGGTATACGGTAGATACAGCTTATTCTGCCGAAGAAGCATTGAAACTAGACATCACACAATACAATTTGTTGCTGCTAGATGTGATGATGGGAGAAATATCTGGTTTCAAAATGGCGCGCATGTTGAAAGCTAATAAGGATACAGCCGAAATTCCTATTATTTTCATTACCGCAAAAGATACTGAAAACGATACAATCACGGGATTTAACCTGGGAGCAGATGACTATATCTCGAAACCATTCTCATTGCGTGAGGTAATCATGCGTGTGAAAGCGGTATTACGCCGCACGGCAGGTGTACAGATAAAAGAAGAAGAACAGCTTCAATACAAGGGGCTCGTTATAAATATACCTCAGAAGAAAGTCACGATAGACGGAGAGGAAACCTCGTTGACTAAAAAAGAATTTGAAATATTATTGCTGCTGCTACAAAATCAGGGACGAGTATTTTCACGCGAAGATATTCTGGCAAAAGTATGGAATGACGAAGTGTATGTACTCGATCGTACCATAGACGTAAATATCACCCGTTTACGCAAAAAGATAGGCAGCTACGGCAAATACATAGTAACCCGTTTAGGATATGGTTACTGTTTCGAATGTGAATAATTCTATAAAACTATCATGACTAAACTTTCATATCGTTTATTACCATTCAACAAACGGCTTTTTCTTTCAGTCATCACTTTGTTTCTCGCTTTTGCTGTCTGCTTTATGCTGTTTCAGTATCAGCGCGAAAAGTCATACAAAAGTGAACTGCTGAATACACAGTTGCAGAACTATAATGCGCAATTATATGATTTTATCAGCGAAAACGATAATTTCAGCGTAGATACTTTGCAACACTATGTTACTACGCATATGATTCCTAACCTGCGGGTAACACTTATCACTTCCGAAGGTGAAGTGCTTTACGACAATACCCAAAAAGAGATCAGACAGTTTAAGAATCATAGCTCGCGCAAAGAAGTACAAGATGCCCTGATGTACGGCAGTGGATATTCTATCAGCCGTTACTCAGAAAGTCTGAACGGAGAAGAATTTTTTTATTCGGCACGTTATTATCCGGCCAAACAAATAATAATACGCTCAGCCCTTCCTTACAATGTAAGTCTGAGCGAACATCTGCGTGCTGATTCCGGATTCATCTGGTTTACTATTATCATCAGTTTGATACTGATGTCTATCTTCTATCGTTTTACTCATAAACTGGGAACTTCTATCACCCAGTTGCAGCAATTTGCATTAAAGGCTGACCGAAACGAACCGATAGATCTTGATATTCTGGAATCATTCCCAAAGAATGAACTTGGAGAAATATCACAACATATCATCAAGATATACAAACGACTGCATCGGGCTAAGGAAGCACTGTATATCGAACGTGAAAAACTGATATCGCATTTACAGACATCACACGAGGGATTGGGAGTATTTACCCGCGAACGAAACGAAATTCTGGTAAATAACCTGTTTACTCAATATGCAAATACGATATCCGACCATAACCTGACTTCTACCGAAGAAGTTTTCTCCATTCCGGAACTGGCTCCTATCACGGATTTCCTGAACCGAAACGAAGGAAATTTTCATAAGGAAGAAAAAAGATTTTCACTGCATATCGACAAAAACGCACGTTCGTTTTCAGTAGAATGTATTATTTTTCAGGATCACGCCTTCGAAATTTCCATCATAGACGTGACGCAGGAAGAAGAACAGGCTCGACTGAAACGCCAGCTTACACAAAACATCGCTCATGAGCTGAAAACTCCAGTGAGCAGTATACAGGGATATCTGGAAACAATTTTGAATAACCCTAACATTACACCGGCTACCATGCATACGTTCTTGGAACGAAGTTACGCACAGAGTAACCGCCTTACTATACTTTTACGGGATATTTCTGTACTGACACGTATGGATGAAGCTCCACATCTGGTAGAAATAGAAACAGTCAACCTAAGCAAGTTGATAGAAAACATGTTGAATGAAGTTGCATTGGGATTGGAAGAAAAACAAATAAAAGTTGTAAACAAACTTCCTTTCAACCTGATACTGACCGGAAACAACTCGCTGATTTATTCTATTTTCCGTAACCTGATGGATAATGCTATTGCTTATGCCGGTACGAACATAACAGTTACAATCAACTGCTTCCGTGAAGATGAAAAATTTTATTATTTCAGCTTTTCCGATACGGGAGTTGGAGTTCCGGAAGAACATCTGAACCGTTTGTTCGAACGCTTCTACCGAGTAGACAAGGGACGTTCAAGAAAACTGGGAGGAACCGGACTGGGACTTGCCATCGTTAAAAATGCCGTCTTGTTCCACGGAGGAACTATCTTCGCCAAGAACAATCCTCATGGTGGACTTGAGTTCGTCTTTACTCTACAAAAAAACAAAGAGGCGTAAAAACAGAGAAAACATATCAATCTATATTCAAAAAGCAAAGGCTGCTTTCAACTGATTATCAAACAGTTAAAAGCAGCCTTATTTTTTACCCAAAACTTCAGCATATCTTCATCAAAACTTCTCGATATTTTTCTAAAAATCGTACAAATGTCAGAGAAATTTGTACGAAAAATTACTGAAACTTCCTGACATATATTTCATAAGAATTAACGATCCAGCACACACCAGGTGCAAACAAAATCAGGGGAAGCTATATAATGTATATCAAAATGAATTTGTGAGGAAGTTCGCAACTCGTGCCCCTCACATCTGCCGTCCGTCTGAAGCTGGAATGGAACAATACGAAGATGCTCCAGAAAATCAACTCCTTGTTCATCGAGCAACTTATACATGGTTTCTTTTGCCGACCACTGGACAAGCAGATAAGCAGTATCGGATGAATGGCGAAGTTCGTCCGGATACATAAACCGACCGGCAACTTTCCGAACACGATCGGAAATATACTCGATATCAACTCCTACTTCGTATGTAGCATGGAGCCCAACAGCAACATATCCTCGCGTATGAGAGATTGTAATATGAAAACTTCCGTCGGTCAAAAATGGCTTTCCTGAAGAATAATGAGAAATATGTTTTTCTTCTCCACAAACAGCACGAAGCAATACCCGCACAGCAAGATATTCCAACTGGCGTGCCTCCGACTTCAACTGCGACAATTCCTCATCGTATGGCAAAGAAGCAACCAGCATTTTTCTCAACTCTTCGGCAGTTTCCTCAACGCGCCAGATAGCGAATAAAGCTCCGTTTTCAATCCACTTTTTAAGAAGAGGCATAGATGATCAATCTTTCTTTTCCTTACTTGTATTCATTCCTACAGTGACTTTCACCTTTACTATACGACGAACATCCATTTCGAGGATTTCAAAACGGTAACGGTCATAATTTATTACTTCATGCAGAACGGGAAACTCTCCTTTCAATTCCAGCAACAGTCCAGCCAATGTATCGGCATCTCCAGCTACTGCTTCAAAATCATCCGGATTGATTTCTGCCAGTTTATAGAAGTCGGAAAGCAAAGTCTTTCCTTCAAAGATATATACGTTCTCCGAAATCTTCACATAGGTACGTTCTTCTTCATCGTACTCATCGTTTATCTCACCCACGATTTCTTCGATAATATCTTCCATCGTCACAATACCCGATGTTCCTCCAAATTCATCTACCACGATGGCAATATGAATTTTGTTGGCCTGAAAATCGCGAAGCAAATCGTCTATCATCTTCGTTTCAGGAACAAAAAACGCCGGACGTATCAAATTCTGCCATTTAAAGTCGGCTCCTTTATCCAAATAAGGGAGCAAGTCTTTGATATATAAAACACCTTTAATGTTATCGCGCGACTCTTCATATACGGGTATTCTGGAATAAGCATTTTCCACGATGCATTTTATAACCTCCGGAAAGGGAGTGTTTATTTCCAGATCTACAATATCAAGTCTTGAAGTCATGACTTCTTCTGCTGTTTCCTCACCAAAACGAATAATGCCTTTCAGCATATTGCTTTCTTCGGATATTTCATTCTTGTCGGTCAGCTCTAAAGCCTGCGACAGTTCATCGACCGAGAGATTGGGAACCTTACGTTTTTTGGTAAGCTTGTTTATCAAAAAAGTGGAATGTACCAGCAAATTCGACACGGGCTTAAAAACAGAACGCAACAGATAAACAACCGGTGCTGCTTTACGGCAAAATTTCAACGTATTTTGTGCAGAATATATTTTCGGCATGATTTCCCCGAAAAGCAACAACAGAAAAGTAAGCACAACCGTTATGAGCAAAAACTCAAGCAACTGAGCATCGCCAAAATCTATCACGCTGGCAAAAAAGAAATTGCACAACATGATTATTGTTACATTGACAAAGTTATTCGAAATAAGAATGGTAGCAAGCAAACGTTCCGAATCATCAAGCAAAGCTCTAATGCGTGAATCAGAAGGATGCTCATTTTCATCCACCTTACTCAGATCGGAAGGGGACAACGAAAAAAAAGCGATTTCGGATGCCGAAACAAAACCAGAAGCATACAATAATAGAATTGCAAGAATCAATGCAATTATAGCCCCCATAGAAGGGGGAACGACGGTCACTCCGTCACATAAATCCTGTAAGTAGGATATACACGAGTCAGGGTCCAAGGAATAAATATTTAGTTAAACATCAATTTTCTTTTTTCTCTTTCACCGCAAATCTGTATTGTCTGAAATATCTTATACAAGTAATATACCAGACATATGCCGCTTACGGAGAAAGAGCATTCGGCTTTAGAACGGCAAATCATCGGAAGCGTCAGCCGTTTGTACCGCTTGTGCCGATGAAGGCTGCTGAGGAGCGACACCCGGCTGCATTGGCTGTTGTGCCGTACCAGCCTGAGTTGTACGCGGAGTAAGCATCTCCATATTATCGGCAAAAATCTCTACAATATAACGCTTGATTCCGTTCTGGTCGTCATAAGAACGAGAACGGATTTTTCCTTCAATATACAGTTTGTCACCTTTATGAACATATTTTTCTGCTGTTTCGGCAAGACCACGCCACAAGACAATATTGTGCCATTCTGTACGCTCCGGAACTTGTGTACCGTTCGCCAATGTATAAGCACGGTCTGTCGTAGCCAAGGGGAATGTTGCCACAGCTACACCATTATCCAAATAACGTACATCGGGATCCTTTCCCACATTGCCTATCAACTGAACTTTATTTAATGACATAATTTACTTTCTTTTAAATATTTGGCTTCAAAATTAGAGAAAAAAAACGAGAAGTCAAGCGCGATACGGGAAATTTATGTAAGTCGTCAATCAAAACTCTCTGATACTCTTTTCCCAGCATACTTGTTTCAGACAATACAACTTCATAACAATCAGCATAGATAATCCGATGCGACAGCACATGCTTCACTCCTTCTGCCACCAACCTGATATTATCTATCTGACACCCTCCAAACAAACGTTCAAACTCCGGAATCTGAAGAATATGTTGCCCGTCAAGTGGAGCCTCTGTTTCTATCAAAGGAAATTCATACAGATTATGCCAGATGTCGCCTGCCCCGCGCTTATATATATAGGTATAAGCCCCTGCACGTACATAGAAATAATGAAAATAACGATTAGAAACTTTTGTTTTATGCTTCTTGCAAGGTAACTCATCTACTATGCCTTTCTGCAAAGCCACACAACTGTCAGACAAAGGACAAAACAAACACGAAGGTGAAGACGGCACACACTGAAGTGCTCCAAAATCCATAATGGCCTGATTATATAATGCAGGTTGTGCTTTATCCAGCAATTCGTCAGCCAGCTCCGCAAATAGTTTTTTACCGGAATTTGTATCAATCGGCTCTTCCACTCCCATCCAACGCGATATCACTCTATACACATTGCCATCGACAACGGCACAAGGCATATCATAGGCAAAGGAACAAATAGCCGCTGCGGTATAATCGCCTACTCCTTTCATTTTCCTGACTCCTGCATATGTATCAGGAAATGCGCCCTCCCGGGCAATCGAACGAGCAGCCTCATGCAAGTTTCTGGCACGGGAATAATAACCCAGCCCCTGCCAATATTTCATCACCTCATCTTCATCAGCATCTGCCAAGGTCTGGAAATCGGGAAAACGTTCTATAAACCGGCAGTAGTAGTCATATCCTTGCGCTACCCGCGTTTGTTGCAGAATAATTTCAGATATCCATATTTTATAAGGATTTTTCGTATTTCTCCAAGGCAAATCACGTTTATTCTCCTTATACCAATTTATAATCTTGTCGCTCAGCAAACTCATCCAAAATGTTTTTTCAATATTTATACCAGTCAAATTTTCAGCAAAAATAAAGGTTTTAGCAAAGCACAAGCCACTTTTTATAAAATTTGTTCGAAAGAAATTTTTCTGAGAACGAGAAAAGCTATATATTTGCAATCCAAAAAATTAAGATAACGTATAACAATAATTATTAGCGAAATGACTAAAGCAGATATTGTAAACGAAATTGCTAGAAACACAGGTATTGACAAGGCAACAGTCCTGACCACACTTGAAGCGTTTATGGATTCAGTAAAAGAATCGTTGTCAAACGATGAAAACGTATACCTTCGTGGTTTCGGTAGTTTCATTGTGAAGAAAAGAGCGCAGAAGACTGCCCGTAACATTTCAAAGAATACAACTATTATTATTCCGGAGCACAATATTCCGGCATTTAAGCCAGCTAAAACATTTACTCTTTCAGTAAAGAAATAAATTAACATTAGTATTAACCCTATAAATTTTTAAAAGTATGCCTAGCGGAAAGAAAAGAAAAAGACATAAAATGTCTACACACAAACGTAAAAAAAGACTAAGAAAGAACAGACATAAAAGCAAAAAATAATTGTTAGTCTGTCCGACTTCAATAAAGAACAAACTTGTAAAGCTCCTACTAGTCTTTCAGGTTTGTTCTTTGTGTATGTGATAATACAGACTTTACAGACAAGTTTCCAATCTAAACTATTCATCTTACCGAAACATGTTACGTCTGTATATTTCGAAAAGCATTATTAACATTCTAAAAACTAAGTAACAAGTGACAAGCGAATTAGTAGTAGATGTACAGCCTAAAGAAATCTCTATTGCGCTCTTGGAAGACAAGAACCTGGTAGAGTTCCAGAAAGAAGAACGAAATCTGTCTTTCTCGGTTGGCAATATGTACGTAGGCAAGATACGCAAGCTCATGCCTGGACTGAATGCCTGTTTTGTGGATGTAGGTTTCGAAAAAGACGCTTTCCTTCACTACTTAGACCTCGGACCTCAATTTAATTCTTACCAAAAGTATCTGAAGCAGGTCATCAGCGACAGAAAAAAACTTTATCCAATGTCGAAAGCATCGATACTGCCCGACATTGATAAGGATGGAACCATTTCGAACGTTTTACAGCAGGGACAGGAAGTCATCGTACAAATCGTAAAAGAACCTATCTCAACCAAAGGACCGCGACTGACATGTGAACTATCTTTCGCCGGACGATACCTTGTCCTGATTCCGTTCAACGATAAAGTTTCTGTTTCCCAGAAAATCAAATCAAGCGAAGAACGCGCACGCTTAAAGCAATTATTGCAAAGCATCAAACCGAAAAACTTCGGAGTAATAGTACGTACCGTAGCAGAAGGAAAGCGTGTTGCAGAACTGGATGCAGAACTGAAAGTATTACTGAAGCATTGGGAAGATACCATCTCAAAAGTACAAAAGGCAACCAAACTGCCTTCATTGGTATACGAGGAAACAAGCCGCACGGTAGCCATGCTGCGCGACTTATTCAACCCTTCGTATGAAAATATTTATGTAAACGATGAAAGCGTTTACAATGAAGTAAAAGATTATGTAACGCTCATTGCTCCCGAACGTTCGGGAATCGTGAAGCTTTACAAAGGACAACTTCCCATTTTCGACAATTTTGCAATAACCAAGCAAATCAAATCTTCGTTCGGTAAAACGGTTTCATACAAAAGCGGAGCTTATCTTATTATAGAACATACAGAAGCTTTGCATGTGGTAGATGTAAACAGTGGCAACCGGTCCAAATCCGGCAACGGTCAGGAAGCCAATGCGTTGGACGTAAATTTAGGTGCAGCAGACGAACTTGCCCGACAACTCCGCCTGAGAGATATGGGAGGTATCATCGTTGTCGATTTCATTGATATGAATCTTGCCGAGAACCGACAAAAACTATATGAACGCATGTGCCAAAACATGCAGAAAGACCGAGCAAAACACAACATATTGCCACTCAGCAAATTCGGATTAATGCAGATTACCCGTCAGAGAGTTCGTCCTGCCATGGACGTCAATACCGATGAAGACTGTCCGACGTGTTTTGGAAAAGGGAAAATAAAGCCCTCCATATTATTTACAGATACATTGGAAAGTAAAATTGACTACCTGGTCAATAAACTGAAGGTCAAGAAATTTACATTACATATCCATCCCTATGTTGCCGCTTACATCAATCAAGGAATAGTTTCCTTAAAACGTAAATGGCAAATGAAATTCGGATTTGGTATAAAGATAATACCTAATCAAAGCCTCGCTTTCCTGGAATATAAATTCTATGATATGCATGGCGATGAACTTGACATGAAAGAAGAGTTCGAAATAAAATAACTCTGATACAAGAAAGGGAAAAATAAATATCCTAAGAAGTGCGGACGGATGCCTTACCATAAAGGGTGTCCGTCCGTTTTTATCCGGAACAGAGCAAAATCATTTTCCACTCACACACAAAAAGATTATTTTTGCATATAGAATCATCTAAATCTCCAATTTGAGCGTATGAAAAAAAAGAAATTCACACTGGAAGTTCCAGGAAATGCAAAAGAAATATTGCTTCACACATGTTGTGCCCCCTGCTCGTCAGCTATCATCGAATGCCTGATGCAACATGACATACGCCCTACCATTTACTATTGCAATCCAAACATCTATCCACTAGAAGAATATAACATTCGCAAAAATGAATGTTCGCGTTATGCACAGTCGTTAGGACTGGATATCATCGATGCAGATTACAATCACGAGGCATGGCGATGCACGGTTCAAGGACTCGAAGGAGAGCCAGAACGGGGCGGACGCTGTCTGCAATGTTTCAAAATGCGGTTACTCGATACAGCACGATATGCTCACGAAAATGGATTTTCTGTAATTACTACCACACTTGCTTCTTCACGTTGGAAAAGCTTAGAGCAGATTAATCAGGCAGGAAGATATGCAGTAGAGAATTATCCGGACGTCATCTGGTGGGATCAGAACTGGAGAAAAGGAGGATTAAGCGAACGGCGTATTGCTATAATAAAAGAATATGGATTTTACAACCAGCAATATTGCGGATGCGAATTTAGCATGCGTAAAGAGGAATCCCCCTCTCTATAACATCTCGATAATCAAAAAAGCATAACTCACTCATAATAAGCAGCTTTTCTACATATACTCCAATCATACGCAATGAATAATTAGTCAAATATTTGACTAATAAGACTAAAATTCGTACTTTTGCAGTTCAAAAGTAAAAAGATAATCATGAGAGAAGGAGGAGAGTTTAGAGAGTTAATGCTGCAGGTATTCCGCACTCGCATGTCTTTCCGTAGAGCCATGCAACGAACTTTAAAAAGGAATAATGCAGGAATCACATTCGAAATGCTACAAATATTAAGTAGCCTGTGGCACGAGCAAGGTATCACCCAGCAAGTTTTAGCGGAACGAACAGCCAAAGACAAAGCATGCCTGACTAATCTGATGAATAACCTGGAAAAAAAAGGATACGTATGTCGTAAAGAAGATCCCGCAGACCGGCGTAGCAAATTGGTTTACCTTACAAAAGAAGGCGAAGAATTCCGTAATCAGATTCGGCCCATATTGGATCAAGTATATGTAAATGCAGAACAAATAATAGGGCTTGATAGCATCAGAACCATGATGTCCGAATTAAAATCCGTATATGATGTACTCGAAAATATATAAATACTTACTTGTCTTTCTACTTTCAGGAAGTTATTGTAAAAGCATAGCTTCTCCAGCTGATTCATTGTTTCTTACCGTGGATGAGCTGTTCCGTCTAGGTGTGGAAAACAGTTTGAAACTCCAGGCGGACAAAGTACAGGAATCAATGGCACACGAGCAGGGAAAGACAGCACGTACTTCACTGTTACCCGACTTACAGATAGGGCTTAACGGAGGTGTTATAGGACAACCCGTTGTTTTCCAGCATGGCTTATCAGACGCAACCTATCCAGATACTCCCGACTGGTCACAAAATTATGCCATAAATTTTACTCAACCTTTATATCAAGGAGGTAAGATACGATATGCTATACATAAAGCAGATCTGAAAAAAGAGATAGCCTCTCTTCAGACCGTAACAGACCGTGCTGATATAAAGCTCAATCTCTTGGAGCAATATATGAGCTTGTTTAGTTTATTCCGCCAGCACGACGTATTAACCCGAAACACTGAAGAATCAGAACGTCGGCTGAAAGATATCAAGCAGATGAAAAAGGAGGGACTCATAACAAATAATGATGTACTTCGAAGCGAAATGCAACTTACTAACGACCGCCTTTCACTTACAGAAACGGAAAATAGTATCGCACTTGTATCTCAACAGCTGGATATCTTACCAGGAATTAACGAAAACTGCTTGTTATTGCCAGATACAGCCTTGCTCTACCGTTCCATTGCCCTTGAAAAATACGATGACTACGTAGCACAAGCTTGTATGAATGATCCGGGAATATTACTGTTACGCAAGCAAACGGAAGTTGCACAAAACGATGTCCGTCTGGCAAAAGCTGAATACCTGCCAAACATATCGCTTTATGCAGCGAATACACTGGCACGTCCTATCTCGAGAACAATGGCCGACATGTATAATAATAATTGGAACATAGGCTTGTCTGTATCATACCCTCTTTCGTCATTAGACAAAAACAACCATAAGACTAAAGAAAGTTAACTTGCGGTAAGACTTAGCCAGAACATCGAAGAACAAAGGGTGCAGCAAATCAAAGTTAATGTACGTACGGCCTACCTTCGTCATCATGAAGCACTGCAACAGGTAGAAGCATTAAAACTCTCTGTCAAACAGGCAGAAGAAAACTATCGTATCATGCAAAACCGCTATCTGAACCAGCTGGCCATACTGACAGATTTACTGGATGCTAACTCTGTCCGTCTGAATGCAGAACTTCAGCTCACTTCAGCCCGTACCCGGGTTATTTATACTTATTATCAACTGGAACGCGCCTGCGGACGCTTGTAATTCACAAACTTAATCCCAAGCACTATGTCTGAACTAGAAATTAAACAGAAAAAACTAAAGAAACTGCGTATTCGCAATTTCATTTTGAATACCATCTGTATCATCCTGGCTTGTTCGGGATTATGGTGGACTGCCACTTATTTTTGACGGTACATAAATTATGAAGTAACAAACGACGCTTTTGTCGATCAATACGTCATACCCTTGAATATCCGCGCAACAGGATATATCAAAGAAGTTCGCTTTAAGGAACATCAATTTGTCCATCAAGGAGATACCCTGTTAGTTCTCGACAACCGTGAGTATCAAATAAAGGTAAAAGAAGCAGAAGCTTCCCTACTCGACGCTCAAGGTTCGAAGGATGCACTCCACTCAGGCATCGAAACCTCACATACAAACATTGCCGTACAGGAAGCAAACATTGCCGAGGCAAAAGCCAAATTATGGCAACTGGAACAGGACTATCATCGCTTCGAACGGTTACTTTAAAGAGGAATCTGTACCCGAACAGCAATACGAACAAGCCAAAGCTGCTTACGACGCAGCACAAGCACGCTATCAGGCTTTACTCGAACAAAAACGTGTAGCATTGTCACAATATTCGGAAGCAAGCAAAAAGAATACCAGCGCTGAAGCAGCTATCCTCCGCAAAGAAGCCGACTTAGACTTGGCACGCCTGAATCTCTCGTATACTGTTGTGACTGCTCCTTACGATGGATATATGGGGCGACGTACCTTGGAGCCCGGACAGTTTGTACAGGCAGGACAAACCATTTCGTACCTGGTCCGCAACAAAGATAAATGGATTACTGCAAACTATAAGGAAACGCAGATTGTAAACATTTACATCGGACAACCGGTACGCATTAAAGTAGACGCTTTGCCTGGAAAAGTGTTTGAAGGAAAGGTTACAGCTATATCAGAAGCAACCGGCTCAAAATATTCGCTTGTTCCCACAGATAATTCTGCCGGCAACTTTGTAAAGGTACAACAACGTATTCCAGTCCGTATCGATATTATCAATATCAGTGAAGAAGATGCACAACACCTGCGTGCCGGAATGATGGTAGAAACAGAAGCATTACGCAAATGACAAATATGAGAGAACTGGGATTACCCTTACGTAAGTGGGTTCCCAACTGGCTGGCATTGATAAGTATTTTCATTATTATTCTTCCTATAACGATGCTCAACGGTTCGTATACAGGAAGTATGCTTGAGGTATCCAGCACACTAGGTACCAATACAGAAGATATAACAATGGGATATTACGCTGCTTCGGCAGGCATGGCAATAGCCTATCCCATCGTACCGAAAGTCCTGTCTGCTTTCTCAGTCAAGTTTCTTTTGCTCGCCGATCTGGCTTTGCAATTTATATTAAGCTGGATATGCGCCCGCTCGCAAAGTGCGGATATTCTGATTGTTGCCAGTTTTGCCATAGGCTTTCTGAAAGGATTCCTCATGCTTTGGTTTATCCGACATGCACAAAAGATATTCAGTCCGAAAAATGTCCGTAGCGAATTCTACTCATACTTCTATCCATTAGTATATGGAAGTGGCCAGATATCTATGGTGCTCACAGCAGAACTTGCCTATCATTACAACTGGAAGTACATGTATTATTTTATGATGCTTCTGTTGTTATTGGCTATATTGCTGGTAATAGTCTGCTATCGCCACAACCGCCCGTTACAGAAAATTCCCATAGAAGAATTGCATCTGCGGGAGATGTTCGTAATCGCTATCGGTCTGCTGATGCTGATGTATGTCATCAATTACGGAAAAATACTCGACTGGATGTCATCCTACAAAATCTGCGCTTACATTGCCATAGCACCGATTCTGATAGCTTTTTTTGTCTGGATGCAATATCATTCCGAAACTCCTTATGTCAATCTGGCTCCCTTATATCAACCTAAAGCTATAGTTGGCTATTTTTACATGATGCTCATCATGTTTTTCAGTACATCAACCACATTACTGACGAACTACATGACATCTATTCTAAAAGTAGACAGTACACACTCTTATGTACTTTATATCTGGCTTTTACCCGGATATATACTAGGAGCATTCATCTGTTTCTGGTGGTTCAGATGGCAACGCTGGCGTTTCCGTTTTTTCATTGCTGGAGGTATGGCATGCTTCGCTATTTTCTTCGGCATCCTTTATTTCGGTATTTCGCCTGAAAGTACATACGAAATGTTGTTCTTTCCCATCTTCCTGCGTGGATTGGGTATGCTGGCTCTGATTATAGCCTTCGCTCTGTTTGCCGTAGAAGACTTGAATCCGAAGTTCCTGCTTTCGAATGCTTTCTTTCTGATAATATTCCGTTCTGTACTAGCTCCTATCATAGCTACATCTTTTTACAGTAATACGCTATACAGGCTACAGCAAAAATACATGCACTCTTTATCCGAGACCATAACGATGGCTGATCCTCTGGCTGCCTCGAAATTCTCACAATCGCTTACAAGCGGCCTGGCTCAGGGACACGAATATAGTGAAGCTACCCAACTGGCAACAACCTCGCTCTATACTACTTTGCAGCAACAGAGTCTGCTGCTGGCATTAAAAGAGATACTGGGGTGGCTATTTATCATTACTCTGATAATCGCTATTATTTCACGTTTTATACCTTTCCATAAAACAATTAGAGTTACCTTTGCCAAAACAGGAGATGATATGGTATAACAAAAAACAAAATAAAAATGACTATCAAAAGAATTATAGTATGCAGCTTGGGGATTTTATCATTTGCCCTCAATACGATGGCTGCACGTATCGATACATTATCGGTAGAAAGTCCTAAAATGAAAAAAGAGATCAAAGTAGCAGTCATTGTGCCCGATCAAGCTTTAGAAGGGAAAAAATGCCCTACCCTATATCTGCTGCACGGATATGGAGGCAACTCACTTACCTGGTTGGGGATTAAGCCAGAACTTCCTCAAATGGCAGATCGGGATGGAATTATCGTAGTATGTCCGGACGGGAAAAACAGCTGGTACTGGGACAGCCCTACCCATGCCGACAGCCAATATGAAACATTCGTTTCCTCTGAACTGGTAAAGTATATAGATACACATTATTCAACAATAAAGGACCGGAAAGGAAGAGCTGTAACAGGACTTAGCATGGGTGGTCATGGAGGTATGTGGCTTTCTATTCGTCATAAAGATGTTTTTGGTGCAGGAGGCAGTACCAGTGGTGGTGTAGACATTCGTCCGTTTCCTCACGAATGGAAAATGAAAGAACAACTTGGAGAGCTATCCAAAAACCGTCAACGATGGGATGAGCACACTGTAATGACACAGCTGGATAAAATTCAAAATGGTGATCTGGCATTAATTATCGATTGCGGCACAGGAGATTTCTTCCTGGAAGTCAACCAGAAATTTCATGAAGAATTGGAAAAACGAGGTATTTTCCACGATTTTATCATCCGTCCCGGGAAACATAGCAGCACCTATTGGAATAATTCAATAGACTATCAATGGCTGTTTTTCAAAAAATTCTTTGACGGATATCGGAACAATGGTGAATGATATCAAAACAATAAAATGAAATGAGGCTACCTTAAAAAAGTAGCCTCATTTCATTTTATCCAAACTCAAACAGAAGCATAACATTCATACTTTCAACACTTCTATTTAAGAGATTTCTTTTGTCTGCATTTTACTATGGATTCAACCGGAAATCCGTTTTATTTAATTCCCAGCTTATTCTTCAATTCCTTGGGAAGTGAATCCTTGTGCATCATCACAAAAATAGTCTTGGCACGTACATAACTTTCCGACATATTCAGATAACCTCCAAATTTATTACTGTCGGCAGCCCAAGAGTTTTTGGTAATATAATATTTTGTTCCGTTCTGATCTTTAGCAATACCAGTAAGATGCATCAGATGATCATCGGTTGTAGCAAACGATTCATATCCTTGCTGGCGAACTTCCGGAGTTACATTCACTTCCGGGTAAGGATGCTTAAACTGGAACACCTCTGCCAGACGATCACGCTTTGTCATCTGTCCCCAACGAGCACGGTCACTGTCTTTATATTCGTCTACATCATCCACCTCCGGATTAATGGCTATTCCATTCGAGAAAGAAAAGCCTCGTTCGCTTACATCACCGTCCCAGCACACAGTATAACCATTGGTCAGCGCATGGTCGGTAGCCTCTATCAGCTCATCCAACGGCAAATTATACATACGGTCGTGCTCCCAGTTATCGGGAATCTCAATCTCAAACGGCTCATAATACGGTTTATGAGTAAAACTTGTCAGCATCACATAATCATCCGTACAAATGCCCAAACTTTCAGCAAAACTTTTAGGGGTATATTCCTTTCCTTTATAAGTAAACTTCTCAGGTACTTTTCCTAAATAAATATCGAACAAACTATTTATCAGCTGCTCATACTGAGGAGATGACTTTTTCATGTTAACTGCCTCTTTGGCTATAGCTGTCATATACTCCACCATTTCCGAATGGTTATGTAATTTTGAGTCATAATTAATACCCATATAAACTTCTTCCGGTACAATGCCGACCTGATTGAATGCCGTAATCCAGCTTGTAGTAATGCTTCCCTGGCCGATATTCCCTTTGCCCTGACGCAAGAAATTATCTTTCAGCTGATTCATATATTTCTGACGTACGATAAACATCTCCGACAAATCATATTCACCCTTGCCCTGACGCAACAGTTCTGCCTCTACAAAAGAAGTTGTGGCAAAGCACCAGCATGTACCGGTAGAAGCCTGGTCTTTCACCGGAGTGACTTTTTGGTTAACTACTGTTTCGAACTTATATCCTTCATTGTTTTCTGCCCAAAGTGAAGCCGAAGCAAGTAACAGGACAGACAGTGTGTAATGTATTGGTTTCATCTGTATGTTTTTATATATAAAAGTTTTATGTGTCAAAAATAAACAAAAAATACGTCTTGTACAGCAAATCCAACTCATATTCTACAATTTTCCCTCTACTTTCAGCTCATGAAAGCCACAACATGTTAATAACAATTAAAGACAAAAATATTTTCCAATGAAAAATTTATCCATAAAGAATAAATTATTTTCTTTGCAAAAATTTTCCATTAGAAAATAATAACAACATAAAAGAATATACATATGAAGTACATTATCATCGGAGGAGTAGCCGGAGGTGCAACTGCCGCTGCACGTATCCGCCGTAATACAGAGAAAACTGAAATCATTTTATTCGAAAAAGGTGAATATATCTCGTATGCCAACTGTGGCTTACCTTTTATGCGTTTTTTAATATTATTCCTTTTCATATTATCTACCTCTCTGATACAGGCACAAGAAGTTTTATTAGAATCAAAAATCAAAAAATCGATTGAAAACGTCCCTGCACAGGTTGGAGTAGCAATAATCATTAACGGGAAAGATACCATAACTGTAAACAATGAGTGTCATTATCCATTGATGAGTGTCATGAAATACCCTCAAGCTTTAGCTGTACTCCATTATCTGCACCAACATAATCAACCACTTTCCACCAAGATATTTATACCTAAAGAAGCACTGCTTGATGATACTTACAGCCCTTTACGCGATAAATATCCGGAAGGAAACATTTACATGCCCATAGCTCAGTTATTAGATTATACCATTCAAAAGAGTGATAATAATGCTTGCGATATATTATTCAATTATACCGGCGGCGTATCGTATACAGATTCCTATATACGTTCTTTGGGGATTAATAATTTTTCCATATCAAAGACAGAAGATGACATGCATGAGGATTTGGCAGCTTGTTATGAGAACTGGAGTACCCCTTTGGAAATAGCTTCCCTAACCGATATGTTATTTTCAAAAGAATTATTTCCAACCGAATATCAAAACTTCCTCAAAGAAACAATGCTTAATTGTCAAACCGGTACTAACAGGTTACCAGCTCCTTTGTTGGATACTACAGCACGAATAGGTCACAAAACAGGAACTTCCGACCGGAACGTGCAGGGAGAATTAATTGGTATCAATGATGTTGGTTTTATTCTTCTTCCAGACGGGAAACGCTACACAATAGCAGTATTGGTCAAAGATTCAACAGAAAGTATGGCTGATACTGAAAAAATCATAGCAAATATTTCGGGAATTGTATATCATCATCTAGTTTCAGAAAAGAACATCTCCAACAAATAAACTTAATTCACATACAAAAGTAAAATCAACACCTACCACTTTTAGGTAACCATTCTATTTTCCGCCTTGACACGCATGTTCCCTAAACCTACCTTTGCGCCGTAACCCTTAAACAACAAT
>ENA-USUJ01001565-USUJ01001565.1-human-gut-metagenome-genome-assembly--contig:-NODE-1565-length-19044-cov-9.251120_pt1 | contig 19044 bp, 20 predicted proteins | sample MGYA00250061_ERZ773398 | MGnify/ENA primary metagenome ERZ773398 (study PRJEB29103, sample SAMN06111992) | human gut metagenome | biome: human gut; feature: ankylosing spondylitis patient; material... | reverse complement strand
CGGCACGCGGATCGGCCATGTCACTTCGGGTACGATGTCGCCCTGCATGAAGGTCGGTTTCGGATTGGGCTACGTGACGCCCGAATACGCCAAGGCGGGAACGGAAATCGCCGTCGTCGTGCGCGAGAAACCCCTCCGCGCCGAAGTGGTGAAGATTCCGTTCGTTTAATCCGCTGCGGCGGGGCTGTGCCGAACAGCCGCCTGAGCCGGGCCAGTCCCGGCCGTGAAAGCGAGTAACTATAAAAAGCTCTTTTTATGAAAGCAAAATACCTCGGACTCGACCTTTCGAGTCCCGTCGTGGTCAGCAGTTCGCCCTATACGGCCACGGTGTCCAACATCGAACAGTGCGTGCGCAACGGTGCGGGCGCCGTGGTCCTCAAGTCGATCTTCGAGGAGCAGATCATCCGCCATGCCGCGGCCCTCGACTATGCGTCGCAGCAGGGCATGGGCGATTCGGGCGAGTACCTCGAACGTTATATCGGCGATGCCTACAAGGGTGAATTCCTCAAACTCGTCGCCGATGCGCGCACGACGGGCGTGCCCGTCATCGCCAGCATCAACTGCATCGCTTCGGCCGAAGCGTGGACCGACTATGTCGTCTCTATGGAGCAGGCCGGCGCCGCGGCGCTGGAGCTGAACATCTTCCTGCAGCCGACCGACCGTCACCGTTCGGCGCAGGAGCTGGAACAGGAGTACGCCGACGTCGTACGCCGCGTGGCCGAGGCCGTGAAGATTCCCGTGTCGGTGAAGCTTCCCATGCGCCTAACCAACGTGCTGGCCGTGGCCGATTCGCTGCTGGCGCGCGGCGCCCGCGGCGTGGTGATGTTCAACCGCTTCTTCGAACCCGATATCGACGTGGAGCGCATGACCTTCGTGAACGGCGATCCGTTCAGCGAGCCGGCCGAACTGCGCAACGTCCTGCGCAGCGTGGCGCTCTGCACGACGGCCGTGCCGCAGCTCGACGTCTCCGTATCGACGGGCGTGCACGACGGCGAAGCGGCCGTGAAGGCGCTGTTGTGCGGCGCGAACGCCGTGCAGATCTGCTCGGCGATCCACGAGAAGGGCTGCGGCGTGATCGTGGACATCAACCGCTTCATCGACCTGTGGGCCGAACGCCACGGCTTCGAGTCGCTGGCCGAGTTCCGCGGGAAGATGAATTACGGCAATGCCGAAAGCGACGTCTACCAGCGCGTTCAATACATGAAATATTTCCCGCACGACGCCGAATAGCGGCGCGCGGAACCGATCTGAGGAGGTGCGTCCCGGAGACCGTTGCGGTCTCCGGGACGTCTCTTTTCGGGCCGTTCCCGCCGCCGGGGCATGCGGAGCGGATTTTTTCATTCGTCAGGCAAAAACATCTTTTGCGGGTTACGTATTCGGAGCCGGATATGTGTTCCTAATATAGGCGTCGTTACGGCGGCGCCCCAGCTGACCAAAGAGTATGGCAAGACCGTGATCGTCAATGTCATCGAGGTCAAGAGCGCTTCCACCAACGCTCAGCTGGTTGCTGAGGACATCGCTCGTCAGCTGGAGAACCGTGTGACCTTCCGCCGTGCCATGAAGCAGTGCATGCGCAATGCCATGAGCCCCCGCGATCGTTCTACCGTTCCCGCAAAGGGCATCAAGGCAATGTGCTCCGGCCGTCTGGGCGGCGCTGATATCGCTCGTACCGAGAGCTATCACGAGGGCACCATCCCCCTGCAGACCCTGCGTGCTGACATTGACTACGGCTTTGCAGAGGCTGCTACCACCTACGGCCGCATCGGCGTCAAGGTGTGGGTCTACAAGGGCGAAGTCCTGAAGAGCGCTAAGACCGCTCAGAAGAAGGAAGGAGGCAACAAGTAATGTTACTGCCTAAGCGTGTTAAGTACCGCCGCGTCCAGCGCGGCCGCATGACCGGCAAGGCTACCCGCGGCAACGTGGTGTGCCAGGGCCAGTACGGCCTTGTTGCTCTGGAGCCGGCATGGATCTCTTCCACCCAGATCGAGGCTGCTCGTGTTGCCATGACTCGTTACATCAAGCGTGGCGGCAAGGTGTGGATCAAGATCTTCCCCGATAAGCCCGTGACTGAAAAGCCCGCTGAGACCCGCATGGGTTCCGGTAAAGGCTCTCCCGAATACTGGGTCGCTGTTGTGAAGCCCGGCCGCGTTCTGTTCGAGCTGGCAGATGTCGATGAGACCACTGCCCGCGAGGCTCTGCGTCTGGCTATGCACAAGCTGCCCATCAAGTGCAAATTTGTTGTCCGTGAGGACTCCGTGAAGGAGGATGGCACCAATGAAGGCTAATGAACTCCGCGAAATGCAGACCGCAGAGCTGACCAGCAAGCTGGCAGACCTGAAGGCCGAGCTGTTTAACCTGCGCTTCCAGCATGCCATCAACCAGCTGGAGAACCCCGGCCGCATCGAAGCAGTCAAGAAGGACATCGCCCGCGTGATGACCGTTCTGGCTGAGAAGCAGTAAGGAGGTTAAACGATGGAAGAACGTAATCTGAGAAAGACCCGCGTCGGCGTCGTCGTGTCCGACAAGATGGATAAGACCATCGTGGTTGCCGTTAAGGATAGCGTGCAGCACCCCCTGTACAAGAAGATCCTGAAGCGTACCGCCAAGTTCAAGGCTCGTGATGAGAAGAACGAGTGCGGCATCGGTGACCGTGTTGAGATCATGGAGTGCCGCCCCCTGAGCAAGGATGTGCGCTGGCGCCTGGTCCGTATCGTTGAGAAGGCAAAGTAATCTTTGCCCGCTGCTTTGAACAGTTTGAAAGGAGATATCTGAAATGGTTCAGATGCAAACTTATCTCAAAGTTGCCGACAACACCGGTGCCAAGGAGCTGATGTGCTTCCGCGTGCTGGGCGGCACCCGCAAGAGATACGCAAACATTGGTGACGTCGTGGTCTGCTCTGTCAAGAAGGCAGCCCCCGGCGGCTCCGTTAAGAAGGGCGACGTCGTCAAGGCTGTCATCGTGCGCAGCAAGCATGGCGTCCGCCGCGACGACGGCTCCTACATCCGTTTCGATGAGAACGCCGCCGTTATCGTCATGGCCGACAAGAGCCCCAAGGGTACTCGTATCTTTGGACCCGTCGCTCGCGAGCTGCGTGATGCCGGCTACACCAAGATCCTGAGCCTGGCTCCGGAATCGCTGTAAGGAGGTTTTAAAAATGAATAATCTTCATGTTAAAACCGGCGACAACGTTATGATCATCAGCGGCAAGGACAAGGGCCACACTGGTAAGGTCCTGCAGGTCAGCCCCTCTGAGAACAAGGTCATCGTTGAGGGCCAGAACATGGTTACCAAGCACGTCAAGCCCCGCCGTCAGGGCGAGCAGGGCGGCATCGTCAAGGCTGAGGGTGCTATGTACGCATCCAAGGTCATGCCCATCTGCCCCAAGTGCGGCAAGGCCGTGCGCGTGGGCCACGTCGAGAAGGACGGTAAGATGGTCCGCGTCTGCAAGAAGTGCGGCGCTGAGCTGTAAGAAAGGAGTAAGGAACAATGGCTCGTTTGAAAGAACAGTATGTCAATGAAATTGCTCCTGCTCTGAACTCCAAGTTCGGTTACAAGAGCGTTATGCAGATCCCCAAGCTGGACAAGGTCGTCATCAACGTTGCCTGCGGCGAAGCCAAGGACAACGAGAAGATCCTGGAAGCTGTCATGAAGGATCTGGGCCAGATCACTGGCCAGAAGGCAGTCGTCTGCCGTGCCAAGAAGAGCGTTGCAAACTTCAACCACGTCGCCGTGGTGGGCCTCAATGGCGTGAATGACCTGGGTGTTCTCTTTATACTTGCGGCAGATGTCCACACCGATCTGGACATGGCTGCCCTCGATCTCGTGGTCCAGTGCCTTGCCGATGTCATGCAGCAGGCCGGCGCGGCGTGCCAGCGTGACATTGACGCCCATCTCGCCTGCCAGCAGACCGGCCAGCCAGGCTACCTCCATGCTGTGGGTCAGAGCGTTCTGGCCAAAGCTGGTGCGGTACTTCAGGCGGCCGATGAGCTTGATGAGGTCGGGGTGCAGGCCATGGATGCCAAGCTCCATCACGGCTTTCTCGCCCTCCCGCTTCATCTGCAGCTCCAGGTCGTGGCGGCACTTCTCCACCGTCTCCTCAATGCGGGCGGGGTGGATGCGGCCGTCACCGATCAGGCGCTCCAACGTCATGCGGGCCACCTCACGGCGGGTCTGGTCAAAGGAGGACAGGGTGATGGCCTCCGGGGTATCGTCGATGATGAGGTCCACGCCCGTGGCGGTTTCCAGCGCGCGGATGTTGCGGCCCTCGCGGCCGATGATGCGGCCTTTCATTTCATCGCTGGGCAGCGGGACGACGCTGACCGTGGTCTCACTGCAGTGGTCGGCAGCGCAGCGGCTGATGGCCTGGCCCACCAGATTGCGGGCGATGTTCTCGCAGTTCTCTTTCAGGTCGGTCTCATAGGCGGCCACACGGACAGCCTTTTCGTGGGTGAGCTCCTCATCCACCTTGTGCAGCAGCACCTCGCGGGCGTCTTCCTGGCTCAGGCCGGCCAGCGTTTCCAGCCGCTCCATCTCCTTGGCGCGCAGGGCGTCTACTTCGGCCAGATGGGCGTCGGCTTCCTCGTGCTTCTTTTTCAGTTCCTCTTCCTTGCGCTCCAGCGCTTCGGTCTTGCGGTCGAGGGCGGTCTCTTTCTGGTCCACGCGGTTTTCCTGGCGGCTGATCTCGGCGCGGCGCTGCTTGATCTCCTTGTCGGCTTCGGCTTTCTGGGCGTCCACTTCGGCTTTCAGCTTGAATGCCTCGTCTTTTGCTTCCAGGATGGCTTCTTTTCGTTTCTGGTCTGCGGTCTTGATCGCTTCGTTCACCAGGCGGGTAGCCTCGGCCTCGGCACTGCCGATCTGAGCCTCAGCGGTTTTTTTACGGTTGTTATAACCAATAAAATAACCCGCGGCACCTGCCACAACGGCGATCACGACTACGACCACAATCACTGCGATTGTGGGCATCGTGTTCACTCTCCTCAAAAAATCAAATTTAATGAGACGCTGCGAAACAGGGCGTGGGTTTTTGAAAAAATCCAGCTTTCAACGGAAAAGTGACAACAAAACGATACGCAGAGGAGAAAACTCCCCCTGCGGGCGGAATGATGCAGCTTTTTGATTTACAAGTTTATCTTATAAAAACGGGCAGATGAAGCCCCATTGAAATATTGGTTGCGGAATGCCCCGGCACGCAGCGTCAAGGATTCCATACTACTATCTATATTACGAGAGATTCCGGACATTGTCAAGGGAGAAGCTTGTTTGAAGGCGAATTATTTTGAAAAATATTTTACTCCAGATACATCCGGCGCAGCCGCATGAGGCGGGCGGGGGTCAGGCCGTACTCGGCTTCCAGGTAAGCGTCGGTGGTGCCGTACTGCTCCCGGATGGTCTGTAAGACGAACGGCCCGTCGTCCGGGTGGACGCCCGAGATGCCCAGGTAGAAGTATTTCTGCTCCGGCCGGGCGGCGATCTCCTCGGCGTGCTCGGCCCACAGGGCCTCGATCTCTTCCTTGCGGCAGGTGTTGGACTGGACGAAATCGGCGCAGATGGTCTCATCGGAAGCGCCGAGGGCCAGCAGGATGAGCATGGCGGCCACGCCCGTGCGATCCTTACCGCCGGAGCAGTGGAACAGCACCGGCGTTTCGCCGGCTTCCAGCGCCCGGAACAGCTCCTTGAACGCTTTGTTGCCGTGGAGCATCCGCTCGTACATGGCCCGGGCCATCCGGTTGCCCTCGTCGGGCATCCCTTTCAGCAGGGTGAAGCGGTCTTCCGGGGAGAAATCCACTTCTTTGCCGTCTTCGAGGCAGAGGCCGCAGATCTGCACCAGCCGGGCACCGTCCGGCACATAGTCCGGGGCCGCGGCGGCTTCGGTGCCGCTGCGCAGGTCAAGGATGAGGCGGAGGCCCAGGCTGTCCAGCAGCTTGCGGTCCGCCGCGCTGGTCAGGCAGGCCGTGGTGATGCCGCGGTAGATCTGCCCCCATTTGACGTGCTTGCCCTCGTCGGCCTCATAGCCGCCCAGCTCCCGGAAGTTGTGTCCGCCCGCAAAAGGCAGGGGGGTGCCGGGTGCCGGGTGCACGGGCGCGGCAGCGGCCGGGGCGGTGCTGGAAAGCACCGGGAAGTTGTAGAACGGCTTGGCCGGGCGTCCGCGGCGGGGCGGCAGGCTGGCGGCCCCGCCCAGAACCTCCATCAGATAGCTGCGGAGCAGGTCGATGTAGGCGGAACTGTGGTCCCGGCGCTGCACCAGCGAGACACAGAGTGGGGGCAGGTCTTCCAGCAGGACGTCCCGCACCCGGTCCAGCTCCCGCCGGGCCCCCGGCTCGTACCGGGTCAAGCAGGTGCAGAGCTGCTCCTGTACTAAATAGTAGGCCTGATAGAAGCTGGGGCCCACCTCCGCGTCCGGCGCAAAGCCTGCCCGGGCGCAGCTGTCCCACAGGGGGGCAAACAGATCCTGCCGCAGGCTGGGCAGCAGCACGCGCTGGCCCCGCAGCTCGGCGAGGGGAACGCTCTCTTTCTCCCAGAACGGGTGCCCCCGGGGCACCAGCAGGCAGGCGGGGTCGGCCCGGAGGGTGGTGCGGGCCAGCACCTTGGCGGCGCAGCCCAGGTCCATCACGAGACCGGCGTCCAGCTCTCCCTGCTCCACGCCATCGGCCACGGCATCGTTGGCCAAAAGGCGGAACCGCATTGCAATGTGGGGGTACTGCTGGCGGAATTTGTCCAGCTGCGTTTCCAGCCCGGGCAGGTAGTCCGGCACGAGGGACACGCTGATGCCGATGCGGACGGGCTGGGCAGACTGGATCTCCGCGTGGAGGGCGGCCTGCATCTGCTGGAACTGCTTCACCACCGGCGCGGCATGGCGCTGCAGGCTCACGCCCCGGTCGGTGAGGGAGAGCTTGTGGTGGGCGCTGACAAACAGCGGGCCGCACAGCTCGGCTTCCAGCGCGGTGATGCACTGCCGCAGTGCCTGGCGCGACAAAAACAGCCGCTGGGCGGCGCGGGTATAATTCATCTCTTCGCACAGGACCAGAAAATAGTGCAGCTGGCGGATATCCATGAGCTCCTCCTGAAAAAGTAGCGTTGATAGACCTTGAATAACTTCCTATTATATTAGTATACCAGAAAGAATAACGCGATTTTCGTGAATTGTAAAGCAGATAAAGCCAAAAAAGATGAAAAATGCGCAACCAAAACGCGTTTTTGTTGACAGTCCATCGTGAGGATGATATCATTAAAATTACCTGAATCTAAAAACAAAACAACATACTTACCTGATAGGTTTTAGTGAGGGTCAAAAATCACGGTCAGGGTCCAGTAGGGGCCCGATGATTGTAAAAAGGAGAAAACACCATGGCTTCCAAACATTCCATCAGCCGTCGCAGCTTCCTCAAAGCTGTCGGCGCAAGCTCTGCCGCTGTTGCAGCAGCAGGCGTCCTGTCCGCATGCGGCGGCTCTTCCAGCAGCACCGCATCCTCTTCTGCAGCATCCACTGCACCTGCTACCACGGAGCTGGCAGCAGAGCAGGTGCTGAACCTGACCTATACCGATCTGAGCCTCATTGATGTCAACGATGTCCGCAACTCCAACGAGTTTGAAGTGCTGACCGCTGTGCAGGAGGGCCTGTTCCGCACCTTTACCGATGAGAACGGTGTGGATGTGGTCGAGAATGCAGGCTGCGAGAGCTACGATGTCTCCGACGACGGCCTGACCTATACGTTCCACCTGCGTGAGGGCATGGTCTGGAGCGATGACAAGCCCGTGACCGCCCAGAACTATGTGGACAGCTGGCTGCGTCTGGTCAACCCCGACCTGGCTTTCAGCTACGCGTTCCTGGCTTACGGCATCGTGGGCGCGGAGGATTACTGCGAGAACGGCGGCAAGCTGGAAGATGTGGCTGTGGAGCTGGTGGATGACCTGACTTTCAAGGTTACCCTGACCACCCCGGACCCCGCCTTTATTAAAAAGGTTGGCATGGTCTGCTTCTACCCCGTCCGCAAGGACCTGATCGATGCAGCTGAGGCCGCGGGCGGCAACTGGACCAACGATTATACCCTGCACGTTTATAATGGCCCGTTCTACATCAGTGACCGTGTGCTGGAAAACAACATGACCCTGAAGAAGAACGAGAAGTATTGGAACGCCGACGAGGTCACCCTGACCCAGATCAATCTCCGTGTCGTCGATGAGACTTCTACCCAGGCTCAGCTGATGGAGAGCCAGCAGATCGATGTGCTGAAGCTGACTGATTTTGAGTATGTGGACCGCTGGCAGAATAAGGTCGCTGACGGTACGTTCCAGTACTTCGGCAAGGACGAGCCCAGTGTGAACTATCTGGTGCTGAACCAGCACACCGAGGACGGCGCGACCGGCGGCCCCTCCGGCGTGATGCTGAACCCCAAGTGCCGCAAGGCCATTGCACTGGCCTTTGACCGCGAGGAGTTCAACGCCATGTTCAAAGAGGGCCTGGTTACCACCGCTTACGGCGTCATCCCCTACGGCATCACCGTGGGCGAGCAGGAGTTCCGCGCGGCCAATCCGGAACCCTATGCAGACGAGGATACTTCTTCCGATACCATCAAGGCCCTGTTTGAAGAGGGCATGGCCGAGGCCGGCGTGGCAGGCACTGTCTCTGACGTGACCCTGACCGTCATCTCCTACGGTGCCACCACCGAGAAGACCAGTCAGCTGGAGTGGTTCAAGCAGCAGCTGGAGGGGAACCTGGGCGTCAAGGTCCAGATCGACACCTACCCCGATTCCAGCACGTTCGTGGCTGCCCGCAATGCCCAGCAGTACGATTTCTACCTGCAGGGCTGGAACGGCGACTACAACGACCCCATGACGTTCTTTGAGCTGTGGGTCACCGGCAACGGCTACGCCAAGTTCATGGGCGGCTACTCCAACCCCGAGTACGACGAGATGATCGAGAAGGCCGGCGCCAGCCAGGACGATGCCGAGCGCATGGAGCTGTTCGGCAAGGCTGAGAAGCTGCTGCTGGACGAGGGCGGTCTGGTGCCTCTGTACTATGATAACAGCCAGATCTATGTCCAGGGCTACGTCTCCGGCCTGAGCATGCCCATGTTTGGTTCTGACTTCGAGTTCTCTCGTGTCAAGATCCTGGCACACTGATCCCGATAAAACTCTCGCTTTTGGAGAGAGCGGGGAGAGCCACAGCGTTCTCCTCGCTTATTTTTGTATTCCGGGGTCACCCCGATGCCCGGATAAAAAGAGGATTTAGCTGCTATGAAAATGCTACAATATACGGTGAAACGGTTTGTGATCATGCTGTTCACCCTGTTCATCATCGCAACAGCAACGTTCTTCCTGCTGGCAGCCACCCCCGGTGATGCCCTCTCGGCCCGCGTGGAAAAGCTGCCTGACAGCGTGGCTGCCCGCATGTATGCGAAATACGGCCTGGACAAGCCCGTGATGGAGCGCTACGTCATCACCATGAAAGGCCTTGTCCACGGCGATTTTGGCGAGTCTATCATTTATGAGGGCCAGACCGTCCAGTCCATCATCAAGGAAAAAGCCCCCATCTCGGCCCGGCTGGGCATCCAGCAGATGCTGCTGGGCGTTTCCCTCGGCCTGGCACTGGGCGTGCTGGCAGCCGTGAAAAAGGGCTCGTTCTGGGATTATCTCGTCGTGGCCCTGTCTATTTTGCTCATCTCCGTGCCAAACCTGGTGTTTGCGCTATTGCTGCAGCAGGTGTTTGCGGGCAAGCTGGGGTGGTTCCCGGTCATCGGCTGGCCCAGTGACCACCTGTGGACCAGCGGCTGGAACTACACCGTGCTGCCCACGCTGGCGGGCTGCTTTGGCTACATCGCGTCCTATGCCCGCCTGCTCAAGGCCAGTATGCTGGATGTCATGAATCAGGATTACATCCTGACTGCCGAGTCCAAGGGCCTTACCCACCGGGAGGTCATCCTGCACCACGTCCTGCGCAACTCGTTCATCCCCATCGTGACCAACCTCCCCATGAGCGTGGCCATGTGCATCACCGGCTCGTTTTTCATTGAGAGCGTCTTCTCCATCCCGGGCCTGGGCCTGTACTACGTCAATGCCGTGGCGGCACAGGATGTCACCATCGTCATGGGCGAGACAGTCATTCTGGCAGCGCTCTACATCATCGTGGTCTTTGTGACCGATATTCTGTACACCGTCGTCGATCCCCGCATCCGGATCCGCGGCGGCAAGCGGTAAGGAGGCGCGGCATTATGAGTGAAACTGCAAAATTCCTCACCCCGGAGCAGGCAGCCCGGGTGGACCACAGCCGCTTTGACGCGGAAAAGATCGATCGTCCCACCATCACCTACTGGCAGGGCGCGTGGCGCCGACTCAAGAAGAACCCGCTGGCTGTCGTCGCCATGGTGATGCTGGCCGTGGTCCTCTTCTTCGTGCTGCTGGGCCCCACCATCAACGGCCAGGAGTACATCAAGATCAACGCGTCCATCAAGAATACGGCTCCGAACAGTGCCAACTGGTTTGGCACCGACACCATGGGCCGTGATATCTTCTGCCGTGTCTGGATCGGCGCCCGGCTGTCCCTCATCGTGGCACTGGTCTGCTCCACCATCCAGATCGTGGTGGGCTGCGCCTATGGCGGTGTCATGGCTTACTTTGGCGGCACCGTGGACAGCGTGATGATGCGTGTGATTGAGGTCATCACCTCGTTCCCCTCCCTGCTCATCACCCTGCTCATCATGATGGTGGTAGGCCAGAACGTGGGCGGCCTGCTGTTTGCCATGTGCATCACCTCCTGGTGCGGCACGGCCCGCCAGATGCGCGGTCAGCTCATGCAGCTGCGGGAATCCGAGTATGTGCAGGCGGCCCAGATGATCGGTGCCTCCCCGGTTCGCATCATCATCAAGCACCTGCTGCCCAACACCGTCAGCATCCTGATCCTGAACCTCTGCTCCAGCATCCCCAGCTATATCTTTACCGAGGCCAGCCTGAGCTTCCTCGGCATGGGCCTGTCCAGCGATGTCATCAGCCTGGGCGTCCTCATCAGCCAGGGCAAGGCCAAGATGGATTTCTACCCCTGGCAGCTGTTCTTCCCGGCGGCAGTGCTCTGCATTGCGGTGCTGGCGTTCAACCTGCTGGGCGATGGTCTGCGCGACGCGCTGGACCCCCGCACCATTGAATAAGGAGGCTGCGACATGAGTGAAAAACTGTTGGAAGTCAAAAACCTGCGGGTCTCCTACCATACCTATGCCGGTGAGGTACAGAGCGTGCGCGGCGTCAGCTTTACGGTAAACAAGGGCGAGACGGTGGCCGTTGTTGGTGAGTCCGGCTGCGGCAAGTCTGTTACGGCCAAGAGCATCATGCGGCTGATCAAAACGCCGCCCGCTGAGATCAAAGAGGGCAGTGAAATTATCTTTGACGGCGAGGATGTGCTCCGGTTCAACGAAAAGCGCCTCTGCGCCTACCGCGGCGGCGAGGTGGCCATGGTGTTCCAGGACGCGCTGGCGGCCCTGAACCCCACCATGACCGTGGGCAACCAGATCATTGAGAACCTGCGCCACCACACCAAGCTGAGCAAAAAAGAGGCCAAGGCCCGTGCCGTGGAGCTGCTGCGGATGGTGGGGATTCCCCAGCCGGAGAGCCGGGTGGACCAGTACCCGCACGAGTTCTCGGGCGGAATGCGCCAGCGCGTGATGATCGCCATTGCGTTTGCCTGCGACCCCAAGCTGCTCATCGCCGATGAGCCCACCACGGCCCTGGATGTGACCATTCAGGCCCAGATCATCGACCTCATCAAGGCGCTGCAGAAAGAAAAGAACGCCTCGGTCATCCTCATCACCCATGACCTGGGCGTTGTGGCCAATATCGCGGACCGCATCGTGGTCATGTACGCCGGCCAGATCGTGGAGCGGGGCACCAGCATTGAGGTGTTCCACCACCCGCGCCACCCCTACACCAACGCCCTGCTGGAAGCAGTGCCCCGCCTGGACCTGCAGAACAAGCAGCAGCTGGCCAGCATCGAGGGCACCCCGCCTGACCTGATCGCGCCGCCCAAGGGCTGCCCGTTCTGCACCCGGTGCAAGTATTGCATGGAGATCTGCTGCGAGCAGCAGCCCCCGGTGCTGAATTTTGGCGACGGCCACGAGGCAAGCTGCTGGCTGTATCAGCTGGAAACGCCTGCCGCCGACGCACCCTTTACACAGGAGGCCCACTATGAAGGATAATGTTGTGCTGGAAGTCAGCCACCTGAAAAAATACTTCGATCTCGGCCATGGCCGCACCCTGCACGCGGTGGACGACGTTTCGTTCAGCATCCGTGAGGGCGAGACGCTGGGCCTGGTGGGCGAGTCCGGCTGCGGTAAGACCACCTGCGGCCGCACCTGCCTGGGCATGTACAACAAGACCGATGGACAGGTGCTCTACCGGGGCAAGGACGTTCACGCCCTGAAAGGCAGTGAGCTGTTCGCCTATAAGCGGGAGGCTCAGATGGTCTTCCAGGACCCGTACGCTTCCCTGGACCCCCGCATGACCGTCAGCGATATCATCGCCGAGGGCATGGATGTCCACCACCTGTATCAAAACAAGGCCGAGCGCGCCGAGAAAATTTACGGCCTGCTGGAAAAAGTGGGCCTGAACAAGGAGCATGCCAACCGCTTCATCCACGAGTTCTCCGGCGGCCAGCGCCAGCGCATCGGCATTGCCCGTGCCCTGGCCATGGAGCCCAAGTTCCTCGTGATGGACGAGCCCATCTCGGCGCTGGACGTTTCCATTCAGGCACAGGTCATCAACATGCTGATCCGCCTGCAAAAGGAGATGGGCCTGACCTACCTGTTCGTGGCCCATGATCTTTCCATGGTCAAGCACATCTCGGACCGTGTGGCCGTCATGTATCTGGGCCAGATCGTGGAGATCACCCGCTCGGAGGAGCTGTACAGCCACCCGCTCCACCCCTATACCCAGGCGTTGCTCTCGGCCATCCCCATCCCGGACCCCATCATTGAGGCCGAGCGGGAGACCAAGCGCATCCATCTGGAGGGCGAGGTCACCAGCCCCATCGACCCGGCTCCCGGCTGCCGCTTTGCCAGCCGCTGCCCCTACGCCACCGCCCGCTGCAAAGAAGCGACCCCCACCCTGAAAGAGGTGGGCACCGGCCACGAGGTGGCCTGCTTCCGGGTGACGGGCGAATAAGCGGGGCGGCTCCATGCAAGACAAAAAAGCTGGGAACCGCTTTGCCCTGCTCCTGAAAGACGCCGGGAAAGCTTTTCTTCTTGGGCTGGCTGTGGCGGCAGGCGTTTTCATCCTGCTGTTTGCAGTGGGCGCGGTGAGCCATGGCTTTTCCGCGCTGGCCGGGCTGGAACTGGCCCGGCGGGGGCTGTTCATCGTGGGGGCACTGGCCCTGCTGGTGAGCGCCGGAGCCCTCCTCTTGCCTGAAAAAGCGGCCTCCGTCCGTGAAAAGGACGGCTGGACTGTCCGTTTTGGCCGCTTCGGCCTCTTCGGGGTGCTGTTCTGCGCCGCCGCGGCTATTTTGCTCGTGGCCGGTGTGCTGGATGGCTGGATGTATTCTGCATTCGTTTAAGGTTATGCCAAAGGCTCTCCCTTTGGGAGAGCTGGCGCGTCAGCGCCTGAGAGGGCAAGCCCGGTAAAATAAAACATAAAAACACAGCGATACGATGTCTCTGACAAACAGAGATCGTATCGCTGTGTTTTTTGCTTTTTGTCAGCATCCTTGCCCTCTCCGTCATTGCTTCGCAATGCCACCTTGCCCCCTTCTGGCACTTTCGTGCCACCTCCCCCGGCCGGGGGAGTCTTTCAAAGGGAGAGGTCTTGGCAAAGAAAAGAGACTGTGCTACAATATCACACGGAAAAGGAGGGGAGAGCCCATGCCGCACCGCACGCTGCAGGAAGAAGAGCGAAGCCTTTGGACGCTCTTTGGCACGTTTTTTAAGATTGGTCTGTTCACCTTTGGGGGCGGCTATGCCATGATCGCCCTGCTGGAAAATGAGTTCATCACCAAAAAGCACTGGCTGGGCCGGGACGAGTTTCTGGATATGGCCGCCATTGCCGAGTCCACCCCGGGGCCGGTGGCCATCAACAGTGCCACCTATCTGGGTTATAAGCTGGCCGGGGTGCCGGGGGCGGCCGTGGCCACGGTGGCCGTCTCCCTGCCGTCGTTTGGCATCATCTACGCCATCTCCCTGTTTTTTGACCAGTTCACGTCCCTGACGGTGGTGGCGCACGCTTTTCAGGGCATTCAGGTCTGTGTCATCTACCTCATCTTCTTGGCGGGCGTCCGGATGCTCAAGGCGCTGGAGCGCACGCCCCTCAATGTGGGCATCCTGCTGGTGGTCATGGCCTGCATGATCGCGTTCTCTCTGCTGGCGGTCAAGTTCTCCTCCATCGCGTTCATCCTCCTCAGCGGCATGGTGGGCGTGGCCGTCTGGTGGACGGGCAGAAATCAGAAAGGCGGGAGGTGAGCGGGATGCTCTGGCAGTTGTTCTGGACGTTTCTGGAAATCGGTGCCGTCTCCTTTGGCGGCGGCTACGGCATGATCTCTCTCATCCGGGAGAAAGTGCTTCTCCACGGCTGGCTGGAGGAGACGCAGTTTTTGAGTTTTATTGCTGTGTCGGAGTCCACCCCGGGGCCGCTGGCCATCAATATGGCAACGTTCATCGGGGCCTCGCAGGCCGGTATGGCGGGGGCGTTCTGCGCCACGCTGGGGGTGGTGCTGCCCTCGTTTTTCATCATCCTGCTCATTGCGGCGCTCATCCATAATCTGTTGCAGTACGCGGGGGTCAATGCGTTCCTCTCCGGCATCCGGCCCTGTGTGGTGGCCCTCATTCTGGCCACGGCCGTCACCATGGGCCTGAGCAGTCTGCTGGGCGTCTCCACGCTGGCGGACACGCCCACGCCCGCATGGCAGGGCATCGGCATTCTGGCGGCCCTGCTGTTGCTCCATTTTGGCTGGCAGAAGTGGAAAGGCAAAGCTCCCTCCCCCATTGCGATGATCCTAGTCTCCGCAGTGCTGGGCATGGTGGTCTATCACTAAAAAACAAGAACAGCGCCCGTGCGAATCCACCTGCACGGGCGCTGTTTTTCTGCAATTTAATTTTAAGATCAATCGTCGTCGCTGTCCAGCTTGAGCACGGCGGTAAAGGCCTCGCTGGGGAGCTCGACACTGCCCAGCTGGCGCATCTTCTTTTTGCCCTCTTTCTGCTTTTCCAGCAGTTTCTTTTTGCGGGAGATGTCGCCGCCATAGCACTTGGCAAGCACGTCCTTGCGCATGGCCTTGACGGTCTCGCGGGCAATGATCTTGCCGCCGATGGCCGCCTGCACGGGGATCTCAAACAGGGTGCGGGGGATGTTGTCCCGCAGCTTCTCGCAGATGCGGCGGCCCTTGGCGTAGGCGTTGTCCCGGAAGACGATCATGGAGAGGGCGTCCACAGGGTCGCCGTTGAGCAGGAAGTCCAGCTTGACAAGGTCGCTCTCGCGGTACTCCTTGAACTCGTAATCGTAGCTGGCGTAGCCGCGGCTCCGGCTCTTGATGGCGTCAAAGAAGTCGTAGACGATCTCACCCAGCGGCAGGGCGTAGTGGAGGTCCACACGGACGTCATCGAGGTATTTCATGTCAGCCAGCACGCCCCGCTTCTGCTGGCAGAGGTCCATCAGGGCACCCACATACTCGTTGGGGGTGTAGAGGTGGACGTCCACAAAGGGCTCCTCCTGCTTGACGATGTTGGAGGGGTCCGGATAGCTGGACGGGTTATCGATCATCTCCACGGTGCCATCGGTCAGGGTCAGCCGGTAGCGGACGCTGGGGGTGGTGGTGATGATGTCCAGGTCAAACTCCCGCTCCAGACGCTCGGTGATGATCTCCATGTGGAGCAGGCCCAGGAAGCCGCAGCGGAAGCCGAAGCCCAGAGCCGCGCTGGTCTCCAGTTCAAAGGTCAGGGAAGCGTCGTTGAGCTGCAGCTTTTCCAGGGCGTCTTTCAGGTCGGGGTACTTGGCGCCGTCGGCGGGGTAGATGCCGCAGAAGACCATGGGCTTGACCTGACGGTAGCCGGGCAGGGCCTCCGGGGTGGGGTTGTTGGCCAGCGTGACGGTATCGCCCACGCGGGTGTCCTGCACCGTCTTGATGCTGGCGGTCAGGTAGCCGACCTCGCCGGCCTGCAGCTGGCTGCAGGGGGTCAGGCTGGTGGCACCCATGTGGCCCACCTCCACCAGCGTGAACTGGGCCCCGGTGGCCATCAGGCGGATGGTGTCGCCGGGCTTGACGGTGCCCTCAAACACGCGGATATAAACGATGACGCCCTTGTAGCTGTCGTAGATGCTGTCAAAGATCAGGGCCTTGAGGGGGGCGTCCGGGTCGCCCGTGGGGGCGGGGATGTCGCTGACCACCCGCTCCAGCACCTGATCGACGTTGAGACCGGTCTTGGCGGAGACGCGGGGAGCGTCCAGGCAGGGCAGGCCGATGACGTCCTCCACCTCCTGGGCCACCTCGTCCGGGTGGGCAGAGGGCAGGTCGATCTTGTTCAAGATGGGCACCAGCTCCAGGTCGTGCTCCAGCGCCATATAAGTGTTGGCCAGTGTCTGGGCCTCCACGCCCTGGGTGGCGTCCACCACCAGGATGGCACCCTCGCAGGCGGCCAGGCTGCGGCTCACCTCGTAGGCAAAGTCCACATGGCCCGGGGTGTCGATGAGGTTGAACTCGTAGGTCTTGCCGTCCTTGGCGGTGTAGTTCATGGTCACGGCGCGGGCCTTGATGGTGATGCCGCGCTCCCGCTCGATGTCCATGTTGTCCAGGATCTGGTCTTCCATGGTGCGCTCATCCACACTCTTGGTCAGCTCCAGAATACGGTCCGAGAGGGTGGATTTGCCGTGGTCGATGTGTGCAATGATGCAGAAATTGCGGATGTTGTCTCTTGCCATTGGTTCCTCCAAACGAGAGATTTAGTTGTTGAGAATCCAGTCTTCCACGGCCATGATCTCGCCGTGCTCTAAGTAGACCCGGGGCACCCGGCGGGCCACGCCGCAGAGCACCTCGTAGGAAATGGTATCGGTCTTGCGGGCAATGTCCTCAGCGCTGTCGCTGACGGCGCCGCCCCAGAGGATAGCTTCGTCATCCTCATGGACGTCCGGTACATTGGTCACGTCCACCATGAGCTGGTCCATGCAGACCCGGCCCACCACGGGGCAGGGCTTGCCGTGGATCTCCACGATGCCCTGCCCGCAGCTCAGCAGGCGGGGATAGCCGTCGGCGTAGCCCGCGCAGAGGGTAGCGATCTTCGTAGGCTTTTCGGCCGTAAAACGGCGGCCATAGCTGGTAGACTGCCCCGGCTGCAGCTCCTTGACCATGCTCACCACGGTCTTGAGCTTCATCACCGGGCGGAACAGCCCGAAGCGGACGGTGCTGCTGGGGTCGAAGCCGTAGAGGATGATGCCCGGGCGGGCCATGCAGCGGGAGCGGTCCAGCCCCTCCGGCCATTCCGGGTGGAGCATGACCCCGGCGGAGTTGTCACAGTGGACAAGGGCGGGCTCGTGCCCGGCGGTTTTCAGCGCCTGAAATGCCTTAACGAACAGGGCGTGCTGCTCGGCGGTGTAGGCCACATCGGCCTCGTCCGTCTCATCGGCCACGGCAAAGTGCTGGAACAGGCCGGTCATTGCAAGGCCTGGCAGCTGGCAGGCGTGGGCCATCTCCCGGACGGCCTTTTCAAAATCCGTGCGGAGAGCAAAGCCGATGCGGCCCATGCCGGTGTCCGCCTTGAGGTGGACCTGCACCCGGCCGCCTGCCGCGCAGGCCGCTTTGCTCAGAGCCTCGGCCTGTTCCAGAGAGTAGCAGGCCACCGTGATGTGGTTCCGGATGAGGTCGGCGGCGCAGCTGGCGTAGACATGGCCCAAAATCAAAATGGGCAGGGTGAGCCCGGCCTGCCGCAGCTGCAATGCCTCGGCCAGGCAGCTGCAGGCCAGCCAGGCGGCCCCCTCCTCGGCAAAGACCCGGGCACACTGCACGGCCCCGTGGCCGTAGCTGTCGGCCTTGACAACGGCGCAGAGGGGCAGCTCCCCGGCCCGCTGCTTGACCGCCCGGAAATTTTGCCGCAGGGCGTCCAGATCGATCTCGGCCCAGACGTGTTTTTCAAAAACTTGATTTGGCATCATAAAGTCGCCTCTTTCGGTTCAAAACTCAGGACAGGCGGACACTCTCCACGAGGTTGACGATATCGCTGATGGAGGCCAGCTTGGTCAGGCCGGAGACATAGACCACATCGCCGCTGTCGTAGGTGATGGTGGCCAGTACCGCGTAATAAGCTTGAATGTCGCACCGCACGGCGGTGACGGTGGCCCCGTCCACGCTCAGGTTCACCTCGCGGGGGCTGATGACGCCATAGGCCTCTTTCAGGTCGCTTTCTGACTGCTGAATGAAATCAGCGTAGGTGTCTTTGTCGCCCCGCTGGAACAGCACCACCTGATAATTGGCGTCAGAGCTGTCGGCAGCGGAGGCCAGCTCCAGTGCATGGCCCAGCGTGGCGTCCTCGGTCATCTCACAGACGGGCCAGATGCCGCTTTCGTAGGAAACGGTCACGCCATTCTCCGCGGTGTAGGTGGTGTCGGGGTTGGCCGGGGTGCGGCGGTTGACCACGAGGGTGAGGATAAAATAGGCCAATGCGCCCAGCAGGACGATGATGCCCATGGCGAGCAGGAGTTTGGAGCCGCGGGCCTGTGCGGCGTCGCGCTGGTGGAGGTCTTTGGACATGGAACATTCTCCTTTAAACAATATACCTTTACAGTATAACACAACTGGCCGCGGATTTGTAGCACCACCGTACAGAAAATGCGCTCCGGGCGCGAAAAAAGAAACAAAAAATCCAAAATCTGAAATCAAGAGCTTTCGAGAGAAAACAGGAGATTTTAAAAGATTTAAAAATTTACGCTGAAAAAATCAAAAAATAGTGTTGACAGGCTCTATTTTGTGTTGTATACTGACACTCGCGCCCCAAAAGGGCGCCTGAACCGTACAAAACACTTATCAGGAGGAAATAGATATGAGCACTACTCTCGTAAAGCCCGCTGAAGTCGAGCGCAAGTGGTATCTG
>ENA-USUJ01001558-USUJ01001558.1-human-gut-metagenome-genome-assembly--contig:-NODE-1558-length-19110-cov-8.374140_pt1 | contig 19110 bp, 15 predicted proteins | sample MGYA00250061_ERZ773398 | MGnify/ENA primary metagenome ERZ773398 (study PRJEB29103, sample SAMN06111992) | human gut metagenome | biome: human gut; feature: ankylosing spondylitis patient; material... | reverse complement strand
ATCTTCCTGGGCATCGGCACCATGACCGACTTCGCACCCCTGATCTCCAACCCCAAGAGCCTGCTGCTGGGCGCTGCAGCCCAGTTCGGCATCTTCGGTACGTACATGGGCGCCCGCCTGCTGGCAGCCACCGGCCTGGTGGACTTCACCCAGAAGCAGTCTGCTGCCATCGCCATCATCGGCGGTGCAGACGGCCCGACCGCGATCTTCGTCACCTCTCGTCTGGCACCGGAGCTGCTGGGCAGCATCGCCGTGGCAGCATACAGCTATATGGCGCTGGTGCCTGTCATCCAGCCGCCCATCATGAAGGCTCTGACCACCAAGAAAGAGCGTACTGTCGTGATGAAGCAGCTGCGCACCGTGACCAAGACCGAGAAGATCGTCTTCCCCATCATGGTCACCATCATCGTCTCCCTGATCGTTCCGGATGCCGCCGTTCTGGTCGGTATGCTGATGCTGGGCAACCTGATGAAGGAGTCCGGTGTTGTGGACCGTATCCAGAAGACCGCCGGCAATGAGCTGATGAACATCATCACCATCTTCCTGGCGCTGTCCGTTGGCTGCACCACCTCTGCCAACACCTTCCTGAACACCCGCACCCTGTTCATCATCGTGCTGGGCCTGATCGCATTCTCCTTCGGCACCGCAGCTGGTGTTCTGTGCGGCAAGGTCATGTATGCACTGACCGGCGGCCAGGTCAACCCCCTGATCGGTTCCGCAGGCGTTTCCGCTGTTCCGATGGCGGCCCGCGTTTCTCAGAAGGTCGGCCAGAGCGAGAACCCCTCCAACTTCCTGCTGATGCACGCCATGGGCCCCAACGTCGCTGGCGTGATCGGTTCCGCCGTTGCTGCTGGTATTCTGATCAACATCTTCGGCTAAGCCCTGTTTTGGCAAATTGAAGATCCCAAACCGCCCATCTGTCGGCACTGCGCCGCAGATGGGCGGTTTTTTGTGCGGGAAACTCTGTGCAATAGGGATGAAATGTGATATACTATACTTTAGTGATTCATGGAAAATAGCTTAAAGAACAGGTGAAACAATGGCAATTGATCTCAGGCAGGAATTTTGCGCGCTGCGCGATACCTACATTGAAAAACAGTTCGGCCGCCTGAACGCGATGCAGCGGGAGGCTGTGTTTACCACCAACGGCCCGCTGCTGATCCTGGCAGGCGCCGGAAGCGGCAAGACGACCGTGCTGGTCAACCGCATCGCGAACCTCATCCGCTTTGGTGCGGCGCACGGCTCCCAGTGGGTGCCCCGCGAAGTGACCGAGGACGACGTCAAGGCGCTGCGGATGGCTATCATGACGAACACCGATGCCCCTTCCTGGCTGGACGGGATGCTCCGCAAGGATGCGGTGCGCAGCTGGAACGTGATGGCGATCACCTTTACGAACAAGGCGGCAGGGGAGCTGAAGGAGCGCCTGCGGAACATGCTGGGCGGCGAAGAGGGTGACGAGGTGTTCGCTTCCACCTTCCACTCGGCCTGTGTGCGCATCCTGCGCCGCTGGGCCGAGGAGATCGGCTACCCCCGCAGCTTTACCATCTACGACACCGACGACGCCCAGCGCGTGATGAAAAGCGTGTACAAAGAGCTGAGCATCGACGACAAATTCTTTCCGGTCAAGAGCGCCATCAACCAGATGAGCCGCTGGAAGGACCAGCTCGTCAGCCCCGAAGAGGCTCTGCGCACCCCGGCGCGGGATACGAAAGGGGCGCTGGCGGCCAAGGTCTATGCGGCCTACGAAAAGAAGCTGAAGGACGCCGGTGCGTTTGACTTCGATGACCTCATCTACCAGACCGTCCAGCTGCTGGCCGGGCACGAGGAGGTGCGGCAGTTTTACCAGAACAAATACCGCTATCTGCTCGTGGACGAATACCAGGACACCAGTGTGGCACAGTTCCGCCTGGTCAGCCTGCTCACCGGGCCGGAAAAGAACATCTGTGTCGTCGGCGACGATGACCAGAGCATCTACCGGTTCCGCGGTGCCACCATCGAGAACATCCTCAACTTTGAGCGCATCTATCCCGGCACAAAGACCATTCGTCTGGAGCAGAATTACCGCTCGACCTCCAATATCCTCAACGCCGCCAACTGCGTCATTCAGCACAACACCGAGCGCAAGGGCAAGACCCTCTGGACGAAGAACGGTGAGGGCGACAAGGTGCAGGTCTACACGGCGGAGAACGAGCAGGATGAGGCCATGCACATCGCGGATGTCATCGGCCAGCACCTCAAAGAGGGCGGGCATCTGGCAGACCACGCGGTGCTCTACCGAATGAACGCGCAGTCGGCCCCCATCGAAAGCTACTTCACCCGCGCCGGCATCCCGCATAAGATCGTGGGCGGCCAGCGCTTCAACGACCGCAAAGAGGTCAAGGACATCCACTCCTATATGTCCATCGTGGCCAACGCCCGCGACGACGTCCGCCTGCGCCGCATCATCAACGAACCGGCGCGGAAGATCGGCAACACGACCATCGAGGTCATCGCAGACCTTGCCGCGCAGGAGAACACGAGTATGCTGGAGATCATCAGCCATGCCGACCAGTACGCGCGGCTGGCCCGCTCCATCATGCCGATCCTGAAATTCTGGCAGATCTACGAGAAATTGCAGGAGTCGCTGGAAACACGGACGCTGGATGAATTTGCGTCCGACGTCATTGAGCTGAGCGGGTACAAGGCCATGCTCGAACAGGAGATTGCCAAGGGCCACGAGGACGCCGCCGACCGGCTGCAGAACCTGGGCCAGCTGGTCAACAACGTGAAAAACTACTGCGACCAGCACGGCGAGGAAGCCACGCTGGAAGGCTACCTCGAAGACATCGCCCTCATCAGCGACATCGACAGCTACAACGAGAGCAGCGACCAGGTGGTCCTGATGACCATCCACTCGGCCAAGGGGTTGGAATTTCCGTATGTGTTCCTCATCGGCATGGAGGAGGGCGTCTTCCCCAGCGAGATGAGCAAATACTCCGAGGCAGACCTCGAAGAGGAACGCCGCCTGGCCTATGTCGGCATCACCCGCGCCAAAAAGGAGCTTTACATCTCCAACAGCGTGACCCGGATGCTCTACGGCCGCACCCAGCGCAACGAGCCCAGCCGCTTTTTGCGCGAGATCGAGCCGGAGTACATCGAGGAGACCCGCAGCCCGGCGCTGGAGCGCCGCTCTCAGCTGGGCGGCTGGGGCTCGGCTTATAGAGATACCGTGCCGGGCGGCGCATCGGGCTACTCCGGTGCCTCCGGCTGGGGCCGCAGCCGTTCCGGTTTCGGTTCCGGCAGCCGCTCCGGCTACCTGAATGCCGAATACAACGGCGGCAGCCGGGGCTTTGGGGCCGACTACGCCGGGCGGGGCGCGTCCGGGTCGGCCAGCGGGGACAGCCGCAGCCGTTCGGGCGGTTTTGGCTCCGGTTATGGCCGCGCCGCAGCCTCCAGGGCTCCGGCGAAACCGGTGCAGTTCACCGGGGCACCGGTTTTACAGCCAACAAAGGGACTATCGCCAAAAGAGTATAAAGTAGGCGATACTGTTTTTCATCGTGCTTTTGGAAAAGGACGAGTTCTTGAAGTTGATTCGAGTCATGGTGATACAATGGTTGTGGTTGGTTTTGAAAGTAACGGAACAAAGAAAATGATGGCAAATGCACCAATGTTAGAGAAAGTGTCAGAAGAGTAATAAGGGAGTCGTAATGGCAAGCGTTACAGAAGTTGCCCGAAAAGCCAAACAACCATATGGAGGTTTTGTAAGGCCATCACAATTTACAAAAATAGTGCTTACAAAAGAAGAAGAACTTGGATGTACAGAAAATGTGAGTCCAGCCACAATGGGAATGGTTGTTGACTATATGAGTCGCTATATGATGAACGGCGATGTAAAAAAGGCATTTGAGATATCATATAGGGGAGCGCTGTACGCTAGGTTATTAGGTTATGATAAAGCAGTAGATGTTGCGGAGGGGCTATTAAAAAGAATTAAAGGATTAGATGATGAATCAATTTCCTGCGCATGTAAATTGGTTTGGTTTGATGCGTATTACAGAGTTCCGATGTGGGCAAAAGAACATCAACAAGATGAAAAAGATAATGCTGATTTGCAGACAATTGCAAATATTCGTATTATGGTAAAACGGAGCATTGCTTTCTGGAAAGAGTATGGGCCAATAGTGCAGGATGGTTTTACATTTAATCCGGTTTCAACAAATGATAGTGAACAAAATAATGGGGGATATACGGCTACAGTTAGCAGAGGTGACGGGGATTACTTGTCTAAAGATACCTTATGGGATTTCAAGGTCTCAAAAAAAGAGCTGACAAGTAAAATTACCTTACAATTACTCATGTACTGGATTATGGGAATTCATTCTGGAAGGCCAGAGTTCCAAACAATAAAAATGATTGGGATATTCAACCCACGATTAAATACAGTATATCGAATGAATGTAGCAGATATTTCTGAAGATGTTATTAGAACTGTAGAAAATGATGTGATTAAATATGGTCAACCAACGAGTCGACAAATGGTACTTTCAGAGCCGTTGGACAATGATAAACTGAAAGATTGGAAAAAAAGAGAATATAAAAAGGGGGATATCGTGGAGCATAAAGTGTTTGGCCGCGGCAAGGTGCTCAAGGTCAAGCCTGCCGCAGGCGACCAGATCGTAGAGATCAACTTTGAAAAGGTCGGCGTGAAGAAGACCATGGCGAACTTTGCGCCGCTGACAAAAATAACGGAGGAATGACAGATGATGACAGTCCGATTGATCGCGCATACGCCGGAGCCGGAAAAGGTGGTGGCTGCGGCGGCGAAGCTCTGCTATTCCGACGCCCACATCACCGACCTGCTGGACGGCCTGACCGAGGAGAAGACGGCCAGTTTCCTGACCATGCTCAGCGACCTTGGCCACGCCAGCCCCATAGAACATGCCAGTTTCACCTTTGGCATCGAGGGCGTCAGCCGCACCCTGCTGGCCCAGATCACCCGCCACCGCATTGCATCGTTCAGTGTGCAGAGCCAGCGCTATGTCCGGCTGGACGACTTCCGTTATGTCATCCCGCCGGAGATCGAGGCCATCCCCGAAGCGAAGGAAACCTTTATCGCCAGCATGAACGAGGACGCGGCGCGCTACCTCGACCTCGTGAAAAAGCTGGAGGAGGGCCACACTGCCCGTCTGATGGCAGAGGGAATGCCCGAAAAACAGGCCCGCGCCAAGGCTTCCAAGCAGGCCAATGAGGACGCCCGCTTCGTGCTGCCCAATGCCTGCGAGACCAAGATGGTCGTCACCATGAACGCCCGCAGCCTGCAGAACTTCTTCCATCTGCGGTGTTGCAGCCGCGCCCAGTGGGAGATCCGGGCGCTGGCCGAAGAGATGCTGCGGCTGGTCTACCCGGTGGCACCCCATCTCTTCCGCACGGCCGGCCCGGCGTGTGTTTCCGGCCCCTGCCCGGAGGGCAGGATGTGCTGCGGCAAGGCCGCCGAGGTGCGGGCGCAGTATGCCGCTTTGAAGGGGGAACCCGTATGAGCCACGGAAAACTCATCGTGCTGGAAGGGCTGGACGGCAGCGGCAAGGCCACCCAGGCCAAGCGTCTGGCCGCAGCACTGGCCGCCGAGGGCAGGCCGGTGCGGGAGATCACCTTCCCGAATTATGCCAGCGATTCGAGCGCACTGGTCCGGATGTATCTGGCCGGACAGTTCGGCGCGAGACCCGACGACGTGAACGCATACGCAGCATCGAGCTTTTATGCGGTGGACCGCTATGCGGGCTACAAAGCCGACTGGGGGAGATTCTACGAAGAGGGCGGCATCCTCATCGCAGACCGGTACACCACCTCCAATGCGGTGCACCAGTGCTCGAAGCTGCCGCCGGAAGAATGGGAGCAGTTTCTGCACTGGCTGTTCGATTACGAGTTCCATCTGCTGGGGCTGCCCGCACCGGACTGCGTGATCTATTTACAGGTGGACCCTGCCGTGAGCCAGAAGCTGATGACCCAGCGCTACCACGGCGACGAGAGCAAAAAGGACGTCCACGAAAAGGATGTGGAGTATCTGGCCCGCAGCCGCAGAGCGGCTGAGTTCTGCGCCGCGCATCTGGGCTGGCAGACCGTGCCCTGCACCTGCGGGGACGGGATGCGCAGCATTGAAGAGATCGGGCAGGAGGTCCGCCGACGGGTGGACGCGGCCCTTGCGGAATAACGCACAATCGACCTGTGCCGGGCAGGCGCAGGGATACCTATGCGTAGGAGGTAGGTGTTTTTATGTACCGTTTGATGCAGCCGTCCGACCGGGCGGAGATCCTGGCGCTGTGGCAGCGCGAACATGGGGAGGACGAAACCTTCCTCGCTAACGCCATCGAGCGCTTTGCCGGGGAGCAGAATGTCTATGTAGCGGAGGAAAATGACCACATCGAGGCCGTGGCCATGGCGGTGCCGGTCTCGCTGCAGGGGCGGCCCGGCTGCTGCCTGTACGGCCTGACCGGGCAGGGCAGCCTGATCCTGGCGGGCCTGGTAGACCATCTGTGCACCCAGCAGAAACTGAAAGGGGCCGGGTTCGTGGTCGTTGTGCCCAGCGGGAACGAGCAGGCGGCGCTATTGCAGGATAAGGGCTTCCAGTGGGCCTTCCCGCTGCGGTGCCTGCCCCGCGAGGTAGACCGCAACCTGTGGAGCCAGGCCGAGTTCGATACCGTCACGGCCAAAAAGCTCTGTGAGCTGCGGGCGAGATTCTGGCCCGACACCGTGCAGCTGCCGCCGGAACAGATGGCCGTGGTGCTGGGGGATCTGTACTCCCGCGGGGCCACCCTCGTCTCGAACGACAACGGCTACGGAATATATTTCCGCAAGGAGGACACCCTTTATTTTGTGGAGATGATGGCCACCGGCGACCGCGCCGCAGAGATTTTGATGGAAGCGGCCCGCGAAAAAGAGGTCATTGTGGAAAAGGCCGTCATCACCGTGGGTGCCGCGCAGAACCTCTTCCTTGGCGAGGGCACCCGGCAGGATTATGGAATGATCCGCTTCGAGGGCGAAGCCTTTGATGTGAGCGAGAGCTATATGCGGCTGATGTTGGACTGAAAGGAACATGCAGATGGCAAGTAACCATACAAGACCCCGCAAAAAAGGCGGTGCGCTGAAGATCCTGCTCGTGCTGCTGGTGCTCATGCTGGCGGCGGCGGGCGGCGCATTCCTGCTGGCAAAGCGCGAGATCGACGGCGGCACCCGGCAGGATGCCGTGACCGTGGAGATCGCGCAGGGCAGCGGTGTGAGCACCATTGCCCGGCAGCTGAAGGAAGCGGGCGTCATCCGGTTCCCGCAGCTGTTCCGGTGGTACGTCAGCCGCAAAGACGCGGCGGCGAAGCTTCAGTACGGCGAATTTTCGCTGGAACCCGGCAGCTCCTACGATGCGCTCATCGAGGCGCTTTCCGAGTATGCCAAAGCAGATTCCGTCCGCCTGACCTTCCCGGAGGGCACGACGGCCATCGCCATCGCGCAGAAGATGGAACAGGCCGGGCTGTGCACCGCAAAGGAGTTTCTCGAAGAGGCCAACACCGGCGATTTCAGCGAATACACGTTCTGGCAGTATGTCCCCGATGACACGGATGCCCCAGACCGTTTCCTGAAATGTGAGGGCTATCTCTTCCCGGATACCTACGAATTCCTCGCGGATGATACGGTGCACAACTACGTTGCAACGTTCTATTCGCATTTTGACCGGCAGTTCACCGACGCGATGTACAAGGAGCTGGATCAGCAGGGCCTGAGCCTTTCGGAGGTCATCACGCTGGCTTCCTTCGTGCAGGAGGAGGCCGGCAACGACCAGGACAACAATGTGGCCCAGGTCTTCCGCAACCGTCTGGCAGAAGGCTCGCCCTACCCCAAGCTGCAGAGCAACACGTCCAGCTATGTTCAGAGCGATGCAGACAACAACTATCTCTGGAACTGGGTGGCCCCCTGGTACGGCGGCTGGGAGAAGATCCCCGAAAACATCCGCAATGCCTACGACACCTACACCTGCACTGGCCTGCCCGCCGGGCCGATCTCGAACCCCGGTCTGGCTGCCATCCGGGCTGCGCTGGCCCCCCAGCCCGATGCGGAGGTCCAGGACTGCTATTTCTTCGTGACCGACCTCAGCGGCCAGTATTACTACGCCCGCACCTATGCGGAGCATCAGACCAACTGCCAGAAGGCAGCGGATGTGAACAGCTCGCTTGCGGCAAAAAAATGAGAGCGAAGCCCTTGTGCTGACGGAAAACGCAATGGTTGACCGGTTGGCCAGGGGCTCTCCCTTTGGGAGAGGGTAAGCTCGTTTAGGAGAATGATTATGTTACAGATCCCGGAACTTCTGTCCCCCGCGGGCGATTTGGAGCGCCTGCGCTACGCCATCAACTACGGTGCAGATGCCGTTTATTGCAGCCTGCCCGAATTCGGGATGCGCTCGGCCCCGGCCAACTTCACGCCGGAACAGCTGACCGAGGGCGTCATCTATGCCCATGCCCGCGGCCGCAAGGTCTATCTGACCATGAACACCCTGCCCACCAATGAAGAGGCCGACCGTCTGCCGGACGCCATCCGGAGCGCGGCCGCAGCGGGCGTGGATGCCTTCATCGTGGCAGACCTGGGTGTGCTGGAAGCCTGCAAGCAGTTCGCGCCGGATATTGATGTCCACATGTCCACCCAGACCGGCATCACCAACTGGGCCGCTGCCCGTGCGGCCTACAACCTGGGAGCCAGACGGGTGGTGCTGGCCCGTGAGCTGACGCTGCAGGACATTGCCACCATCCGGGATAAGACCCCGCCGGAACTGGAGATCGAGGCCTTTGTCCACGGTGCCATGTGCATGAGCGTGTCGGGCCGGTGCCTGCTGTCCAACTACCTGACGGGCCGCGACTCCAACCGGGGCCAGTGCGCCCAGCCCTGCCGCTGGAAATACTACCTGAGCGAGGAGACCCGCCCCGGCCAGCTGTATGAGATCGGCGAGAACGAGGATGGGAGCTACATCCTGAACGCCAACGACATGTGCACGGCACCGTTCCTGGACCTCATCTGCAAGGCGGGCGTGGACAGCCTGAAGATCGAGGGCCGCGCCAAGACGTTCTACTACGTTGCCAGCGTGACGGCCGCCTACCGCCGCGCACTGGACCAGTATCTGGCTGACCCGATGAACGACAACTTTGAGCTGCCGGACGAGGTGCTGGCCGAGCTGACCCGCACCAGCCACCGCCACTATTCGCCGGGCTTCTACTTTGGCCGCGAGCAGGCCAAACAGGCCACCGACAGCGCCACCTACATCCGCGAGTGGGAGTTCGTGGGCACTGTGGACAGCTGGGAGAACGGCATCGCCAGCTGCCAGCAGCGGGGCAAGTGGAGCCTGGGCGACACGCTGGAAGTGCTCTGCCCGGACGGCCGCAGCATCCCGCTGCACCCGGAGTGGATCCGGAACGAGGCAGGGGAGAAGGTGGAGTCCACACCCCATGCGATGGAAAAATACACCATCCCCACCCCGGAACTGCCCCCCATGAGCCTGCTGCGGCGCAAGGTCTGAGGTTTCCGTTCCATACAGCAAAAAAATCCCGCCATTTGGCGGGATTTTTTTCGTCAGAGCGTATCCAGAACGTTGCGCGCCTTCCGGATGGTCTCTTCGCTCGTCTGCCACAGCTCGAACTCGGAGAAGCCAGGCAGGCCCATGGGGACGCCCTCCCGGCGGAAGGTCATCCGGCTGTCCAGCACCTGCTTGCCGGAAAGGTGGAAGCTGTGCGCACCGGTCTGTTTGGCCAGTGCAGGGAGGTTGGCCGGGGAGACGCCTGCGCCCACCAGAATCTCGATGCGCCCGGCGGCGCAGTCCACAAGCTGCCGGAGCAGGGGTGCCCCGGCGGGGGCGCTGGCGGCCTGGCCGCTGGTCAGAATGGTGGAAAGCCCCAGAGCACAGGCCGTGTCCAGCGCCGCGAAGGGGTCGCGGCAGACGTCAAAGGCGCGGTGGAGGGTGAGTGCAACGGGGCGGCCCGCTTTGGCGGCGGCTTCGCGGGCGGCCTCGTAGATGGGGCGCAGAGCCTCTGCATCCAGCACACCGTCCGGGGTCAGCACACCGGTGACGATGCCGTCTGCCCCGGCGGCGACGAGGGCGGCGGCAGATTCTTTCATCTGGGCCAGCTCCCAGCGGTCGTAGCAGAAATCACCGAAGCGGGGGCGGAGCAGAGCGCGGACGGGCAGGCCGGTGGTCTCCTTGACCTGCCGCACCAGCGCAAGGCTGGGGGTGGTGCCGCCCACGATGAGGTCGGCGCAGAGCTCCAGCCGGTCGGCTCCGCCGCGCTGAGCCGCAAGGGCACTGGCGGTGCTGTCAACACAAACTTCTAACGTATAGGGCATGAAAAACCTCCTTTGATACAGCTGCCGGAATGGTCCATCAACAAGACCCGTCAACAGAAACTGCTGACGGGTCTTGTTCAGGAACAACAGGTCACTTTACGGATTCGAGGAAGCGCACGAAGCCTGCACGGCCTGCTTCGTCCAGCTTGTAGACACCGGCATCGGTCAGGACCTCGGCGAAGACATGGCCGACCTCGTCCTGCAGGATGAGGTGGACCGTATCAGCATTCAGCTCCGGGTGCCGGGCGAGGATCTCCTCGGCCCAGGCAGCATGTTTTTGCAGGGCTTCGGGGTAGTCGGCCGTGGGCACATGCGCGATCAGCAGGTCGGCCAGATCAAACAGCTCCTGCTTCAGGCGGCTGGGCAGCACGGCCAGACCCATGACCTCGATGAGGCCGATGTTTTCCTTTTTGATGTGGTGGAGCTTGGCGTGGGGGTGGTAGACGCCCAGCGGGTGTTCCGGCGTGGTGATGTTGTTGCGGAGCACGAGGTCCAGCTGGAATCTGCCGTCCCGCATCCGGGCGATGGGGGTGATGGTGTTGTGCGGCTCACCGTCGGTCTCGGCGTAGACGAAGCAGGCTTCGTCAGTGTAGCCGCGCCATGCGGTCAGGATCTTGTCCGCCAGGTCCACCAGACGGGCGTCGTCCTCGCAGGTCAGGCGGATGCAGCTCATGGGCCAGTGGACGATGCCGGCTTCGACGTCCTCGTAGCCGGGGAAGGTCCAACTCTTCTCGATGGGAGCTTTGGCCATGGCGAACTCGTAGTGGCCGCCCTGGAAGTGGTCATGGCTCAGGATGGAGCCGCCCACGATGGGCAGGTCGGCGTTGCTGCCCACGAAGTAGTGCGGGAACAGCGCCACGAAATCCAGCAGCTTACGGAAAGTAGCCCGCTCGATCTTCATGGGGGTGTGCTGGCTGTTGAACACGATGCAGTGCTCGTTGTAGTAGACGTAGGGGCTGTATTGCAGATTCCACGCGCTGTCGTTGATGGTCAGCGGGATGATGCGGTGATTCTCGCGGGCGGGGTGGTTCATCCGGCCCGCATAGCCCTCGTTCTCCACGCAGAGCTGGCATTTGGGGTAGGCGCTCTGGGGGGCCAGCTTGGCGGCGGCGATGGCCTTGGGGTCTTTTTCGGGCTTGGAGAGGTTGATGGTGATGTCCAGATCGCCGTAAGGCGTTTTGGTGACCCACTTCAGGTCCCGCTTGATGCGGTAGCGGCGGATGTAGTCGGTGTCCTGGCTGAACTTGTAGAACCAGTCGGTGGCAGCCTGGGGGCCTTCCTCCTCGTACCGCTCCTCAAAGTTGGCGCGGACGATGGAGGGGCGCGGGGTCAGGACGCCCATGAGTTTGGTGTCAAAGAGGTCGCGGGCGGTGGAGTTGTCCGCGCACACACCGCGCGATACAGCATCGTCCACCAACGTTTTCAGGATGGATTCGAGGTCTTTGTAGCAGACTTCGCTCTCCGGCTCGGTGAAGCTGTCCAGCTGCATGGTCATGAGCAGCTGGTTGCGGATGTAGATTGCATCGTCCGGCAGGATGAGGCCGGTGTCCAGACCATAGTTGACGAGCTGCTGAATGGCAGTGGAGATCACAGGACAGCGCCTCCTTCCGGGCGGATGGAGAGGATGTGGCAGCGGCCCTTGCCGAGGATGGCCTCCATCTCAGCCTTGAAGGAATCGAGCCGGGTCAGCGGCACAAAGGCCTGCACGGTGCCTGCGAAGCCGCCGCCGTGGACGCGGACTGCGCCCTCGCCGTGCAGGAAGTGCTTGGCGGCAGCGATGGTCACGGCCACCTCCTGATGCTCCTTATACCCGGCGGGGATGACGTTCTGCAGATACTCCCAGCTGCTCAGACCGGACTCGGTGACCAGCGCAAGGAAGGTCTCGAAGTCGCCCGCGCGGAGGGCGTCCACCTGCTTTGCGACCCGGTCGTTGTCGGCGTAGACGTGGAAAGCGCGCAGAACGGCGCGGTCGCCGCACTGTCTGCGGCACTCCGGCAGTTTGGAAAGGAAGGTCTCGAACGGCACATCGCGCAAAACTTCGCCGCCGCAGACCGCTGCCACGGCGCGGCAGTCGGCCGGGATGGCGGCATACTCGTCGGTCAGGTCGGCGTGGTCTGCACCGGAATCCAGGATGCAGAGCGCGAGGCCGGCCTTGGAGAAATCGACCTGCACAGGCTCGACCACGGGGTGGGCCGGGTCGGCAAAGTCGATGGTGATGATGTTGCCGACGCTGGAAGCCATCTGGTCCATCAGGCCGCAGGGCTTGCCGAAGTAGACGTTCTCTGCCCACTGGCCGATCTGGGCAATGGCGATGGGGGAGACCTTTTCGGTCATGAAGCAGTCGTTCAGGATGACGCCGATCAGCACCTCGAAGGCGGCAGAGGACGAGACGCCGCTGCCCTTGGGCACGTTGGAGGAGATGTAGACATCCAGACCGGAGAGGCTGGCTCCGCGCTCCTGGAAGGCCTTGCACTCGCCGCGCAGGATGGCGGCGCTGGTGTTTTCCTCTTCCTTGCGGGCCGTCAGGTCGGCCAGGTCGATGACGCACAGGTCATAGCCCTCGCTCTGGACGCGCAGCTGGTTCAGGCGGTTGGGGGCGGCGGCTGCGATCATATCAATGTTGACGCTGCCGGCCAGCACACGGCCGTGCTGGTGGTCGGTGTGGTTGCCGCCGATCTCGGTGCGGCCGGGGGCACTGTACAGCCCGGCCTCGGTGTGGGCACCAAACGTTTTTTCCAGCCCGTCCAGCACAGCAGCGTAGCGGGCTGCCTGTGCGGGGGTCTGTTCGGGGGCGCAGCAGTACAGCGAGGCCAGACGCTCGGTGTGGGCGCCGCCTGCCAGCTCCTGCTTCCAGACAGAAACGGATTTCATCATGGCGAGTTCCTCCTCTGAACAAATCGTGCAAACTTCGTCACAGCCCATGCGGCGGGCTGTGGTGGATCTTTCGATACTCCTATAATAAAGAATCTGTGCCCAAAAGACCATGCGTTATTGTTGCATTTGAATGCAAAGTTGCCAGAAAATCCGGCACGAAATTTGTGCAGAAATTCCTGCAACAGAGCTGAAAAAATCCTCCAAACCGGAAAAGCATTGGCCACAACCCACAAAGAACGGTCGGCTGCGGGTCAATCAGGGCCAGAGTTCCGATATGGAGGATTGGATTTTGCCAGCGGGTCAGTGGAAGTCCGGGCCGGTGAGGCCGTCGAGATTCAGCATCCCTTCCAGTGCAGCCACATCGGCGGAGACGTCCAGCGCGTCGGACTGGAACAGCTTGTCCAGCTGGTTTTCGAAGGCCGTGATGAGCAGATCCATCGAGCGCTCGATGCTCTGCCTGGCGTCGGTGATGTTCTCGCCCTGCACATCCTGCGCCGAGAGCTGGGCGTAGGTGTTCAGCAGCTTGAGGGCCGTGGGCAGGTAGTAATCCATGAACTTTTGCAGCTGGGCTTTTTTATCCGGGTCTTTCTTGGCCAGAGCAAAGATGCGGGCGCTGAGTTCTTCCAGCCGGGAGATCTTGGCCGTCATCACCGGGTCGGGGATGGCATCGTTGGCGCGGCGCAGCTGCTGCTGAAGGGAGGCGTACAGGTCTTCCGGTTCCGCTTCCGGCTCCGGCTGCGGTTCCTTGGGCGGCTGGGGTGCGGCCCCGCGCACGATAAGGGTGTCGGTGCGGTAGTCAATGTAGGCATCGGCCCCGAAATAGCCGTGGTCGATGGCGTGTTCCACCGCAGTGCGGCCTCGGACCGCGTCGATGCCGACCGCCGCGAACAACTCGCCCAGCGCGATGTTGTCCCGGTCGCCGACGATCTTGTCGAGCTTGCGTTCCAGCTTGCGGGCGCGGTCCATCCGCAGGCCGGTGAAGAGGGCTGCGCCGCCGCCGATGGTCTGGGCCAGCGCCGTCAGCAGCTCATCCCAGTCGATCTCATGGCTCCAGAGTTCCTCCATGGCATCGGCCAGGTCGCCGATGCCCACCAGCAGGAAGATGGCACCGAAGATGGTGCACAGGGTGGTGAGGGTCTTGTGCCACTGCTTGGCGCTCTTCTGCTCGGCGGTGGGGACATCCGGAACGGAGGCCGTCTCGCTGCGCTGGCCGGAGGCGGCGCTCTGCGCGGTGCGGGCGTTCTCTGCGCGGCTGTCACGGGTGGGGTCGGCATTCGTCTGCTCCTTTTTCTCGGCATCCCGGTCGATGGCGCGCAGGATGAAGAACAGGATGCCCAGCCACGGCGACATGGCGAACAGCACCAGCAGAAGGATGGTGGGGAGATGGGCAAGGAAATGGTTGCTGCGTTTTGGCTCCATGGGGCAAATTCCTCCTAAAATGAAAAGAACCGTGTTCCACCTTATTATAGCGGAACGCGGCTCTTTTGTTAAGGGATAATTTATCTGGGAGTAAACGCCTTATTTCATCAGGCTGCAAACAGCTTCAGCATACGCGGCGGGGTCATCCACAGGCAGGCCCTCGATGAGCTGTGCCTGTGCATAGAGCAGGTCGCTGTATTTCTTGAGCTTCTCGGTGTCACCGGCCTCCTGTGCGGCCTTGAGCACGGCGAAGACGGGGTGATGGATGTTCAGCTCCAGCACCTTGTCGCTCTTGACGCCCTCGCTGCCGGGCTGCTTGGAGAGGACCTTCTCCATCTCGATGGAGAGCGGGCCGTCTGCGGAGAGGCAGACCGGGTGATCCTTCAGGCGGGTGGAGACCTTGACCTCCTTGACCTTGCCGTCCAGTGCATCCTTCATGGCATCGAACAGGGGCTTGTTCTCGGCGGTGGCATCCTCGGCGGCCTTCTTCTCGTCCTCGGTCTCAAGGCCCAGGTCGCCACTGTTGACGTTCTTGAACTCAACGGTGCCGTCCTTGCCCTCGGCATCCTTGCGGGGATAGGTGCGCAGGATCTGCAGGCAGAACTCATCCACATCCTCGGTCAGCAGCAGCACGTCGTAGCCCTTATCCAGCACCAGCTCAGCGGCGGGGAGCTTGGCCAGACGGTCGGTGGAGTCACCGGCTGCAAAGTAGATGAACTTCTGCTCAGCGGGCATCTTGTCCACATACTCCTGCAAAGTGACCATCTTCTGCTCCTTGGCAGACCAGAACAGCAGCAGGTCGCGCAGCAGCTCGCCGTGCATCCCGTAATCGGAGTAAGCGCCGAACTTGATCTGGCGGCCGAACTCCTTCCAGAAGGCCTCGTACTTCTCGCGGTCGTTGGTCAGCATGGCGTGGAGCTCGTTCTTGATCTTCTTTTCCAGTGCGTTGTGGATCAGCTTGAGCTGGTTGTCCTTTTGCAGCATCTCACGGCTGATGTTCAGGCTCAGGTCCTGGCTGTCCACGATGCCCTTGACGAAGCTGAAGTAATCGGGCAGCAGGTCGCCGCACTTTTCCATGATGAGCACACCGGAAGCGTAGAGTGCCAGACCCTTTTCGTAGTCCTTGGTGTAGAAGTCGTAGGGGCGATGGCTGGGCACAAAGAGCAGAGCGTTGTAGTTCGCGGTGCCCTCGGTGCGGCTGACGATGACGCGGGCGGGGTCGGTATAGTCGTTGAACTTATCCTTGTAGAAGGCGGCGTACTCTTCGTCGGAGACTTCGCTCTTCTGCTTCTTCCAGATGGGCACCATGCTGTTCAGGGTCTCCAGCTCGGTGTAGGTCTCCCACTCCGGCTTGTAGTCATCGGGCTTGGGGTCCGGTTCGGGCTTCTGGCGGCTCTTCTCGCGCTCCATCTGGATGGGATAGCGCACATAGTCGCTGTACTTCTTGACGATGGCCGCGATGCCATATTCATCGAGGAAGTTCTCGTAGTTGTCGGTGTCGGTGCTGGGCTTGATGTGCAGGATGATGTCGGTGCCCACGGTGTCCTTTTCGGCCGGGTTCATCTCGTAGCCGTCCGCACCGCTGGATTCCCACTGCCAGGCCTGGTCTGCGCCGTAAGCTTTGGAGATGACGGTGACTTTGTCGGCCACCATGAAGGCCGAGTAGAAACCGACGCCGAACTGGCCGATGATGTCGATGTTCTCGTCCTTGTTCTCTTTCTTGAAGTCGAGCGAGCCGGAGTGGGCGATGGTGCCGAGGTTGGACTCCAGCTCTTCCCTGGTCATGCCGATGCCGTTATCGGAAACGGTCAGGGTGCGGCTGTCCTTGTCGCGGGTGAGCAGGATGCGGAAATCGCCTTTGTTCATGCCGACAGAAGTGTCGGTCAGGCTCTTATAATACAGCTTGTCGATGGCGTCCGAAGCGTTGGAGATCAGCTCGCGCAGGAAGATCTCCTTGTTGGTGTAGATGGAGTTGATCATCATGTCCATCAGCTTTTTGCTTTCCGCCTGAAATTCTTTCTTCGCCATAATACAAAACCTCTTTTGTTCAGATTCGGTGCCAGAGAGCCGGAGTTTGGGATAATGGCTTAGCACTCATAACTTTCGAGTGCTAATATACACCGCTTCGCATCAAAAATCAAGGGGTTTCATAAAAAGTTCAGAAATGTTTGCGGTTCTCTTTGCATTCCGGCTTCAAACCCATTATAATAGTCCCGACAAAGTCGGAAAGGAATGACTTCGATGCAGTTTGAAATGTGTGCGCTTCCCGGTGGAGGGAAGCTGGAACTTTATCTGCGCAGCCCGGACCCGGCCATGCCGAACGCGCTGCGCCGTCCGCTGGTGCTGGTGGTGCCCGGCGGTGGGTACGAACACGTCAGTGCCCGTGAGGCCGACCCGGTGGCGCTGCAGTTTGCAGCGGCAGGGTATCACGCCGCCGTGCTGACCTACAGTGTGGGCGAGGGGGCACGGGATCACCAGCCGCTGCGCCAGCTCCGCGCGGCCATCGGGCTGCTGCGGCAGAACGCAGAACGCTGGGGCATCCTGTCGGACCGGATCGCCGTTTGCGGCTTTTCGGCGGGCGGGCACCTGGCGCTGTCCGGTGCGGTGCTCGACTGCCCCGGCGAGGCGGCAGACCGCAGCCGGAAGCCGGATGCCGTGCTGCTGGCCTATCCGGTCATCACGGCGGGGGAGTATGCCCACCGGGGCAGCTTTGTGCAGCTTTCGGGCAGCGAAGACCGGGCGGAGCACCGGAGATTCGGGCTGGAAGAGAAGATCACACCGGATACACCGCCGGTCTTCGTCTGGCACACGATGGAGGACGCCACCGTCCCGGTAGAGAACACCCTGCTCCTCCTTGCAGCGCTGCGGAAGAACCATGTCCCCTGTGAGGCGCATCTGTTCGAGAAGGGGGGCCACGGCACCAGCATCTCCACCGCAGAGGTGGATGCCGCCAGCGCCCACCGCGCCCACTGGGTGCAGCTGGCGGTGGAATGGCTGAACGACACCTTCGACTTCCATCTGGAATAAACTGGATTTGTACAGTTCTACAAAAAATTCATGAAAAAATAGTTGACCTGCAACAAATTTTAGCGTATACTGGTCAGCGAAAACAAACGCCGGGCACACCGCCCGGAAGGAAGAGGGAACATTTATGGCAATGCGGCCGGAAATTTCTGTCAAGAACCTGATGATGCAGGCATTCCTGACGGGCTGGGAGCTCTCCGACAAGAGCATCTCGCAGGATGAATATCTTCAGAGCGCCATTCAGGTGATCGAGGTGCTCCAGGTGGAGCCGGAGAGTCTTTATGCCGAGGAAGGCCTCGGTCTGCCGGACGGCGAAGAGGTGGACCATCTGGACGACCTGCTCCGGGCAGACGGCCAGTGGATCTATTACGGCGTCGAGGCAGAGAACTTCTTCCTCATCCAGTGGTATCCGGATGTGGAGTCCGCCAAGGCCAAGCTCGCGGAGCTGGACGCCATGGGCGACGGCAGTCGGCAGTATCTGGTGGATATGAGCCTGAAGCGCGAGAACCCCAGCAGCGCCGAGAACTTCGGCAATTCCAACCCCGTCCAGCTCCGCTCCTGATGTTGATTTTTAAGAGGAAAGGGACCCCAAGCAATGCAGCTTTCTCAGACTGAACGTGAGCAGCTTTACGCCATTCTGGAACAGTACGACCACCATCCCAAAGTGCAGGAGATGCGGGAGTTCATCCAGCATGGCGATGTGACCACCTATCAGCACTGCAAAAATGTGGTGCTGGTCAGCTTCTGGCTCAACCGCCGCTTCCATCTGGGTGCCGACGAGACCGCGCTGGCGGTGGGCGGATTTCTGCACGATTTCTACCTGTACGACTGGCACAAGACGAGCAGCTTCCATGGCATCCGCCGCCTGTTTGAGATGCACGGCTTTTCGCACCCCGGTTCGGCCTGCGTGAATGCGGAGCACTACTTCCACATCACGAAGAAGGAGCAGGACATCATCCAGAGCCACATGTGGCCGCTGACCTTCCGGCATGTGCCCACCTGCCGCGAAGCCATCATCGTCTGCCTGGCCGATAAGTACTGCGCTGTGGTGGAGAGCATGTTCAGCCGCGCCAAAGTCGCCACCACCGTGGGTGCGGATGGGGCCGACGACACCGAGTGGTAATCACAAAACAACAAAAAATCCTTCCGGCAATTGCCGGAAGGATTTTTTTCGTTGTGATGGGACTTATTCCGACCGCAGGGCCTTGACGGGGTCAGAGCGGGAAGCGCCCTTGGCGGGGATGAAGCCGCCGAGGATGGTCAGCACGGTGGCCAGAACGATCAGCACAAGGGCTGCGTTCAGCGGCAGGCGGGCGACCACGTTGGTGCCGTTGGAGATCTTCTGGATGAGCATATTGCCGGGGATGAGCAGGATCTCGCTCAGCACGACGCCCATCACGCCGGAGCACAGGCCGATGATGAAGGTCTCGGCGTTGAACACCT
>ENA-USUJ01001553-USUJ01001553.1-human-gut-metagenome-genome-assembly--contig:-NODE-1553-length-19157-cov-8.505556_pt1 | contig 19157 bp, 18 predicted proteins | sample MGYA00250061_ERZ773398 | MGnify/ENA primary metagenome ERZ773398 (study PRJEB29103, sample SAMN06111992) | human gut metagenome | biome: human gut; feature: ankylosing spondylitis patient; material... | reverse complement strand
AACAGTGCCACACAAAAAGCAATAGAAATAACCATTGCAATGCCCATAAAGATTTTGAGGAATTTATCTCCGAATTTATCGTCAATCCACTTCTCGAATTTGCTCATTTCTTCTTCAGGCGTTTCTTCTACATCATCAACAGCCAATTCTGCCGACCTCATAAGAGCCTTATAGCCTGTTCCGAAAGAGTCTATCATATTGACGATACCTCTTATAATAGGCACTCTTAATATTTTAGCCTTTTTACCAAGACCAAGTGGTTCCATTTCTTCAAGCAAAATTTCTCCGTCAGCTCTTCTGACTGCAATAGCAGTTTTCTTCGGGCCTCTCATCATTATACCTTCCATAAGAGCCTGACCACCAATTGAGGTTATCAGCTTTGTTTTTTCTCTTTTTTCCAATCCTATTACCCTCCTTGCAATTTGTTGCTATAAACAAAGTAATTGCCAATGAACTAACGATAGAGCGCACTCATAGTGAAAATGTAGGAACAAACTGTCTTCAACCGCTCGACAATTTTGCTATTCGTAGCCATTTATTACTTAACAATTATTTCTTTTGGTTCTTCTGATTCTTCTTTTAAAATCGGTATTGAAATAGAAACTACTGTTCCTACTCCCTCTGTACTTGCAATATCTAATGTTCCTGAATGTAGCTTTACTATCTCATCAGCAACAGCAAGTCCTATGCCTGAACCTCTCTGCGTCTGATTTGCCTTATAAAATTTTTCCTTAACCTTAGATAAGTGCCTTGCTGGTATGCCACAACCATTATCAGAAATTTTAATAACAATATTTTCTTCAACTTGTGATACCTCAATATTGATAATGCCACCCTCTGGTGTGTATTTTCGGGCCTTATCTATTATATTTATAAATACCTGTCTTAGTCTATTCTTATCGCCAAGTACAGCTGGCAATATTTCAGGCTCTTCATATATAAGATGTTTATTCTCACTCAAAGCCCTTTCTCTGAGCATATATATGGCTTCGTCAATCTCTGCAAGAATATCTATCTTATCCATTTTAAGAACCATTCGGTTATTCTGTATTCTTGAGAAGTCGAGAAGTTCCTCAACTATTCCGCTAAGACGCTCAGATTCATTAACGATAATCTTTAAGCCCTTTTCCATAGTCTTAGCGTCACAAGAACCGCCCATCTGCATAGTTTCCGCCCAGCCTTTAATGGCGGTAAGCGGTGTTCTGAGCTCGTGAGAAACTGATGAAATGAAGTCATTTTTCATTTTTTCAGCGTTTCCGAGTTCACCTGCCATATAATTTATGGTGTCGCAAAGCTCGCCGATTTCGTCATCATAGAATTTTTTTGCTTCTTCTTCATCTGATGTTATCCAACTGCCAGTCTTAAATTTTTTCTGATATGAATTAAATGACATATTTTCGATGAGATGTGCTTTTTTGTGAGCACCACCAAAAGCACAGAACAAACCTGCCATAAATTTCCCAAAGCGAATGAGTGGTTTTTTCATATAAGACGAACCACACAAAATCACCTTTTCATAACCAGAGTAGAGTTGGATATATCTTTGAAGAATAAACGACCCATAGGAATGCCCAAACACATAAAGCGGAAGCGACGATTTGCTCTTTATCATTTTGCTCAAAAATATTTGGTCTTGAACAATGTTTTTGAAAAGCGTTTCGCGACACACTCCAATTTGTGACAAATCGCCCGCAGTTTTTCCATGCGCACGAAGGTCAAGTCCCACCACAGCATAACCATGTTGGTTCAAAAATTTTGCAAAGTCAAAATATGTCTTCATGCTTTCCTGCATTCCGTGAATGATTTGGACAATGCCTTTTGGGTTTTCGACTTCGTCAAAGATATAAATGTGTTGTTTTGTGTTGTTATAAGTCAAAAAATCTTCTTCTTTCATCACACCCTCCATTTTCTTGCGACCGCAACGCCGCGTTTCCATTTTTTGTAATCTTTTTGTATTCTTGCGTTTCGCCCTGGCAAAAATCTTGCTCGCTCAACCCAACGAAAAGCAATGTCATCAAGACTTTTGAAAGTGCCCATTGAAAGAGCACACATGAAGCACGCGCCCAAAATTGTGCTTTCGGTCGTTCTTGGAATAAGAATGTCAACTCTGCTCAAATCTGCTTGAAGTTGCATCAAAAGTCCATTTTTTGTCATTCCGCCGTCACAACGAAGGCACTTCACTTCAATTCCGCTGTCTCTCATTTCTTGCATCATGTCTTCTGCTCGATATGCCACCGCTTCAAGGCATGCACGAATCATGTGACATCTGTTTGTTCCCCTATCAAGCCCCAAGAATGCACCGCGGGCGGAACTATCCCAATATGGCGACCCAAGACCTGTGAGAGCTGGGATGAAATAAACCCCATTTGGCGATTTGACGCGAGAAGCAAGTTCTTCAATTTGATTTGTGTTATCAAATATTTTAAGTCCGTCTTTAAGCCATGTCATGATACTTCCCGCATTAAACACACTCCCTTCATAAGCATATGTCACTTTGCCGTCAATTTGATAAGCAACTGTTGTCAAAAGTTTTTCGCTTGTTCCCTCAAGCGTTTCACCAATGTTTGCAAGCATAAAGCAACCCGTTCCATAGGTGTTTTTCACCATACCCTTTTCAAAACAGCATTGCCCAAAAAGAGCTGCTTGCTGATCTCCCAAAATTCCCGCGACATCAACTTTGCCACAAGACAATGTGGTTTTTCCAACAACACAGTTTGAGTCAACCACTTCTGCAAGCCATTCCTTTTTGACACCAAAAATTGAAAGCAGTTCATTATCCCATTTTCCCTCTTTGATGTTGTATAACATTGTTCTTGACGCATTTGTTGCATCAGTCACAAACTCTCCTGTAAGACGATATAGCAAAAAACTATCAATCGTCCCCATGCAAAGGCGTTTTTCACGTTCAAGTTCTTTTGCTTTTGGGACATTATCATAAATCCAACGCATTTTTGTTGCAGAAAAATATGCATCAGGAATAAGACCTGTTTTTTCACGAATAAGTTTTTTTTGTTCATCTGACAAAGCAGCAACAACTTTTGCAGTTCGCCTGCACTGCCAGTTTATTGCATTATATATTGGTTGTCCGCTGATTCTGTCCCACGCAACAACTGTTTCACGCTGATTGGTTAGAGCAAGCCCCACAATCTCATGAGCACCAATTCCCATTTCAAGACATTTTTCAAGTGCGGCAATTTGAGCAGAATAAATTTCGTTCGCATCTTGTTCTACCCAACCATTTGCCGGATAAATTTGTCCAATCTTGATTGAGTGCATGTTGACGAGTTCATTTTTTTCAATATCAAAAACCGCAGCACGCGCTGAAGTTGTCCCCTCGTCCATTGCCAAAATATATTTCCTTTTCATATTTTCCCCTAATATTGTTTAGTTTGCCAGTTTTTTAATTTTGTGTCAAACGTTCTCACACCCCCGTCACAACAATATCAGCATCAGTCTTTGCAACATTTTTTATCAAAATTTCGCCAAATTGATAATTTTTTGGCGGAATCAAAGCAATTTCATGCAAAACTTCTTTAATTTTACTTTTTTCAACAGGGCAAGTGGTCTTGACCGAACAATATAAATCTTTTGAACATTTGACAATGCTCGTCACAATTCTTTTTGGACAAGTTGCCTCGTCAACCCCATATTGTTTGCCCCTTGGACACAAATTTCCAGAGACTTCAACTCTTTGGTCTTTTTGGGTTATTTCAAGTTCGCAGCCAATTGGACACATAATGCATATCGTTTTCATTCTCTCGCCCCCTCAACAAAAACTTTTAGTTCGCCTTTTCCGCATTTTTTGATTTCAATTTCTTGCATGCTTCCCGGAAGAATTGCTGGACAAAATTTTTCAACCAATGTTTCCCCGTTTTGGGTCACACTTATTTTGGCTTTTTTAAGTTTTGATTTAGCCCTGAAAAATAATTTTATATTTTGTGCGTTTTCATGAACTATTTGAGGAATGCAATATGATATGTTGTTGTCACAGACGACATCAAATGTTTTTTGTTTGTTTTTGTTGTTAATGTAGTTTATTGCTCCGAGTGCAGCAATCTCGCCTTCTTCGGCTGCGTTGTCTGCAAGGTCATGAATATGAAGTGAATTTCCCGCAACAAACACGCCATCAAGAGATGTCATGCGATTTTCGTCAACTTTTGCATTTGCTGAACCCCCAAAAAAGTCGATTTGATTTTTCAAAAGTTCGGTTTCAGGAATAAGTCCAACCGAAAGCAGAACACAATCACATTCAATAAATCTTTTTGTTTCTTCAAGCGGTTTTTTGTTGTCGTCAACCTTTGCAACCCAAACGCCTTCAACTCTGTCGGTCCCAACAACTTGAATGATGGTTGAAGAATATTCAAGTGGAATATCAAAATCTTCAACGCATTGACGAATATTTCTTTGAAGCCCAGCAGAAGTTTTTCCAATTTCAAATATTCCCGCAACTTCCGCCCCCTCAAATTTGAGTCTTCTCGCGAGAATCAGTCCAATATCGCCACTGCCCAAAATAACTGCTTTTTTACCAACAAGTTTTCCGTGGTGGTTAATCATTTTTTGAGCAAATCCCGCAGTGTAAACACCCGCAGGCCTTGAGCCCAACAAACTCACACCACCCGCCGTTCTCTCACGTGCGCCAGTTGTCAAAATCACTGCTTTACACATAATCTTTTGCACGCCCTCGGCGTTTGTTATTTCAACTTGACCTTTGTTTATTTTTGTAACAAAAGAGTTTGTTAAAACATCCAAATTCTTATTTTCAAAGTCTTCAAGCATTTTATGAACAAATTCAGGACCTGTGAGTTCCTCCCCAAAAAATTTGAGTCCAAATCCATTATGAATGCATTGATTCAAAATGCCACCCAGGCGTTCATCTCTCTCGACAAGAAGTGTTTTGTATCCATGACTTGATGCAACCTTGCTTGCATTTAGTCCCGCAGGACCACCGCCCACAACAACAATGTCATATCTTTTCATTTCTTCACCTCATATGGCACAACTTGTGAATTTTGATGCTCTTTGCAAACCTCTGTCATATCAATGTTGTTTTGCTTTGAAATTGCCTGCAAAATTCTGCTCCCGCAAAACGCACCCTGACACCTGCCCATACCGGCACGAACTCGTCGCTTGATGCCGTCCAAAGTTTTTGGATGGAGAGGGCTTTCCATCGCCTCATAAATCTCGCCAAGGCTCACATTTTCACATCGGCACACAATTTTTCCGTAGTCTGGATTTTGTTTTATTATTTTGTTTTTTTGACGAGTTGAAAGTTTGCTCATCCTCGTGTAAGGCATGCGGCGTTTTGCTTTTATTTTCCCAGTTTCGCCCAACATGCTTTTGACATACTCGCCAATCGCAATCGCGCTGGATAGCCCTGGAGAACAAATTCCCGCAATGTTCACAAGCCCTTCAACAAGTTTGCTTTTTTCAATCACGAAGTCATCGCCAACATAACAACGCACACCCGCAAACTCCCTGATTGCGTCTCGTGAAGGAAAAATGCCAAACATTTCTTTTATGTTCTCCCTAATTTTTTCAAGACCGCCACTCGTCGTGTCTTTGTCGCAGCACCCGTCAAGCGCTGTTGGTCCCAAAAGCACATTGCCGTCAATGGTTGGTGTCGCCAAAATGCCTTTTCCGAGTTTTGTCGGAAGTGGAAAAACAGAAAGGTTGACAAATTTTGGTTCAGTTTTGTCCAAAACATAATACTCACCTTTTCTGAATTTTAGGTCATAAGTTTCTCCGCCAACAAGTTTTGAAATCTCATTAAATCCCGCACCACTTGCATTGATTATGCACTTTGCTTCAATAATTTTGTCGGAATATATCAAAAAATGTTCATTTTTGTCAATTTTTGTTATGTTTTGGCAAAATTTTATTTCTCCGCCGTTGACAACTCCTTCTTCAGCAAGAGCGATTGTCAACATATATGGACTGATAAGTCCCGCATCACGAGCAAAAAGTGCGTAAGAATTTTTGCCCACAAGATTTGGACAAATTTTTTTGATTTGTTTTTTATTCAAAATTTTGAGGTGCTTAACCCCGTTGTTTTTGCCACGCTCATAAAGTTTCTGCACCGCGGAAAGGTCATCGCCAACAACAATTGCTCCGCATCGAGAAAACTCAATCCCAAGTCTTTTTGCAACACTTGGAATGAGAGACGCACCCCTCACATTGAGAAGTGCTTTGAGCGTTCCTTCCTTCGCGTCAAATCCAGCATGAATTAGTCCAGAGTTCGCTTTTGACGCTCCGAGTGCAACATCGTTTTCTTTTTCCAAAAGAACACATTTTTTGCCAGCAAGAGTGAGTGAGTCAAACACTGCACACCCAACAACACCGCCCCCAATTATGGCATAATCAAACATATCCCCTCCCTCTATGGTTTTGCCGATTTTCTTGTGAGTCCAGTCCACGAGAGCATTGCCCGAAAAAAGTCGCCAACATAAGTCATGAACGCCGCACGCAAAATGGCTTTGACGATTTTGATTTCATCTTCTTCCAGCAAGTCCAAGTCTTCCAAAAGTTGCAGTCCAAGATTTGACGCTTCTTTTTCAACAGCAAGCAGACGCGATTTATATATCAAAAGGACAAAGAACATAACAACCGACAACGCACAAAGCGCCGCCCCAACATAAAACGACACACCTTCAAAAAACAAACAAACAATGCCGGCAATAAAAAGTGGTGTGATTAGTTTGCTGCCAATCGACACAAACGTTCTGATTTTTATGCATCTGCGAAACTTTTTTGTGTCCGCCTTTCTTTGCAAAGCATGGCCAAGTTCATGAGAGACAACAGCGAGTGCAGAAATTGAATTGTCGCCGCCCCTATTCTCGCTCAAAATCAATGTGTTTGAAGCATAGTCATATGCATCAGAAAATTCGCCTTTTCGTGAAACAATCCCAAGCCTGCCACCAAGTTTTTTGTCGCGAACAAACTCCGCAAATTGCACCGCCGTCAGATATGACGAGTTCTTAACATTTTGATATTCTTCAAAAAGTTGCTTGAATTTCATAAAAGAGTTTGAGGAAATCGAAATTGCCACAACCAAAAACAAAACGAGAACAACAATCGCAATAATAATCGCAATCTTCATTCAATCCCCCACAATCTTAATTCTTCGCCAACCATTGTTTTTTCGCCATGACCTGGATATATATTGAAGTTCTGTGGAAAACTCAAAACCTTGTTTATTGACTTGATTTCGTCAAGTTCATTTCCTGTTGGCAAGTCGGTCCTGCCAACACCACCACGAAAAATCAAGTCGCCAACAAAAATATTGTCTTGGGCAACAAAACTCATTGAATCGTCTGTGTGTCCTGGCGTCTGAAAACACAAAAATTTTTCACCGCCAACCTCAATCTCGTCGCCGTCACGAACAAAACTGATTTTGTCATCGCACCCTTCAACCGAAAATGCCCTGTCTCCATAGAATTGTTTTTCATGATGAACAATTTTTTCATAACACTTTTTATGCATATAACATTTTGCGTCAAAGGTTTTCAAAATGTTTTCAAGGTTTGAAGCATGGTCAAAATGCGAATGTGTGAGAAAAACCGCGTCAAGTTTTCGCTCACCAATCACTCGCTTTATTTGTTCGACTGTTGCCGTCGCTTCAACCATAGCAACAAAACTCTCGCCAACAATCAAATAGTTGTTGGTTGCAAGCGGTGTTGAAACAAGAGTTTTTATTTCAAATTGCATATTTTATTATTCACCAAACTTTTCATTTTTGTCAATCAAAGCAACATATTCCAAAAATTTATGTTCGCGAATTGGCATCACGCTGCCATCTTTGAAATATATGAGAAGTGCGGGCGAAATATTGTTGTATTCTTGAACAAACTCAAATTTTTCAACCCCCACCTGTGCAATCTTTTTTTTAACCTTTGCATGATAATTAAAATACATATATTTATTATTATCAAAAATATCAATAATAAAAGAATAAAGCATTATTGGTTGCCAATTATTTTTGTTTTGATATAATAAAAAAGATAAAAAGGAGCGACCCACGTGAAAAAACAAGAAAAGCTTAAACTAATTGTTGATACAGACCCAGGAGTTGATGATGTCGCGGCATTAATGTATGCATTTTTTGAAGATAAATTTGATATAAAACTTCTCACAACAAATTCTGGCAATCGTCCAATCGAAATAACAACAAGAAACACTCTCCATCTTCTGGAAAAATATGGGCTTGACATTCCTGTTGCACAAGGAGCAGCAAAACCACTTTGTCGCGAAAGACTTGATGCAGCTCACATTCACGGTCTTGAAGGAATGGGCACATATCTGCCACAAGAACCAAAACATCTGAAATGTGTTGAGGGAAGTGCTGAAGACAATATGTTCAGAGTCATCAAAGAAAATCCAAATGAAATCACATTATGCCTTTTGGGACCCCAAACAAACGCGGCACTACTTTTCAAAAAATATCCGGAAGCTGCCAAACTTTTGAAACAAATCATTTTTATGGGCGGCTCACCATATGGCTACAAGAAAACAAAACCTCACATCTCTTTCAACATTTCTTCCGACCCCGAAGCAGTCGACATCGTCCTCAAGTCTAAAGTGCCAATTGTGATGGTCCCAAGCGAACTCGGAAGACGCATGACCCATCTAAATTATGAGCAAGTTATGGAACTATCAAAAATTAACGACAGCGGAAAGTTTATGCTGGAAATGTATAAGGAATATTGGGAACCGGGCTTTGAGGACCAAAGAGTTGCAACAAATGACACTTGTGCATTCTTATACCTTGTTGATCCAAAAATGTTCAAAGCAAAACGCGGGGATATTTCAGTTGACCTAAATGAAATGCCTGGGAAAATCACAATAAACTTTTCCCGACACGGAAAGTCACTGGTTCTCATGAATGCAAATGGCAGAAAATCATACAAACTCATCAAAGAAAGCATCAAGCGACTAGATAAATTTAAATTTTATAACTAATAATCAAAAAATCCCTATAGCAACCCTATGGGGATTTTTTTGTTGCAAAATATATTCGAAATTATGTCCAAATCCATAAAATTGGAGAAAATGAGCCTGCAGAATTTTTATAAAAAACGAACCCAAAATGGTTCGTTTTTTGTTGTTTTTTTGCAATTATTTTGTGTGTTTTTGCAAACTATAAAACTTGTCAATCGCATCAACTTGTTTGTGTTGTGACGCCAAAACTCTTTCCGCAATCATTTTTGCAACATCAGTGACATCGCCTGTCGTAATACCCTTTTCAAGGGCATCAAGATATGCTTTTTTATTTCGCGCTTTGATAACAATTGTTGGAAGATTGTTTTTTGCGAGCTCATAATTTACAAGCAATCTTGCCGTTCTTCCATTTCCATCAGGGAACGGGTGAATTGCAATAAATTCGCAGTGCAAAATTGCCGCTTTGACAATTGGATTAAGTTCAGTCTCTTCATTATACCAGCGAACAAGGGCTTCCATTTTTGCTGGCACTTTTGCATTTGCAACTGGCGTCCAATTCGCCCCCGTGACATGGCAACCGCCCATCATATATTCATTTCTATAATAAGATGGAGCATCAAATTCGCCTGGCAAAATCATCTCATTTGCAGTTGTAATCACATCGTGAGTTAATGGCTCAAAATTTCCTGTTTCTTTTTTCTTTATATGAGATAGACGAGCTTCTCTCAAAACATACTTAAATGCAGCCAAATGTTGAGTCGTAAACGCCAAAATTCCAAGTTTTGGATTGGTTGCCATAACAACGCAGCCTTCAACGGATTTTTTTGCAAGCGTCACCGAATCAAGATTATATAATTCATGCTTCCTTTGATAGTCATGAACAACCTCTGTCCCCTCATCTTCCAAAAAGGCATTGACATCAACATCTTCAATATTCTCAATCAAATTGCTTTCTTTGATAAAATCAAGGTCAATCTGCTCGTTGAGTTCACTTATGAACTTTTTACCTCCACCCTTGCTCATGACATATTTTTTATTTTTGTTAATTTCGGAAAAATCCAGATCGTCACAATGATATTTTTCTTTCAATTCTTCAAGATATTGTGGAACTCTTTCCTCCAAATACATAATCTCACCTCTTTTGTTCTATTATGACAAATAAAAATTGATTTTGCAATACCCAGCTCAAATAAAAACAACAACAACTTGAAATTATCAAAAACCAAAACACGCCATAAAATTTTTCAAAAAATGCTTGCCAAACCTCGTTTTGTTTGCTACACTATTTTCGCTAATCAAAAGTGACCCGACAAAACTTAATACAAACCTTGCGTTTTGTTTTGGCAAACCGTTGCAACGGTTTTCTGACCGACGCAAAAACAAATGTGGAGAATTGGCTGAGTGGTTTAAAGCGGCGGTCTTGAAAACCGTTGACGTGAGAGCGTCCGCAGGTTCGAATCCTGTGTTCTCCGCCATTCAATAGTCGTTTGAACTCATCAGAGTTTGAGCGACTTTTTTCTTGCTTATTTTCAAAGTTTAGTTTGGTCTTATAAATTGTAGTGCCACCATTATTATCGTTGTTATTTGGGTCATTATCGGGCTTATTATATATTTCTTCAGTTGGGTTTAGGCTTGTGTTATAAACAATTGTAATTCTATCATCATACAAATTTACTCTTGAAATAAAATTATTAAAAAAGTCATTTCTATCTCTAACACTATCAAAATCTTTACTCGCATATATTTTTAAGAAATTTACAATATTTTTCTTTTCAAGTGGTTTTAATGAATGTGCTTTTTCTACTGCAATTTTCTCTTCTAAAATTGCTTTATCATTTTCCAATTTTAGAAGTCTTTCTTGTGTTGAATTTGTAAATATTCCTTTTTCAATAGCATCTAGCATTGCTGATATTGACTTTTCTTTTTGTTTTAATTCTTCAGTTAATTTTAGCAAAACAGCATTTTCAGAAATTTCACTATTAAATTTATTTACAACAACTTCTGCAATTTGTTCAATTATGTTTGGTTGCAAAACATATTCCTTTGTCTTTTCAAAAACAAAATTTTCTATATCTTCTTTTCTTACATTTCTCTTGTCGCAATCACAAACTTTTCGCTTTTTACCATAGCACTTATAGTATTTATGTATTGCTCCTGTTTTACTTGTTCCAGTTTCAGCTGTCATTAAGTTGCCACAATGCCCACAATATAATTTACCACTTAAAATATAAATATCATCATCTTCTTTTTTTCTTTGTCTATGTTTGTGTTCGTCCATAATCAAATTGCACCTTTTAAAAGTATTTTCATCAATGATTGCTGGAAATATATTTGTGTATTCAATGTTATCTAAAATACATTTACCCATATACTTTGTGTTTCGTAGCATTTTAGAAATTATGTTAATTGAAAACTTTAATCCTTGCTTTGTTTTAAGTCCTTTATTGTTTAAATTTTCAACGATTTGTGTTGTCTTGATACCATGTGCATAGTCATCAAAAATTTGTCTTACAATCTTGCTTTCGGTTTCGTTTATCACATATTTTTTATTCACGACATCATAACCATACAGAATATATCCACCAATATAATTGCCTTTAAGTAAACTTTCGTGAATACCTCTCTTAACTTTTTGTGAAAGTTCTGCCGAATAATATTCAGCCATACCTTCCAACACGCTTTCCATCAAAACCCCACTTGCGTCAGTGGTTATATTTTCTTTGGCAGAAATTACACGAACATTATTCTTTTTTAATTTTGCTTTGTATGTTGCACTGTCGTATCTATTTCTTGCAAATCTGTCCAATTGATACACTAAAACATAATTAAAATCTCGCTTTTTGCTATCTTCAATCATTTGTTGAAATTCTGGTCGTTTATCATTTGTTCCAGACAAAGCACGGTCAATATATTCGTGAAGAATAATCAAATTATTTCGTTTAGCATACTCATAACACTCACGAAGTTGACCTTCAATTGATTGTTCAGTTTGTCCATGAGAACTAAATCTTGCATATATTACAGCTGTTTGTTTCAATTTTTACCTCCTAAATGAAAATATTTATTCCTATAACGGAATTATATCATTCCTACTACGGAATGTCAATGACTTTGTTCCTAAAATGGAATATAATAAAAACATGGAAAAGTTTGCAGAAAGATTAAAAGAATTAAGAACAGAAAAAGGATTATCAATACAAGGATTAAGCAAAGCCACGAAAATTGGCGTTGCTTCTATTTGTCGTTGGGAAAACCAGCAAGCAGATGTCAAAGGCACTCAACTTGTTATCCTTGCCAAATTCTTTGATGTAACAATTGATTATTTAATGGGGTTGGAGGATTAGGTGTTTTGTAGGTTGGTCAATTACAAAAATCCACAATAAACACTAATTATTTTAATTTTGTAGAGAAAGATTTTTAATTATTTTAAAATAAACTGAAATTTATCATAATTGTAGGGTGCATTTTTTCATATTAAGTGTTACAATTTTATTGTGAAAAGGAGAATAAAATATGTTTGTTGACAATACTATCCCAGAATTAACAATGGGACAAAAATTAAAAATGTTTAGGGAGATAAATAATCTCTCGCAAGAACAACTAGGACAGAAATTAAATGTTACTGATAAAACAATATCTGCTTGGGAAACTGGCGAAAGAGAAATAAATCTAACCAATGCCAAAACTATTTGTGAATTGTTTAATATTCCTAATTCATATTTTGTTTTTAATGAAAATTTTAAATCAATAAATGACAAATTGCAAAATCAAATTAGAGATTATATTAAGGACATGGAATTTAGGAATAAAGTTGAGAAAGTAATCAATATTTGTAAGCAAAAGATTAATGAAGATGCTATTCCTTTGAAAAAAGAATATTTGCCAGTATTTGATTTTGATAATAAACATTTTATTTCTTATGGATTGTTTGATGAGAACAATTTGCCTATCAAGACAACAAAAAAACATGATGACTTTGATGGTAACACTTATTATGATGTAAAGATTGATGATACCAATTTAGAAAATAAAAATAGCTATACATATAGTTCTTTGAAGTTGTCTGAATATGGATTATTTGATACTTTACAAAAATACAATGGCAACAAAGTAGAACTATCTGATTTGATTAATTGCAATAATTTAGACACTTTTAAAACTACACTTGCTCAAACAAAATCTAAACAATATACTCAAAAAAACATTTATAATCCATTTGCCGAAGGTAGAGATATTTCAAGTGAACATCTACAATCTGAACTAAATAAGACTCTTGAAAATTTGAATCCAAATCTTTCAAAATTTTGGGAAATTATTGTTTTCTTGATTGATAATGGTGCATACTATACCAAACAAATTGGCTGGGGAACTGATGTGGTTTGCTGGAAAGAAGAAATTGATATATCAAAAACAAATTTAGTTTATAGATTAGCAAAAGATAAAATAATAAAATAATTACTTCTTAAACACATTATCAGGTGTGAGATTTTCAATATCTCCACCTTTTTTCATATAGTCTAAAATTCTGTTTGAAAGGGTCGACCCAACACAATTGATGACTGACTTTTTAAAATTTTGTTTACCTTTTCTCTCTGTTCTGTTATCAAAATTTATTGATTGAATATTCTTTGCATAAGACATATTTTTATTATTCATTATTACTCCTTTTATTAGTTTATAATTTGCGATTTATCGCACAAAAACGAAAGTTGGTTTCCAACTTGTCGTAAGAAAGGGGGCGTGATACAAAATGATACACATAATCTTAAATTTTGTGTAAAACGAGTCATCTAAAACACTTGATTTATCAAGGATTTTAGTATGGCATGTGCTCATTTTGAGTCAAAGCCTTATCCTGCTCGACGTCAAAACTATCACTTTTGCTCAAAATTACAATAAAGATTGCAATTTATTTCGCCTTTCGTTCTGTTTTTCCTTTTCCCAAAAATTCTTGCAAAACAAGTATTTTCGGGAGCCTCTAAATTTGCAAAACAACCAGATTTTTACTCAATTTCATTCAAATAATCATGTTTTAATTTATATTTTTCTTCTTCAAAATTTTTCGGCAAAACTTTAAACAAATCAAGATTTTTATAAAACTTATTCTTTTCATAAACTTCCATTTTACTAAAAAAGTAATTTAAAATCACACACATTAACTGCTGATTTACTTCGCTATTAGCATAAGTTGTCTGTATGAATGGTTTGCTGAATTTTATAAAATAATTCATTCGCTTAGTGTGTTCATGTATAGCATCAAGCAATGTTTGTTTTTCATTTTGTATTGCCCAATTATCTTTTTCTTGTTTTTGTAAAACTTGAACTCCAAGTTTAATAATGTCATTAAAAAACTTGTTTTTTGATTGATATGTGTTTTTTGTTTTTTCATACATTTCATTAAGTGTGTCGACAACTTTTTCATCTTTAATTCGTATTAGATTATTGCTTGTTATTTCCTTATTTTGTTCATTCATTTTTATCTCCTTTTATTTTTTTGCTTTTAAAAATTTATTTTACATTTCAACACCTCCTTATTTTTGTCTAGATTTTACTATTCTCGCATGTTCACCATTTGAACACTCGAGAAATATTTTTATAAAACAATCTTACAATTGTCGTTCGGACATCGTCTGTCCGTTCGGAAAAAGTTTTTCTAAAACAACTTTACCACTATCGCATTCACCACATTGTTCTATGCGAGAATTGTTTTATAAACAAATTTTAAAACTCTCGCTGTAAACACATTCTTTTGGAGCGACAAAACTTTTTTATATTTTTTATTCTAGCAATCTCGTGTTATAACCATTTGATAATGCGGGATTTATTTTTTTATTTTACTTTTGCCGTTGGCTCACCATTTGACCCATCGAAAAATTTTTATAACTATATTTTATCAATCTCGCTTTAACACCATTTGGTCAAACGAAAAAGATTTTTACAAGACAATTATATAATTCCCGCAACACACCCATTGTGTGTAACGAGAATTTTTTTAAATTTTCATCTCCATATTTTAAGTAGAAAAAAGTCGAGTGTTCACCATTTGAACACTCGAGAAAAATTTTTAATAAAAAATATCTAACAACTATAAGTTAGTATCACACAATAAAAAACACTCATTACATTTCTTTTTGTACATTAACTTCTATTACTTTTTTGGGTTTAGTATATCTTAACATTTCTGTTTCTTTGATATCAGTTTTTCCAACGATTGAGAAAAATTTTTCTGCATCATTTTCTGAGAAAAATCTTTTATTATACCCATCTACAAAGTAATAGTTTTCTTCTAATCTCTGTCCTTGGCCTGCGCCATAATTCAAATCGGATATTGAATTTACTCTAGCAAAAAGATTTCCATTCGGCTTTAATATTCGTTTAATTTCTTTCATTATATTTTTTGTTGTCTTCTCATCAAAATAATGTAAACTTAAATCTGCAATAATTAAATCAAAAGCATTATCTTCAAAAGGTAATGGTAGTGAAATATCTAATTTTATAGTTTTTACATTTTTAATGTTTTGGTTTACTTGTTCAAGTGCTATATCTGAATAATCACAAGCAATAACACTAAATCCTTTTTCTGTTAAATATAAGGTGTCATTCCCAGAACCACAACCAAGGTCTAAAATTGGTGTTTTGATTTTTTCCAAAATTGAAGAATACTTATCTAGCCAATTATCATAAACAGGTTTACCTGTAAAATATTTTTTATGGGTTTCATTCCAATAATTTTCAAAAGCCATTAAACACCTCCCATATTTTTATAGTATTCTATCAAAAATTTATTTTCTTTATTTATTATATCTTGCTTTATTTCTCCTGTCATCTTTTCCCATAAATTAGGGTTGAAAGATAAAATATTCAAGTCTTTACTAAAATATACAAATCTTTTACGCTCAAATTTTTCAAATGGATTTTCAAGCAAACTCTTTTTCACTTTTGTCCTATCACTTAAAAAATTATAATCAAAGACACAGCCTTTTCTATCTACCTGAAGATTTCTATCTAATCTATTTTTATAAAATTCTATATAATAGTCAAGAAGTTTATCGATATTAACTTCACCTTCTTTATCAGCTAATTTTAGCATTCCAAGCATAAAAATCAGTTTAAAAGAATATGTCAAAGTGTTTTCATCAATAAAATCTACAAAGTCTTGCAAAATAGTGTTTTCGTTGTGTTCTTTTATGTGCTTCGCTTGTTTAATATTAGCTATATCTTGAGAAGAAAAATATGGCATAAGCTTATTTCCAATAGGTAATGATAGGCTTGAAAAACTAGGAGTTTGTTTTACCCATTTTGCAAGAGTATTAGTTCCAATAAACAAATCTCTTGCAGTTTGTTCAAGAGACTTATAATCTTTATATTTCTCTTCAAAAGTGAAAACATCTATTTCTTGCATTGCAACTTCTTGTTCAGTCAAACCAAGAATATTTAAGTAATCGAAGTTATTATTTATTACACCTGCGAAATCAGAATATGTAGCTATCTTAAATAGAGAATTAAAACTCCAAGGTGTTAATTTACCTTCGTAATTGTCGACAACATCAATTACATACAAACATTCTTTACCGGGATAATTTCTAACACCGCGACCAATTTGTTGAAGATACAATACCTTTGAAAGCGTAGGCCTTGCCATAACAACTATCTCCGTTTGTGGGCAATCCCAGCCTTCACTTATTATTTGACAACTTAATAAAAATTGAATTTGTTTATTTCTATATTTTCCTATTATCTCATCATTCTCTTTATTAGAACCATAAACTGCTTTTGCAGATATTCCGGCATTGTTTAGCATCTTTTCAAGTTTCTTTGCATGTGCAATATTTACACAAAAAACAATTCCTTGCTTGAAAAAATCTTTTTGTGGTGAAAAGTATTTCTTTATAGTCTCTACAATTAACTCATTTCGGCTATCAATAACAAGTGTTTTTTCAAGGTCAGCATAATTATAATCTTTGCCATTATATCTAACTTGGCTTAAATCAATATTACTAATTAAACGATAGCATCTTATATTTGAAATAACGCCTTTTTCAATTGCTTCTCGCAATGTTAATTTGGTTTCATATTGTCCAAATATTTCATCAAGTTTTCTTTTGTCCAACCTTTCAGGAGTAGCGGTTAAGCCAATCAAATATTTTGGTGTAAAATATTGTAATGTCTTTTTGCAATTTGCTGCTTGAGCATGATGAGCTTCATCAAATACTATATAGTCATAGTAATCTTTTGCTAACGCATTTCTTTCAATAAATACAGTATTGTAGTATTTTATTGAAATATTTAGCTTATCACTTAAACTTGCAACTCTTTTTTGCCAATCTTCTTTTAATGGAATTGATGGAACCATAATTAGAACAGTCTTTATTTTGTTTTGATTTGCCAAGTTTTTTAAATCTTCTATAACTATTTGTGATTTACCAGTTCCCGTAGGAATAACGATTAAAGATGTGTTTATACCTTCTTCTCTGGACTTTTCTATGTCTTCTAGTATTTTTTCCTGATGTTCATAAAGTTTAAATTTTCTTTCTTCTTTTACAACAACAGAGTTTATAAAATTTTCTTTATCTCCAAGATATGTTTTAATGTTGTCAATTGTTTGGTCTTTAAAAGATAAGTTTTGAGAAGAAAAACGATATACTTTAAAGTTATATAGATTTAAAGTATTTTGTTTCTCAAGTTGTCTTTCATAAGCATTATTACCAATTAAACATGGGTGATGATAATGAACACCATTTTCTTCAATAGCATAATTCCCATTTTTGGTTTCCACTACATAATCAATAAAGGCATTTCGTCCATCTTTCAAAGATATTGAGTATTCCTTTTTCAAATACTCTGTTGCATTATCTCCATAAGCATCAACAAATAAATCTTCAAAAGTTTTTTCAAGTGGAGTGTTGTCTGTATGCGCTGTATCAAAAGAACCTCCTATATCTTTAACTTCTATGGAATCTGCTGTTTTATTAAGCCAATGTACAATTTGAGAATAGGTATCATCATTCACATAATTAAAACGATATAGTTTATCATATTGAGCCATGTATTTATTTTGCATTTCACAATATTTTGAATAATCAAATACAATAGGTTCTTTGTTTTCGCAAATATTATCATCAACAATAACACAAATATTATTATGTTTAAACACAAAAGAATGATGGGTATTATCAAACCAATACTCATCTATAAATTCTAATCCAAGTTTACAAACATAATCTTTATTTATCATCTTTTTCGCTTACACTCTCAAGAAAAATTTTCTTTTTAAAAGCACCTCTTTTTTCAACTTTTCTATTTCTTATTTTTTCAAATTCATCATAAGCAACACCTTTTACATCAAGTATTGCTCTTAAAACTTCTTCCAAGTCTGCAAGTTCTTCAGTCTCGCCACTTTCTAAATATTCTTTAAGTTCTTCTTGCATTTTTGTGTTAAGACTTTCTAAATATTCATCATCAGCCATAATTCTAGTAACGCAAGTTTTACCATTATCTCCAGCAATAATCTCTGGAATTTTATCTCTAACTAATTTGTTATAAACTTTCATAATTTTACTCCGTAAAAACATTATAACATAAAAAATATAAATTTAAATAGTTTATTTGAAAAATAAAAAAAACCAGAGTAAAAAACTCTGGCAAACTTCCTGTAAATCACGTCTGGCAATACTCAATTCACACGCAAAGAACAAGAAGCTTGTTAACGTCATCAGCCATAATAATTACCTCCATTTTAATTAGAAGAAAAATATTTTGAATTAATTTAGTTAACTTTTTAATGCGAATTGCCATCTTTAGAATGGTAAGTATTGCCATGTTTTTATTAAGATTGTTTTGTACATCCTTTATTTCCAAGTAAAACCAAGCAAAGTTTACAATATATTTCACATTGTGAGTTGCATATCTTACCGATGTCCAATTTATTAACAAATGGCTCAACATTTGCACCTTTGTAATAAATTTTGTTAACTTTACCATACAAAGTTTTTAATTTTTGATAGCCACTTCCCGTTAATTTGCTTGTATTACAGTTTGTTATTTTTAATTCTTTTATGATACTATCTATATCAATTAAAAAAACATCTTCTATTGAATTTTTGGCGACCAAATGAATTACTTCATCCGCTCCATTATCTTTCAATTCTTTCTCTAATTGTTTTCTATCGATAGGAGGAGTTTGATTTACTAAATTAAAAACATCCTTATCATAACATAATACT
>ENA-USUJ01001551-USUJ01001551.1-human-gut-metagenome-genome-assembly--contig:-NODE-1551-length-19164-cov-9.459161_pt1 | contig 19164 bp, 21 predicted proteins | sample MGYA00250061_ERZ773398 | MGnify/ENA primary metagenome ERZ773398 (study PRJEB29103, sample SAMN06111992) | human gut metagenome | biome: human gut; feature: ankylosing spondylitis patient; material... | reverse complement strand
AGACCTCCCGCTCCCCGATGGGGCGGAAGCCTTCATACGCCACCTGCTGCACCGGGTTTTTGTAGGATGGTAATGAATTCCTAGTATATATGGTAGGCTATAGTGAAAAAGATGTCATAAGTTATACCAGAAAAATATATAAAGAATTAAAAGAACTACCATATGGTTATGGAGCCGCTATCGGGTATAGCATGATTATGGATGATATCAAAACTGTAGATGATGCCATTAATGAAGCTACTATTGATATGCGAAATAAAAAGGAAAATAATAATGGATAAAATAGTAGGTAAGGTAAAAAAACAAATAGAAAAAGCTAAAATAAAAAGATACTTCAAAAAACTAATAGAGATTCTAAGTTTAAAAGAACTTAGAATCTTGCCTGCTTACTTAGCCTATAGTTTCGTATTAGCAGTAGTACCAATCTTAACTATAATAGTCATAGTAGCGGGTTTCTTTTCCATATCTATCGATTCCGTAATATCTCTTCTTACTGATTTACTTCCTAGTTATGCCAGTAGAGTAGTCGTAGATGCTATCTCAGGACAAAGTTTTGACTTTAGTGTTGGATTATTAAATATAGTTACTTTCTGTATTGCCGCTAATGGTATGTATGCTATTATAAGTGCTTCTAATAGTCTATATAAAATAGAAGAAACAAATATAATTAAAGATAGACTAAGATCAGTAATAATACTATTAGTCATAATAATACTTTTACTATTCTTAATCTTAGTACCTATGCTAGGAGAACAAATATTAGAATTACTTAGAAATAGTAAACCATTTACTGGTATAATAGATGAAATGATAATGATATATAATATAATAAAATGGCCTATAACATTTATAATAATATTCTCATATACTCCCATTGAAATTTAATAAGAATTCATATATAATATTTTTAGAAAGAGAACTCAGTTCGTAACCTGTAGTTTACCCGCTCCAAATTGATAGGAAACTCGGGAAATTTACTTCTGAGAGTAATAAATGCTAACTAGAAATAGTTAGTTTTTTTGTTATGTAAAGGAGTTGATTTCATGTTAAATATAGAAACAAAAGAATTAAAAATAAGCGATAAATTAAAAAGAAAAATTGAAATAATTGGAAGATTTAAAAATACTACTCCTATCATAAATAACGGTTGTGTTAAGAATATAACAGGTACAAATGTTGCTTATGTTATGCCACATATCATCGTTATTAAAAATAATAAATACCTAGTCTTTGATGAATGTGATAATGTTTATATAAATACCTTTAAAAGCAAAATATCATTTAAAGATTTAGGCAAAAAGTGTTTTGCCATTAATGAAATGGAATCAAAAAAATTAATTGATGACTTATTATTGTATTCCTAGTATAATATTATCAAAGGAGGTGTTAATAGTGAAAGATCTTAATGAAATGATTAAAGAAATTGATTCAAAAATTGAAGAAATTAAGAATGATCCATCTTATAATGAAGATGAAGGAAAAACAATTAAAGAAAATGCAGGATTATATTAAAGAGCATCCAAAAACTTCCGAAGAAATAATAAAATCTATAGATGAAAAAATTAATGAATTAGAAAATAGGTAATAAAATTAATCAATAGACAATACTAAAAGAGGCTAATCATAGCCTCTTTAGTTTTTCTTTATTCTGGACATATTCCATGGTAATTTTGAAATTTCATTAAAGTCTTTTAAAACTATAATTATATTTTCTTTTTTACAATAATTTAATATAAAATTACATAAAGGATATTTATCTTTGCATTCAACTTCATATTTATCTATAAACTGTTGGATAGAAAACTCAGTTTCCTTATTCAATTTTTTTATTTCTTTGCAAATGTTTTCTGCAATAGATTTTATCTTATTAACATCTATATCACCAAGGGAAGAAATATTTATATTTTTTTGTTTATCTCTTTCATGCCCATTTTCATCTATATAGGTTTCATTTATAATGATATTTGTTTTTTCAAAATTTATTTTTTTGATTTCTTCTTTTTTTGCATTACTCATGCTAAATCACCTTCTCATTGAAGAATTACTTGATTCCACTTTTGAAGAATTATATCTTATGCCTACATCTTCATTTATTTGTGCGTGTTGTTGTAAATAATTATACATACTATCTAATTGTTCCTTTAATTGATTACTTGCTTCAAGAGAAATGTAATCTCTAAAATTTTGATATATTTCATATAATTCAAAATATGCATTATGTTTTTCTTCATAAGTTTTACATTCATTTGCACTAGTTAAAAAATTATTAATGATTATGCGATAACCAGTATTAATAAAACTGTCATACTTAGACATTTCTTCTTTACTAATACCTTGCAAAATTGAATAATACTTCTTTTGATTTATTAATTCCCTTATTTCGTTTTCAGACATTCCTACATAAGCATTAGTATTTGGAGTATCCGGCTTATTAGGAGTGGCTGCTTTTTTTACATTTTTGACAGTTAATGTTTCTTGATATTTGTTATATATATCTTTTAGCATAGGGACATTCTCGAATATAACATTATCATAAACAATCCCTGGTGTTATTTCATTTAGTTTTACACATCTATCTAAAATTTCTTGAACTAAAGATTTATCATTAAGACTACTTGTAAATTTTTTCAACTCTCTTAAACCTTTTGCAATTTCAGACTTCCCATCTAGTGTATTTTGAAACATTAAATTCATTTCATTAACTTTTTCAGTACATCTGCTTAAAAATTTTTCTATTGTAAAATCACTATTATTATTTGTTGGTTTTGGGTTTGATATAGTTTGATGACTAGTTTGTGCATTTATTGGTTCATTTAAATTAATAGAGTTATTTATCAATTGATTTTCAAGTTCATTCGCTAGTTGTGGTGTTAATTTTATTATTGTATCAATGACATTTTGATTGTGTTGATTAATTATACCAATAATCTGTTCTTTTTTTGATATAAAATGTGAATAAAATTGATCTCTAGAAATATTTATTTCTGGAAATCTACTTGTTATCTGATTTGCTAATTGTAATAAATTATCATTTATAGAAATATTAGGAACTTTAATTTGTCTTAATCTTTCTACTAAATTATTAATAAAGGAAGTTTTATCATTCTTAATGTTTTTATCATTTATTTCTTCTAGTACAATATCTTTTACCTGATTAAAAAAGTTTTGTTCAACAATATTAAAATCAAATTTTTCCAAACATTCTTTAACAAAATCAACTATTTTCTCTGATTGCATGTTTACCCCTAGTGAATTAAACACATCATTTCTAATTTCAACTATTCTATCGTTTGAATTATCCAAAAGTTTACTAATGATTTTAATTACATCATTTTCCATATAGTAATCATCTCCTTTATGTAATTGTAACATAAATTTTATTGTTTTTGTTTAGTTTGTGTAAATAAGTTAATATTATTTACATTTTTTTGTAACATTATAGGAAATATGTGTTAAAATATTACTAGCAATGGAAGATAGTATGTATTATTTCGTTAGTGAGAAAAGTTGTAGATATCTACGACACCCGCTCCATTTGAAATCAACTTACGGACTTAAAAGTTCGTAAGTTTTTATTTTTATATAAAACTTTAAAAGTTCTCTTTCTAGAAAGGAGGACTTTTTTCATGCTTGAATTTGAAGTAATTGAAAACCTAAAACATAATTAAGCAAGAACTAATCGTTCAAACAATAATTATGTTTTTTTTGAATTGCAATAAATTGCAATTATATATTTATAAAAGTCTATCACCACTTTCATTTGCTATCACAAATGGAAACGTGCTATGACTTCTATCTAACATTACCTTTACTTTGTGCAACTGATTGTAAATATTCTCTCCTAGTGCTTTCTAAGTTATCTAAAACTTGAAACGCAACTTGTTCAGGTGTTTTTTCGTGCCCAATAGCAAAATCATACTTTACTTCTCCAGATAAAATTCTTCTTCTAATTTCTTCTTTTGCTTGTTCTCTAACAGCATCACTTGAATTATAGACAGCAACTTCAATTAAATCATCGTAGGAAACTGCTTTTATAGTTTTGTTTATTTCAGTTGCTAATGTTTCTTTCATTTTTTCTAATTGATCTTTTGTTAATTCAGGGCTTTCACTAACTTTGTTCATTGTAATATCAGAATCTAAATAAACTGATGGTTCAATGTTTTCACCATTTGGGCCTTTTATAGTATTTGTTTTTAAATTATAATTATTGCTAATAATAAATTGAATATTTTCTTTTTTGTTCATAATTAATAACCTCCATATCTGCTACAATTATACCATATTCCTATAAAATTTCATAATTATAGTGTAAAATTTTACAATTTCTTGTTTCAAAATGTAAAATATATAGTATAACTTAATTAGTTAGTAGTTATTACTACCTAACTTATTGGTATGAGAAAAGTTATTCGACTTCTTCTCTATACGTTCCATTAGAAATCAACTTGCGGACTTAATTGTTCGTAAGTTTTTATTTTATATAAAACTTAAAAAGTTCTCTTTATTTCAAGGAGGAAAACTATGAGATGTGGTATTTATGTAAGAGTACCTACTGACGACCAAAAAGAGGAAAAATTTATCAAAATAATTTAATCCTCTTTTTTGTTTTTTTGGATATGGGAATAAAATCTATATCTAGCCAACACTGAATTTATACTCCCGTACAAATTCGTATGTGGAAAATTCCCACCCTTTTATTTTTTGAGATAAAATGTATTATTAATTATTCAACTTCCATTTTGGTGGATAAATATATTCTATTATTTCTTTCTTAGGTACATAATGTTTTTTTATTTTGGTTCTATTTGATTTTAAATCTGGTAAAGCTTGTCTACAATACTTATCTAGTTCACAAAATATATTTTGACAATCTATAAGTTGTAATGGTCTATTACCAATTCTTTTAAAATTCAAATTAAGTCTTTTAAATTCTTCATCTTGATGTTCATACATATATCTAATAATATCTTCATTGCTCATTTTACCTTTATCAATAAAACACTTTTTAATTCCACGTAGTGATCCAGGTCCAGCTACTGTAAATTCATCTTCTTTCCAATTTACCACTTCACTGTAATTAATGTCAGTGACTAATTGATAAGCCATAAAGTTGCCTATTAATGGATAACTTTTAATAATATTAAATGCTTCTTCCATAGTCTTACATTTAACAAGTTTTTCTTGTATTTTATCTTCGTTAAACATTTTATTAAGTAGTGCTAAATGATTATCATGTTTTCTATCATATCCAAATGCCTTATTAGCACAACTTATATAAGCATCATTATATATTTTAATACCATTTGATATAGCATTTTCTAACGCACTAGAATACTCTTTTATATTAAACGTTTCTAAAGTAATATCTTCAAAATTATTTAATAATAATTCCCAAGTAGATTCTTTATTGAATAATTTAAATAATAATATTCTGAATAACATATCTTCATCGGAATACTTTTTCCCATTATAAATAACATTTTTTAATAAATATTGGCTAACTCTATCATTAACTCTATAACTATTACAAAACTTATATTCTTGTAATATTTTATCGTTAGTCCACGGAGCAGATTCTCCATTTATTTTTTTCCAAAATATATTTTGTCTTTCACAAGCAAAATACCAATATAAATCATATACTTCTTGTCTTTTCTTCATATATCTACCTCATACATTTTGGATCTCTTGAGTTAATACATCTTTTTAAAGTTAATACCTTATCATCACTTTCAGTATAATTAGCAATTATCTTTTGTCCTATACAACCACTTTTACATATAGAGTATTGCTCACAAGAAGAACAAGAATTATCAGTATTAAATTTTCTAATATTGCTAAAATACTCTGACTCATACATTTCCATTAATGAGTTTTCTCTTATATTTCCACTAACACCTAATTTAGTAAAATATTTAATTGAATCACATGGATATGCTATTCCATCAAAACCAATTATCATTATTTCATCAGCTATAATACAAGGTGTATTTTCAATACCAAGTATATTCCAAGGAGTTCCTAATCTAATTTTATCTTTATCATTTGAATTTAAATAAAGATTTTTAATTGCAAATAATTCTTCTTTTGATAAATCCATATCAGTAGTCCCTTTACCATGTGGAACAAACCTTAATAAACTAACTCTATCAAAGTAACATCTACTTTTAAATGTTTCAATGGTTTCATTTACTATTTGTTCTAGTCTAGCAAAAGAATCTTTTGAAACTGTATAATGAAATCCTAATCTTGCATTATTGTTTTCAAATACTTTATTAAAGAATTCAGCTTTATCATAAACTGAAATATCTTCTTCATCAGATAGTGAATCAGCAAGTGAATACACTATTTTATTTAAGCCTAAATCAATTAATTTTCTATATTTATTTAATGTTTCATCAGTTCTATATGCAAAAGTATAAATAGTTGATTTCATTCCTAATTTTGAAGTTAATTCAACAAGTTCTGAAAGTCTATCATACATTAAAGGTTCTCCACCAGTAAAGACAATAGTATCAGCACCCATTAACTTTGCTTCTTTAATTACTCTAAATACATCTTCAAAATCTAAAATCTTTAAATTATCAATACTACTTGTAGCATTACTAGAACAATGTTTACAATTTCTAGAGCATTTATTAGTTAATTCAATTTTTACTTCTTTCAACATTTGCAACACCCCCTAAAGAATATATATAAATTATTATACCATATATATAGTAAAAATTTATGTTCATTATCAACTTTTCTCAATAAGATTATAATTATTTTGCATAAAAAAATACTAGTCTGAGTATACTAGTATCGACAATTACCATTAAAAATGATACCATTGTCATATAAGAACTCTGTTCAATCCGAAGCTTCACGTTTAGTACGCGAAAGGTTTATGTAGGAAGAATTGAGTTTTTTATTTTGAATTTTTAGTTAATGATGAATCAAATATACTATTTTTAGATTTAAAACACCATGTCTATAAGGGTCTTTCCAATTGTTAGTAAAGTCACCACGGTTATTTATGAAAATATATTGATAATTGTTTTTGAATATCCTTTTCTAACTTTTCAATTGTACCATCATTATAAACTTCATCCATATCATTTCTTATACTTCTTGGAAATATGTTTTTCATATCCTCAGCATAATAAATCCCATCTCTTGGTATTCTTGAATCAGTAACTTTATATTCATCATTAGTATGTTCTACTACAAACATATAAGGAATAGAAGAACTACTATTTTGTTTTATCTCATTATTCTTCAAATAATATTTTTCTTCTAAAACCCACGCATAAACATTATAAAGTTGATGATTGTTATTTTCTTTAATTAAATAAGTTCTAATACCAGCGAATGATTTTTCGTTTTCATATTGCTTAGGTTCTCTCTCTGATTTTTCTAGTAAGTAATTTTCTACTTCACTTATAATTTCTTCTTCATGAAAATCAACCGGAGGAGCATATTTAAATCCCCATGTACTAAATATCACAGGATTATTGTTATTCATTCGATTAACATCTACAAAAAACATTAATCCAATCATTAAAATTATTGTTATAATTGTTCCAACTAGTATTTTAAATATCTTGTCCTTATTTATGATCCTTCTATTTGTATAATCAATCGTTTTTAAAATATTTTCTTCTAATTTACTTTGATAATCTTTCTTTTCAATTTTCTCCCCGCTAATTAATTCATTTATTGTTATGTCTAATTCCTTACACAAGGGTATCATTAATGATAAATCAGGCATCCCTCTACCATTTTCCCATTTTGATATAGCTCTGTCTGTAACACCAATTTTATCGGCTAATTCCTGTTGAGTCATATTTTTTTCTCTACGCAGTTCTAAAATAAATTTTCCTATCTTTTCTTGATTCATAATTTCTCCTTTCACAATCTAATTATATTATATATATAATAGGAATACACCAAACGAAGCGTAGAGTTTAACAAATTAATACTTTTCTAACTAATTACTAAATTGTAATTTATGATTATTTATATAATCTAACAACTTGATATTCATAATGATCATTAGCATTTGAGATTCCTACTGAGATGCCTTTACCATTATTAGCGGTTTCTTTAGAAGAAGATTTTTCTTTAGCTTCTTTTAACAATTCATCAATTTCAGAATCAGTAATTTTTTCATTGTTAGCTTTAATTAAAAGTTTTGTATACTTAATAGCAGTAGTTTCATCATACTTGTCATTGTCCATATAAATAGCACTCATATTAAGAATATCTTTTTCTTTATTTCCAGATGATTCAACTGGTTTTAGGTAGAATGCAACATCATCTGTTAGTGCAAACCAATATTTACCATTATCTACAACCATATAATCATCACTAGCAGGTGTATTTAATCCTCCATCCATTATTTCGGCATTAAATTTAGCTAGAATAGTATTTACAGTTTCTTTCTCAACCCATCCATATTTTTTATAAGTTTCTTCTAAATCCTTCTTAGCATCTTCTAATTCTTTTTTAGAATCGCTAACTGGATTGCTACATCCAGCAAGTCCTAAAACCATAACCCCACAAAGTAAAATCGTAAATAATTTCTTTTTCATCTTTCTCTCCTCCTATATTACTCAAACATTATTGAGTCCATAATAAATTTACTAACCTTTTGCCATTCATTCATTTGTTCTTTAATACAATTAAAATTTACTAATCTTAATTTATCATTAACAGAAAATGCAATAATATGATTATAGATTTCTGTATCTGAGCCCTCTGTTGTAAATTCCATTTCACCGATTTTGTGGTTGTTTCTTTCCCAAAAATTTAGTTTTACATCTTTTGAATAGTTCTTATAAGTAGACTCCATTGTTTTGACATATTCTTCTATCTGACTGTTTTTCATTGTAACATCATTCATAACCAGTGCTACATTAATTGTTGTTTTGTCATTTGTATAAACAAGTGATGGAGCATTTCCATTTGGATATTTAACATTAACAATTTCATCACTCATTATTTTAAATTCACTTGGAATTTTTATTTTAAATCCATCAAACATTTCATATTGTGTTTTAATATTATTACCCTTATTAGTAGTAATAACTAATGTGGTTTCAATTTCGCTTAAATTTTCAGTTTTTGTAATATTTGGTATTGTTATAATAGCCCAAGTAATTAAAACTACTATACTAATCATCAAACATACATTTAAAATTTTTGTTTTATCTTTGTATTCTGGTATTTTCTTTTCCTTTAAATAATATTGGTGCATACTTTTAATATCTAAATCATTCTTTATATCAAACACTACAATAGGAAGTGCTACAATAATAATTAAAAATGTATTAATAATTGTTATATTAAGTGGGATCATATCATTTATTGTTAGTATAATATTTGGTATAACTATAACTACTAATAATAATATAAGAATCATTTCATAAACATAGTAGTTTTTAAATGCCTTATTTTCTTTTTTCATCATTTTTTTAAATTCATTTTTCTTCATAATTTCCTCCAATTTTCTATTTTTAACAAACTATAAAATTGTAATTTATTTGTTTGTTTCTTTCAATTTTATAAAAATTGTAATTGCTAGATATCCAATAATACTTCCAATAAAATTCATGATTATATCGTCAATATCAAAACTTCTACCAACTATCGGTTGTAATATTTCAATTGACAAAGTAATTAAAATAGCAATAACAAATATATTCTTTTTATTTATGTTTTTGAAAACTAATGGCAACATAATTCCCATTGGAATAAACATCAACATATTACCTATTAGCATATCTCGTACCCAAGTACCTATCGAAAGTTCACCTTTAATTAAATATATGTATAATGATGGAACAAAATTGAAACTTCCAGAAAACCAACCTAAACCATCCCCTGTAGAGTATCCATTTTTTACATAAAACCAAAAATGCGACCAAAGATTGCTTGGAACGAGTACAAGATTTATTAATCCAGTTAAATAACATACAAAAATAAATTTAACTATTTCATAAAAATAATTAACTGATAATTTGTTTTTCTTAATTTTAATAATTCTATAAATAACATATATTATTCCCACTAGTATAGTAATAGGAACAACATTCAAAAATGTTTCTAACATATAATTGTTACCACCTTTCGAAATACAAATTACTATTTATAAATTTCAATAAATTTATTTAAGTTTTCTTGATGATAATTTGCACCTTTAATCTTTTTAGCAGAGTTCATTACATATTTTGTACCATCATTTAGAATAATGGTAATTCTTTTATATATAAAATCTTCATTTTTAATTTTTATTTTCTTAATCTCTTCTGGCTTTATATCAATATATCCATTAATATCAATTTGCATAACTCTATAGTCATCAAGTATAACGGGGATTAGACAAATTTCATTTTCATTCTTATTAACAAAATATCCACTTATATTATTTTTTTGTTTAGCCACCTCAATTAGTCCTCCAACTGCTCCAAGAGCTATTGGTAATGCTGATTGAGGTTTGAAGGTGCCAAAGCAATAATTATATTCATTTCCAAAACGATTAATTCCTTTAAATAAATTTTCTACATTTTCAAGCACCATATACTTTTCATTATTGTATTCTTCCATATTTTTGACGCTCCTTTACGAATTACTATTTATTTGTCACTTCTATATATAATTATACCACAAGTTCCACAAATTTTATTACTAAATTAAAACATCCAAAATTTATCCAACATTTTATAACTATAATTCAATACTTGGGTTTTAGATATTATTGATTTTCCGCTATGTCTTAAGATTTTACACAATAGTATGGTGAAGTTCTTCCATGTTTTTGACTCAATTTTGCAAGTGCAAAATAAGAGATGATAGAACTATAAATCCTTTATTTTTAAGACATTAAATAGTTACTGTTTCCATATTCACTAAATAATCTTTAATTTTATCAATTACACCATCTATATTTTTATCTAACCAATTATATTTTGGATTATTAAGATTTATTTTATATAATCTTGAACTAGTAATTTTTTCAAATTGACTAATCAAATCTTTTACATTATTAACATTTATTGATTTATCATCATAAATCAAAATTTTAAAACATTTTTCAAGTTTTTCTTTATTAAGTAGTTCATTATCTATTAAATAATAAAAATCAAACATATATTGTTCTTGTTCAAGTTGAAATAATTTATGAACTCCAATATCTAACTTTGTACCAATTTCATTTTTATAGTTATCTTTAATCTTTAAAAATACTCTTTTACCTTTATAGTCTTGATGGTGTAATGGAATAATTTCATCTATTATTTCAAAATTAATATAATTAATAGACTTATTTAATTCATTAATAAAGTTTTTAATAGATTTATCATCTAGAGAGTATTTTATAAAATCTAAATCTAAATCACGAGTTGCTCTACGTTTGTCGTTAGATAGATTATGCATAACAACTCCACCTTTAATAGTAATATTTTGATTATATTTACTATTTGCTATAGCTGTTAGTATTAAATCTTGAGACACTTTTGAGGAAGCTAACTCATCTGAATAACCACTTTTTATATATTTTTGTATCACTTCTTGCAAATTCATTAGAATACTTCCTTTTGTATTTTTAAAAATAAATCAATGTCATTTTTATAATAGTTCAAATAATCAGATAATTTATTCATATCAAGTTTATCACTAATACTTCTATAATTATTTATAATCTTTTTATAATAATCAAAAGGAATATTTTTACTATTTTTTACTAGTTCTATCAATAATTTTTCTTTGTCATATATCTTTATTTTAATTCCATCAACTTTTATTGTGGTAACTCCAATATTAAACTTATCTTCTGATACATATATTTGTTTTACTTTATTATCCATTATTTTACTTGCTTTTCTATTCTTAGCAAGGAAGTATTTTTGAGGAATTACATCAGTTAAGTTGTAATAATAAAAAGCACTATCAGATGTAAAAACAGCATTAGGATATTTTTTGCTAATAACTAGTAAATAATTAACAAATTCTTGACTTGAATATATTCCTGGTATAATTTTAAATATTTTTTTATCTTTTAATGCTTTATTTAATTGATAATTATTTTTATATTTAGAAATTACATCTTCATAACTATAAATCATTTTTCATCACCTAATATAATTTTAAAGTAAATCTCGGTAAAAGTCAATGCTTTGCCGAGATTTACTGAAATAAAATGTTATGTAACTCACTTGTAAAACTAAATGCAACACATATTTTTCTAATATATTCCATTTACTTATACAAAGTTGCGTTTACCTTTACAACTGACCCTTTTTATTTTAGTAATATACTTAGATAATTAAGGATTATATGACTTCATAAGATAAAAAACACATTAAATACTTTACACTTTAATATGTTGTGAAATAATATTAGCTAGTGCTTCTTGATACATATGTTCCATACTATTATTAATATCAGTATTCTTTCCAAAAATTATTTTTGAATAGTTATTCATTGTATTCATAATATTATTAAGTGTTGTTTTATCAACAATGTGTTCTAGTTCTTTAAAGAAATCATCCATTATATATTTATCTTTTGAATCACATAATTCAATTGTTTTTGTTATATCAAATAATTGCTGAGGTAAAGTACTACTTAAAAATTTTATACTATTCTTATCACTATGATCTATTTGATCATATAAAATCAAACTACCATTTTTATTAACATAATAATTACCATGTTCAACAGAATTTCTTATAGATGATATAATTAATTGATTTCTCTTACCTATATAATTTATAATTGAAGTATAAAACTCAGCATAAATACCCATTAATGAGTGTCTAAAGTTTTCACTAGGATTAGTGTAATATATTTCTATTCTAGAATCCATTTTTTTTGAAAAATCAATACATAATTTGTTTATATAATTTTTAATGTTTAAATATTTTTTTTCAAAATTAATTATCTTGCTTATTTTTTGTTTTTTTTCTTCTGTTAAATCAGGGTTATCTAAATCCTTATCCTTATATTTATATGGATTAATATCAACAATTAAGTTTCTAAGACAAATATGTGAATAATCTATTTCATTTTTTCTCCCAAAAACTAAATTCATATACATATATAGTGCTATATAGGCATCTTTATTTTTAGTTCCTACTTTAATTCCTAAAATATCAGAAATTTCTCTCATTAATTCTGATGATTTAGTATCAAATACTTTTTGTTCTTCTAGTTTTATACTTTCATCTACTAATGATTTAAATTCTTTTATTATTTTAGTTATTTGTTCTTTTTGTTTTTCACTCGTAGGATTATAATCTAATAATAGTTTTACTAACCTATATAACTCTTCAATTTTTAGTTTATTTAAGTCTGTTTTAATTATGTTATCATCTTTTTCTTCAGTAGAGGTATATAATTGATTTGGCTTTGATTGTATTCCTTCATTTTTATTTAAATATTCATTATTTATATTATAGGTATTGTCGTAGTATTCATTATTATCAAGTTTAAACTTATTATTATAATACTTATTATCAATTATGAATTTATTATCAAATAATTTTTCAGTATCTATATCATAATTTGTTGATATTCTCTTTATGTAATCTCTATATGCTATAGATAAATCTTTTTTATCTTTTGTTTCTTTAATTTCTTCAATATAAAACGAAATAGAGTTTAATAATTTTATAGAAATAGAACATACTAATTTATAACTATTATTTTTGTCATTTGAATGGTCGTTATTAATTAATATACAATCATTTTTTAAATCAATTGTATATTGTCCATGTGCTAATGAATCTCTTACCTTATTGAATAACCATAAAGCTTCAGCTAATTTTTTAGAGTACTTATCAATTTTTTCTAATCTTATTGAAGTTTTGTTAATTTGATAGCTACCATTTTTCTTTATTTCATCTGCAAATGATAATATTGCTGGTATATATTTACCATCTTTAATATTATCAAAATATAATATGTTATTAGCTGAATTCTTTTTTTAAATTTTTTCTTTTAATAAAATAAATTTTGAAATAGAAAACATAAAAAAGTATTCTTTACCTAATTTTTGTTGTTTTCCATTAAATAGATTCTCTACTAGTTCTCTAGATAATTTTATTAAATCTTTCATTACTTATCTCCTTTATGAATATTCTTTTTATTAATCTTTCCACTTCTATCTTTAACATATTTTAATAATGCTTTATATTTTGTTTAATAATAGAACAATTACCAAAGTTTTCATTTTCAATTAAATTATCATAATTTAACTACTTGATTTCGTAACTTAATTATATCATGTAGTAAGATACATCTTTTAAAACATATGAGTTTTAGAATATTAAGAAATAACTACTAGTTAATAAAGAGACTACTACACCTAATATTAAACTTTTAACTCCATTTATAATATGAAACATATAGTTTTTATACTCACTTGTTAAGTCTTCAGTTCCGTTAATAATAAATCTTTTGTCATGACAAAACCATAAACAGTCAATAACGAAAGTATCATATATGGTAATAATAAACCAAATTATATAACTTAAAATGAATGCATCCCAAAAATTATTTACATCATTAAATATAGAAAACATAATTGCAAATAATATTGAAACAAGTATTACGAAGAATAATTTACTTGTTTTTCTTTTTCTAGTATCAACTAGTCCCATTTCTTCAACTCTTTTAACTATTTTAGGCGGATAGTCATAAATAATGTCTAATGGATTTTTACTACTTTGTACCATAAAATAAGTATATAATATCAAACTAACTATAATTTCTAAAAAAATAATCATTTATATCTTACCTTTCAAATGTATATTCATCATTAGTAACATTTCCGTCTCCACTTACTAATACAGTTTCACCACTATATTTAGATTTAACTTTAAGAAGACTTTTAACAAAATCTTTATCTCTTGCAAGTATTTCTCTTACTTCTCTTAAGGCTTGACCATTATAATGAATATCTTCTGCACTTACTCCATATGCTTCCATTCCAAGACTTCTTGCTATAAAAATTGCCCTGTAAAGATGATATTTTTGTGTTATTATTACAACTTTTTTAACACCAAATATTTCTTTTAATCTATATATACTATCATATGTTGATATTCCAGCATGGTCCATAAATACATCTGAAGAATTAATGTTATTATTTATCGCATACTTTTTCATAACATTTACTTCATCATGTCCTTCACTTAGATGGTCTCCACTCATTAATAGTTTTCCACTTACATTATTTTTATAAAGTTCTATTCCTTTGTCTAATCTATCTTTTAACATAGGACTAGGTTCATCATCCCAAATGCCAGCACCCAGTATTAAAATGCAGTCAACATTTTTTAATTCACTATAATCGTTTTTAATATATTGTTTTGAAGTAAATATAACATCTATATCAATAATAAATACTAAACTAATTAACAAAAATATAGTTGCTATTAATAATTTAATTAACTTTTTCATAATATCACATTTCTATTATAACATTTTTTAATAAGTTATATTTATAAATTTTAAGTTATGTGTAAAGAAAAAAGTTATGAATTAACATAAACTTTCTTTATCTATTTTTTTAACTATAAATTTTGTTAAACTATTTAGTCTATCAAATACGTGTACACTTGCAATTGCAAATAATATGTAAAGTAAGATAGTGTTGAATGTAATTTGTGATAAATCAAAGAAACTATACCAGAACATTAAAGCATATACAAATAAACCAATTAGAATAGTTATCATACTTGCTCTTAATACATTAAATGGTTTACACAACCTAAACAAGAATATAAATCCTGTAGTACCTGTCATAATAACTATTAGTGTACTAGCTAAATTTCCATCTATATTAAATGCATTTTTATATAAAGTTATCAATATTACATTGAATACAACAGTTAAAGCTGCAGGTATACTTTTAGATATAACTTTTAACATGAATTTTCCTTTTACTCTTTCGTTATTAGGTTCAAGTGCCAAAATAAATGATGGAATACTTATTGTACAAGTAGTTATTAAACTAAGATGTATTGGTAAATAGAAGTATTCACTTTTCATAAATAAACAAATTATGACTAATATAGAAGTGAATATTGTTTTTATTAGTAATAGACTTGCACTTCTTTCAACATTGTTAATTGTTCTTCTTCCTTCTAATACAACTTTAGGCATACTTTCAAAATTTGAATCCATTAAAATTATTTGACTTACACTTTTAGCAGCATCAGATGCATTTGCTACAGTTATTGAACAGTCTGCTTGTTTTAAGGCTAAGCAGTCATTTACACCATCTCCAGTCATTGCAACTACATGTTTATTCTTTTGTAAAGAGAGAATTATCTCTTTCTTTTGTTCTGGTTTTACTCTTCCAAATACATTGTATTTTTCTACATATTCATCAATATTACTTTCATTTAAATTAGAAGCATCTATTCCTACAACATTTGCTAATCCTGCTTTTTTTGCAATGCTTTCAACTGTTTTATAGTTGTCTCCACTTATTATTTTAACTTCCACACCTTGGTCCATAAAGTATTTTAGTGTACTTGGAGCAGACATCCTTACTTTATCTTCAAGCAAAATAAAACCTAAAACTTTTATATTATGTGGACTCACTTCAATATCATTATAACTTTTTGCTAGTAATAGTACTCTTTTATCTTGGTATTCATTTAAATATTTTTCTATTATATTAACATTATTACCAAGTATATATTCACTAGCACCTATATAATATGTACCTTTTTCATAAAATGTAACTGCACTATATTTTCTAGTTGATGAAAATTCTAAAGTGTTTTTAACTGTCCAAGTTCCTTTTAAAGGATATTTTTCTTTTATTGCTTCCATTGTTTGATTAGTATCATTAAATGCATATACTATGTTACTTAGTGCTTCATTTATTTCACTATCTAAAGTATCTTTAAATGGTTTAATACTACTTACTTCCATAATACCTTCTGTAATAGTACCTGTTTTATCTAAGCAAATAGTGTCAACTCTTGCAAGTGTTTCTATACAATATAGTTGTTGAACTAATACTTTTTGTTTGCCTAGTCTAATAACACTAACAGCCATTACTGAACTAGTAAGTAAAAGTAATCCATCTGGTATCATTCCTATTAAAGCACCTACTGTGTTAAATACTGATGTAGTAAAGTTTCCTGTTATTTTAAATTGATTATACATAAGAATAATTCCAACTGGTACTATAACTATACTAAGTACTTTAAGTATTTTTTCAAATGAGGACATAATTATTGAATTAACTTTTTTATTATATTTAGCTTCTATACTTATTTTAGAAATATAATTATCTTTTCCAATATGGTCAACTTTAGCATAACATAAACCACTTACTATAAAACTTCCACTAAGTAAGGTATCACCTTCAGTTTTAACAACAGGTTCTACTTCTCCAGTAATAAATGATTCATTAACTTCTACAGTTCCTTTTTTTATAATACTATCACATACTACTTGACTTCCTAAAGCTAAAACTGTTATATCATCAAGTACTACACTATTAATATCTATTTCTATTGGTGTACTATTTCTTACAACTTTAACTTTAGATGATGCTAATACTGTTAATTTATCTACTACTTTTTTTGACATCATTTCTTGTACAGTACTTATTATTGTATTAAATATTAATACCCCCATAAATGTGGAGTTTTTAAGTGCTTCAAATAATTGTAATCCAATAATACCAGCAATAATCATTAGTATACAAAGAATACTATTAACTATGTTAAAATAAGTAAATATGTTATCTTTTAATATTTGTTTAGTAGTTTTAGTAGTAGGTTCACAATTAAAGTTAACTAAATTTTCTTCTATTCTTTTATTAACTTGTTCGCTATTTAATCCTTCATTATAATTAGGTTCATATCTCATACTTCTTCACCCTTTATTCTACATATATTTTACCATTTTTTAATCAAAAATAAAAGAGTATTTCTACTCTTCATTTTGTACTTCAAATTTTATAAAATCTTCCCCTTTGTATGTAAGTATACCTTTTTCACCTGCATTATATTTGTTGTAGACTTTTTTACTTACATCAAATGGTATATTGTCTCCATTTATATCAAATCTGAGTACGTTTTCTATTCTACTTCTTCCACCAGAAACTACTCTTTCGTACCTTTTAAATAATATTTTAGTTTTAATTGTTTTTATTTTAGCTTTTTCTTCTTCTATTTCTTTTTTAACTATATATACAAAAAGTGCACAAACTATAATTCCCAATATAATAATAGTAAAAACCATAATCTAGACCTCCAAATTTATTTTAACATATTGATTAGTAATTATCTTTTTTATGTCTGAAGTGTATGATATTTTGCCTAATCTGGTATATTTGGATGAGTTACCAGGTTTTTTAATAATTAAATACTATTTGATTATCGCTATTACTTTCTACTACTTTTTTTACTGGAGAAGATACTCCTTTACCTGTGTTAGGCTTGAATGCTGAAGTGTATACAAAGTCAACTAAGTAAGAAGTTATTAATATAATACATATTATTTTTGTTACTTTGGGTGTTAACTTTTTAAATAAGTTATCAAGTAGGGGCGCTAATAAATAGGTAAATACCATGCCACCTAAGCCAAACAATATTAATCCTTCTAAGCATACCCTTCCTTTTATGTTTAAGAAGTATCCATTATAATTCCAGTATCTTAAATGTTTAAATGTTTCTAAATACCATGCTGTTGAATATTCAATTATTCCACATGTTAAGAATGACATGAAAAATAATTTATATGGTTTTTTTCTAAAACTTTTTAATAGAATTAGAATTGTTAAACCTCCCCAACCATAAATAGGTAACCATGGTCCATGCATAGTACCACGATTAACAAATACTCCATTATTTACTAAATGTAATATTACTTCCCACATCCATCCAATAAAACTAAATGTGAAAAATAAGAGTATGTATGAAGTTAAGGAGTAATTTTTGTCATAATCAATGTGTAATAAAGATGAAGTTCTTTCTTCTTTAGGGTAATTAGTGTCTTTTATTTCATTAATATTTAATAATTCATCATTAAGTAAGTAACCTAGTTCTAAATTATCTTTTTTGTTGTTTCTTAAGTTAATATATATTTCACTATATATAGTTTCTTTATATATATTAGTATAGAAAATATTTAATAAGTTAAAAGTAAATA
>ENA-USUJ01001549-USUJ01001549.1-human-gut-metagenome-genome-assembly--contig:-NODE-1549-length-19185-cov-4.447090_pt1 | contig 19185 bp, 20 predicted proteins | sample MGYA00250061_ERZ773398 | MGnify/ENA primary metagenome ERZ773398 (study PRJEB29103, sample SAMN06111992) | human gut metagenome | biome: human gut; feature: ankylosing spondylitis patient; material... | reverse complement strand
ATGCCTGTGCCACCTGCACGCTGATGTCGTTGCGCGCCTTTTCCATGTCGGCCGTGGCTGCTTCAAGGTTGAGCTTGGAGACTGCCTTCATACGCAGCCTTACGGGTATGGCGAACAACCTGAACCAGCTGACCCGGCTGTCCCATCAGGCCGGATTCCACCGTACCCAAAGGACGGTGATAGAATTCCTGCAGAAACTCAAGGAGATTATAGTCCGGTACAGGCACGGAGAAAGGAGGCCGTCATGATTGGCAAGATCAAGAAAGGGAAATCCTTCGGCGGCTGTATCCGTTACGTGATGGGCAAGGACAACGCGACAATCATTGACTCAGACGGCGTACTGCTGGAAAATATCCGGGAAATAACGGATAGTTTCAACTACCAGCGGGAGCTTAATCCGAAGATCAAACAGCCTGTCGGACACATCGCATTGAGTTTCAAGCCGGAAGACAAGGCATTGCTGACAGATGAATTTATGGCTAAAATAGCCCGGGAATATATGGAACTGATGGGAATAAAAAACACTCAGTTCATCCTGGTAAGGCATCATAACACAGACAATCCGCACTGCCACCTGGTCTATAACCGCATCGGATATGACGGCAAGGTAATCTCTTCCCAAAGCGATTACAAGCGTAATGAAATCGCCACAAAATTGCTTAAGGACAAGTACCAGTCCGCGTCGTCGCTCTCGCCCTCGACCAGCACGCGCACGGTCCTGCCGATGTAGGCGGCGTGCTTCTCCGCGCTGATGGCGTTCTGGGCGTTGCAGAGCGCGTCGAACCACTTCTGCTTTTCCTCGTGCGGCGTGGGATCGTCCAGCTTTGCGGCGGGCGTGCCCGGGCGGGGAGAGAAGATAAATGTAAAGAGCGCGTCGAAATGGACTTCGTTGATCAGACTTACGGTGTCCATCGCTTCCGCCTCGGTCTCGCCGGGGAAGCCGATGATGATGTCGCTCGTGAGCACGAGGTCGGGCATGACCCTGCGGGCATAGCGGATCAGCTCAAGGTAGCCCGCGCGGGTATAGGGGCGGTTCATCGCGCGCAGCACGCGGTCATTGCCGCTTTGGACGGGCAGGTGCAGCTGATGCGTCACATGGCGGCTCGCCGCCATCGTGTCGAAGAGCTTGGGCGTCGCGTCCTTGGGCTGGCTGGACATGAAGCGCACCCAGTAGTCGCCGTCGATCCGGTCGATCTCCGCGAGAAGGTCGGCAAAATCATAGCCCGTGCCGAGATCCTTGCCGTAGCTGTTGACGTTCTGACCGAGCAGCGTGATCTCTTTATAGCCCGCCGCGACCAGCTCGCGGACCTCGCGCACGATCTGCTCCGGCTCGCGGCTGCGTTCGCGGCCGCGGACGTAGGGCACGATGCAGTACGAGCAGAAGTTGTTGCAGCCGTACATAATGCTCACCCACGCGCTCACGCCGCCGGCGCGGTAGACGGGGATGTCCTCTGCGATGCGGCCCGGCTCGTCGTCGATGGAAAAGACGCGGCCGCGCTCGGTGTAGGCGCGGTACAAGAGCTCGGGGAAGCGCCACTCGGCCTGCGGACCGAGCACGAGATCGACGTGGCGGTAGCTGGTTTTCACCTTTTCCGCCACGCGCGGCTGCTGTGCCATGCACCCGCACAGGCAGATGATCTGGTCGGGATTCGCCGCCTTGGTGTGCGTGAGCTGGCCGAGCATCCCGTAAACGGTTTTCTCCGCGTTTTCGCGGATGGCGCAGGTGTTCATCAGCACGATGTCGGCGCGCTTTGTGTCGTCGGTGAACTCGCAGCCCATCTCGCGCAGCATTCCCATCAGCCGCTCGCCGTCCGCCACGTTCTGCTGGCAGCCGTAGGTGTGGACGTAGGCCAGCGGCTTCGTCGTGCGCCGCTCGTGCAGCGCGCGCACCTTATCCATATATTCCTTTTGCCGCGCCGTTTCCTCGGTGCTGACCAATACCTTTTCTCGTTCCAAGGGGTTATCCTCCCGGTTGATATACTTTAACTAATAAATTATAACACGGAGCGCGCGCCCTGACAAGATGAAGCGAAAATTTTGTCGTGCCGGCGCGAAGGGCGTTTTGCTGCATTTTTCGGAAACCGCGGAGATTTTTACACAAAGTTTGTGCGTCCCGCCCTTGCAATCGCGGCACGGGCATATTATAATCTTTTATTAAAGATATCTATTATTTTTGTAAAGAAAGAAGGGTCCGTCTATGAACCTCTGGCATGATGTTGCGCCCCACCGCGTGCGCCCCGAGGACTTCCTCGCCGTCATCGAGATCGAAAAGGGCAGCAAGAACAAATACGAAATGGATAAGGAGACCGGCGCCCTGCGCCTCGACCGTATCCTTTATACCTCCACACACTATCCGGCGAACTACGGCTTCATCCCCCGCACCTGGGCGGACGACGGCGACCCGCTGGACGTGCTGGTGCTCTGCTCGGAGTGCATCCGTCCGCTGAGCCTCGTTGAGTGCTACCCCATCGGCGTCATCACGATGGAGGACGGCGGCTCGCTCGACGAGAAGATCATTGCCATTCCCTTCCAGGACCCGACCTACAACACCTATCAGGACATTTCCGAGCTGCCCGACCACGTCGCCAGCGAGATCAAGCACTTCTTCCGCGTCTATAAAAGCCTTGAGGGCAAGGAGACTGTGGTGAGCGACGTGCTCGGCCGCGACGAGGCCGTGAAGATCATCATCAAGTGCCAGAACGCCTACATCGAAAAATACTGCCGCTGAAAGCGGAACAGAAAAAAGAAGGCCTCTTGAAAAGAGACCTTCTTTTCTTATGCTTCGGGAAGAGAATCGTCCTCGTCGATCCACTGCCGCACGGGCACGACCTCAAACTCCGTCTCCGTGCGGCGCATGACGACCTTTTCGAGCCCTGCGTTGATGATCTGGCGGCGGCACATGGCACAGCTCGTCGCGTCGTGCAGCAGCTCGCCCGTACGCGCGTCGCGGCCCACAAGATAGATGGTGCCGCCGACCATGTCGCGCCGGGACGCCGAGATGATGGCGTTCGCCTCGGCGTGGACGCTGCGGCAGAGCTCGTAGCGCTCGCCGCGCGGGACCTGCAGCTCCTCGCGTGTGCAGAAGCCGAGATCGACGCAGTTTTTCCGCCCGCGGGGCGCGCCGTTGTAGCCGGTGGAAATGATCTCATCGTTTTTGACGATGATAGCGCCGTAGACCCGCCGCAGGCAGGTCGCGCGTTCGAGCACCGTTTCGGCAATGTCGAGGTAGTAGTTTTCCTTGCTGATGCGCAGCATGGCTGATCCTCCTTGTAATTTTTTTAATAAATATTGCATAGCGTTATCAAAACTCGCGCCTGCACCGTGGGCAGCGTCCGTAATCAAAGTCGATGACCGCCCCGCAGACGGGACATTGCTTCTGCGCGAGCCCGTCCGACGGCGCTTCCGGTTGGAACAGTTCGAGCTTTCCGCACGTAGGACAGGAATAGATGTCGACCTCCATTCCGCCCGCAAGGGCGAAGGTCAGGTCCGAAAGGAACAGGTCGGGGCGGCGCTGGAACTTGTCGCGTCCGATAAATCGCATTCCCGCGCCGCAGCGCAGGCAGCTGAGCTGTCGCTTATCCGTCATGCTAGACCCCCTGCAGATCAAAGATCGGTGTATATTCCTCTTTCGCGCTGGAAAGCTCCTGACAGAAGCCGTCCGTGATGCCGCAGTCGGTCATGTACCGCATCGCCGCGCGGTACTCCGCGTGGTTCAATCGCCGCGCGAGCGCTCCGCTCGCGCCGGGCTGGGGCGTGTACTGGCTCATAAGGGAAAAAAGCACCGTGTGCGGCGGGAAGTGCGCGGATACATAGTCGATGACCGCCTTGGTGTTCTCGAGCTGGCCGGGCAGGACGAGGTGGCGGATGATGACGCCGGACTTCATCAAGCCGTCCTCTCCGATCACATACGGCCCCACCTGCCGCAGCATCTCGTCGATGGCCGCGGCGGCGACGGGAAAGTAATCGCCCGCGCAGCTCAGCTCCCGCGCGGGCTTTTCCAGCGCGTACTTGAGGTCGGGCAGATAGATCTGCACCCTGCCCTCCAGCGTTTTGAGTGTTTCCACGCGCTCATAGCCGCCGCTGTTCCACACCACCGGCACGGGCAGCGGCTTGGCCAGAGCCTCGCATACCCATGGCGTAAAATGCGTGGGAGAGACCAGGTCGATGCAGTGCGCGCCCTGCGCGATGAGCTCGAAGAAAATCTCCCGCAGCCGTGCGGGGGAAAGGACCTTGCCGAAATTCTCGTGGCTGATCTTACCGTTCTGGCAGAACACACAGCCGAGATTACAGCCGGAGAAGAAGACGCAGCCCGCGCCCCTCGTGCCGCTGAGCACCGGCTCCTCCCATTGGTGGAGCATGGCCTTTGCCGCTACGATGCCTGCGGGCATGGCGCAGACTCCCCCGCCGCGCGTCTCCGTGCGCTCCGCGCCGCAGCGGCGCGGACAGATATTGCAGAGCATCAGTCGCCCGTCCCCTGTCCGTTGAAGTCGGGGCCGAGGTCGCCGGCCATCCAATGGCGGCGGCACAGACCGATATACTGGTCGTTTGCGCCGAGCACGACCTGCTCGCCCTCCTTGAGGACTTTGCCGTTCGCGTCGAAGCGGGCGTTGAACGCCGCCTTCTTGCCGCACCAGCAGATCGTTTTGACCTCCTCGAGCTTGTCCGCCATCACGAGCAGCTCATAGCTGCCGGGAAACAGCTCGCCGCGGAAGTCCGCGCGCAGACCGTAACACATCACGGGGATGCCGCAGTCGTCCACCAGATGGACGAGATACATGACCTCCTCGCGCGTGAGGAACTGCGCCTCGTCGACGATGATGCAGGCGTTCTTCTTCAGCTCGTCCTCACTCATCTCACGCATTTCGTGGAAGTAGACGCAGGGGAACTCCAGCCCGATGCGTGAGTGGACCATGTGGTCGCCGTCGCGCGTGTCGAGCTGCGGCTTGACGAGCAGCGTCTGCTGCCCGCGCTCCTCATAGTTGAAGCGCGCCATAAGCGCGTTCGCGGTCTTGCTCGAGCCCATCGCGCCGTACTTAAAGTAAAGCTGTGCCATGATCGGTTCCTCCCTGTTGTGCGGCGAGCCATCGGACCGCCGTGTCGAAGTAGTATCGGAATGCCGAGGGGATCGCTGCCGCTTGCAGCGCCGCGCCGTCCGCCCAGAGAAATTCATTGTTCTCGCCCTCTGCCGCGGCAAGATAGCCGTGCATATCCCATTCCACATGGGAAAAAATATGCTTTGCTGCACCGACCGGCGTGAGCGTCCGCGCCGTAAGCCCCCATTGCGCGAGCGTGATGGCCGCCCCGGCCTCGTCAAGATTCCCGGGGACATTCGGAAGCTCCCACAGTCCCGCGAGCAGCCCCTTGGCGGGACGCTTGCGCAGGGCGAGCCTGCCGTCCCGCACGAGCAGGAACACAGTCCGCTCCTCGACCCTGCGCGGTTTTTTCGCCGCGCGCACGGGGAGCACATCGGTCATGCCGTTTTGGTACGCCGCGCAGAAGGCGCGGGCGGGGCATTTTTCGCACAGCGGCGCGCCGTTCGGCAGGCAAACCGTCGCGCCGAGATCCATCATCGCCTGGTTCCATTCGCCGGGACGCTCGCAGTCGATGCTTTCGGTGAGCATGGCGCGAAAACGCTTGCGCACCCTGGCGTCCATGATGTCCTCCGCGATGCCGCCGACCCGGGCGGCGACGCGCAGGAGATTGCCGTCCACCGCAGGCTCCGGCTCGCCGAAGGCGATGGAGGCGATGGCGCTCGCCGTATAGTCGCCGACGCCGGGGAGGCGCAGAAGCTCCTCGCGCGTGCGGGGAAATTCCCCGCCGCAGTCGTTTACGAGAACCTGCGCCGCACGGTGCAGGTTCCGTGCGCGGGAGTAGTAGCCCAGACCCTCCCAGAGCTTGAAAAGCCGCTCCTCGCCCACTGCCGCGAGCGCGTACACGTCGGGCAGCTCTGCCATAAAGCGGGCATAGTATTCCAGCACCGCCTGCACGCGCGTCTGCTGCAGCATGATCTCCGACACCCAGATGCGGTAAGGATCGCGGATGCCGCGCCACGGCAGGACGCGCTTGTGGATATCGTACCACGTCAGCAGCGGCGCGGTGAGGGCGTTGAGTCGTTCCTGTTCGTTCATGCTTCTCCTATCGGTCAAAAGCGCGCGGCGAAGCCGCAGCGGCGGCAGAGCTCCTCGCTCGGACAGCGGCGCGAAAAGCCCTCGCGCAGCGCGCACGCACGTTCGCTTTGCAGAATTTCCGCAAGCGGCTGCGTGAACAGATTCCCCAGCGCGATGTCGCCCTCGTGATCGAGACAGCACGGCACTGCCGTGCCGTCGGCGAGCACGCCGAGCTGGTCGCGCAGACCGTAGCAGAACTGTGTGCCGCGCTCCTGCGCGCTAAGGTCGGGCCAGTCGAATTTTTTCGCGCGCTCAAGGTACAAATTGTCCCGCAGGCGGAAGCTGCCGCCGCGCGGCTCGGGCCACTCGCCCGGACATTTTTCGTGAAGAAAGGCTTCGATCACGCCATTGCGCGTCTCCGCGCCGCCCTCATTCCACAGCCGCAGCGCGACGATGACGCCCTGCGCGGCGGCGCGGGCGGCAAAGCTCCAGACCTCCTCCAGATACTGCCGCTCGCGCTCCTGTGCGCCGTCGTTCCCTTCAAAGCTGTGGAGCGAGACGCTGACCTTGTGGAGCGTGGGGGCTGCGAGCAGCGTTTCCGTCTGCCGCGCGAGGAGCGTCCCGTTCGTCGTGATGCAGACCTTCCTCTCCCGCGCCGCAGCGAGAGAGAGCAGCTCCGCGAGCTGCGGGTGGCTCAGCGGCTCGCCCATCACATGCAGATACACATATTCTACCTGCCCCGTGAGGCGCTCGAGCACGAGGTCGAACTCGGCGGGCGTCATCGTGCGCGGCGCTCGCTTTGTGCCGGGACAGAACGAGCAGCGCAGGTTGCAACGGTTCGTGATCTCAATGTACGCTTTTTTCAGCATCCGCGCCTGTCCTCCCTTTATTTTTCTCAGTATAGCACAACGCCGCGCCCTTGCCAATACGGTATTTTTCTGCTACAATGGCGGCACCTGAGCAAAGGAGTCTTTCCCATGAAGATCACATTCATCGCCCACAGCGCGTTTCTCGTTGAGTGGGACAAGTTTTATACGCTGTTCGACTACGTTTATGAGCCGGACTACACCGGTACGCTGCCGCCGCTCGATCCCCAAAAGCCGCTGCTGGTCTTTTCCAGCCACAGCCATGAGGACCATTTTGACGGGAAGGTGTTCGGCCTGCTGGAGCAATATCCGCTCACGCAGTTTTTTGTCTCGCGCGACACGCGCCTGACCGAGCGCCGCCGCAAGTGGCTGGGCATCTCCGACGAGGCCTTTGCCCGCACGACCGTTCTGCGGCCCGACAGCATTCTGCTCACGGAGGCCGCGGGCGAGGAGCTGAGCGTCCGCGCCATCAAGTCCACCGACATCGGCAACGCCTATCTGCTCCGCGCCGAGGGCAAAATGGTCTACCACGGCGGCGACCTGAACTGGTGGCATTGGGAGAGCGAGGGCAAGGCCTACTGCAATAATATGGCCGTCCACTACAAGGCCGCCATAGAAAAGCTCGCCTCCGCCGTGCGCGACGAGGCGGCGGACAACGGCATCGCGCCCGCGATCACGGCGGCGATGGCGCCGCTCGATCCGCGTCTGGGCGAGGAGGCCGAGGGGCTCGGGCTGGAGTGGCTGTTGAAGAACGTCGAGGTCCTCCATGCCTTCCCCATGCACCTGTGGAAAAGGTTCGAGACCATCGACCGCTTCCGTGCGGCATATCCCGCGCTCGCCGCGCGCGTCGTGCGCATCACGGCGGACGGAGAGACCTTTGAGGTCTGAGCGATACAAGAAAACGGAACGGTAAGCACCGCTTACCGTTCCGTTTTATCTTCAGGCTGTCAGCAGATAGCTGCCCGAGGCGGGCGCTTCGCTGAGAATGGGCACCAGCTCGGCGTCATACGGCTCCAGAGCCGCGGTGAGCGCGGGGAGCTGCTCCGCCGTCGTTTCCACATAGATGCGGTCGAAGACCGCGGCAAGCGCGGCGAGGTCCTGCCCCGCCGTCTCGTTTCCACCGGCGAGCACGGTCGCCGCGTCGAGCTGCACGGAAAGGCGGACGCCGTATGCCTCCGTCCCGCTGCGAAGCTCCTCCGCGAGCTGCGCGAGCGCGGCGCTCTTGGAGAGTGTGCGCGCGGATTCGTCGATGTTGTTGAGCCGTCCGCGGGTGGGATAGCCGAACTCGTCAAAAAGCAGCTCGTCAAAGCCAAGCTCCGCACATTCGCGCGCGACGGAGACGATGTACTGCCGCGCGGCGGGCTTTTCCGGCGCCAAATAAAAGGTGCTGTCGGGATCGTACCAGATGTAGCCGGCGTAGTTGAGCTGCAGCACACCGGCGTCGGCCATGTGGGCAAAGGAATAGAGGCTGTCGTGCGTGGCGTTGATGCGGGCGATGGTGTAGACCTCGCTCCCGGTCAGCGCCGCAATGACGGCATTCGCGCCGCTGCCGCCCTTGACGGCATTGACGTCGATGGCTTCCTGCAGGGCGGAGTCATACAGCAGCTCGCCCCGCGCGTTTTTCATGCGCAGCGCGACGGCGTTTGCGCCCTCGGGGACTGCGGCAAGAGCTGCGTCCGCGTTGCCGCGCAGCACGCTCTCACTCAGCTCGGCGCCGTGAAGCTCCGTAAGCTCCGGCTTGGCCGGCGGCTCGGGCTCGTCGATGATGACGTCGGGGCTATCGTCGGGAGCGTCCGGCGTCCGGCTCGCGCCGTCGGGCGCGGAGGGGCCGGACGGCTCCTCGGTCTGCTTCCACGGCAGGTCAAAGCGGATGCTGCCGTCGGAGCCGTACACCGCGTAGCGCTGCAGGACCAGAAAGCCGACCGCCGCGAGCAGGATCAGGCACAGCAGAACGATCAGAACGATCCGTCCCGCGCCGCCCTTGCCGTGGTAGCTGCGGTATCCCTTTGTCGATGGCATCCGTCTCACCTGCCTTTCAAGCTGTACGGACATTTTACAAGCATGGAAAAAGAAAATCAACAGAAATTCGTAAATTCCTGTTGATTTTCGTCGAATTTTCCGGTTTCAGCCCTCGATGGCGTCCAGCAGACCGACGCGGCGCTCGTGGCGGCCGCCCTCAAATTCGGTGGAGAGGAAGACCTCAACGATGCGCTCGGCCATATTTTTGCCGATCATGCCGGCGCCCATGGCGAGCATATTGGCGTTGTTGTGGCGGCGGGTCATCTCCGCGCTCAGCGGCTCGCTGCACAGCGCGCAGCGGATGTCCCTGACCTTGTTGGCGGCGATGGAAATGCCGATGCCGGTGGTACAGATGACGATGCCGCGCTCGCACTCGCCGCTCTGGACCTTGCGGGCCGCGGCCTCGCCGAAGATGGGATAGTCGCAGCTGTCGGTGGAATAGGTGCCGCAGTCCACGACCTCGTGGCCCTTGGACTCCAGATATGCCTTGATGTGCTCCTTGAGGGCGTAGCCGCCGTGGTCGCAGCCGAGAGAAATTTTCATCGTTCGTTCTCCTATCGTTAAATTTTGTGGAAAATGGGCTTTTTCCGGTCGTAGGTCGCAAAGTAGCGCAGGCCGCAGTCCTTGAGCAGCTCCTGCCGCGCCTCCATCGCGCAGGAGATGTACTCCGGCGTGTGGGCGTCGCTGCCGAGGGTGATGAGCTCGCCGCCGAGCTCGTGGTAGAGTCTGAGCCATTTGCCGTCCGGCAGGGGGAGATGGCCGCGGTTGGTGTTGCACTCGATGCCGAGTCCCTTTTCGATGGCGCGGCGCATCACATGGCGCAGCTGCTCCTCGTAGCGGTCGAAATCCAACTCCACGCCGCGCAGCTCCTTCGCCCAGCGCAGCGGGAGGGTGATGTGTCCGAGAACCTGAAAGCGGCCCCAATCGATCAGCTTTTCCATCTCCTCAAAGTAGCTCTCGCAGGCGGCGTACCACACCGCGGGATCGGTGCTCGTGATCCAGGTGAGGTCGTTGACCTCGCCCGAGGCCGTGCGGTAGCAGTGGACCGAGCCGATGGTGAAGTCCAGCGGCGGCGCGTCGTCCAGAAAGCTGTCTGCCACGTCGGGAGCAAAGGAGCATTCGCCCAGCTCCGCGCCCATGTGCAGCTTGATGCGGCCACCGACGGCCTCCTGCGCCTCACGGAACTGCGCGAGCATGGGGGCCCAGTCGTAGCTGTGCTTTTCCTTGGGCGGCTCGTTCCAGCGGTCCCATGGCAGGGGCTCGATGTGGTCGGTGAAACACAGGTCGTCTACACCCAGCCGCACCGCGGCCTCCGCCATCTCGCGCATGGTGTTGTGCCCGTCGGGCGAGACGGTGGAATGGCAATGGTAATCGGTGATGAAATGTCCGTTTCTCATAGCTTGAATTTCCCGAAGAAGCTCTTGCGCTGCTCATAGTTGCTCTCGCCGAGCGTGTCGCTGAACTTGCGCAGCGCCTCCTTCTGCTCGCGGTTGAGGTTGCGCGGGGTCTCGATGTAAACGGTCACATACTGGTCGCCGCGCGCGCGGCCGTTCAGGCCGGGGATGCCCTTGCCCTTGAGACGGAAGGTCGTGCCGCTCTGCGTTCCCTCGGGGATGGAGTACTTCACCTTGCCGTCGATGGTCGGAATCTCCAGCTCCGCGCCGAGCACCGCCTGCGTGAAGGTGATGGGCGCCTCGCACAGCACGCTTGTGCCCTCGCGGCGGAAGATCTCGTGCGGACGCACGGCGATGACGATCAGCAGATCGCCCGCCGGGCCGCCGTTCCTGCCGGCGTTGCCCTGCCCGCGCAGGGAGATGGTCTGCCCGTTGTCGATGCCCGCGGGAATGGTGACCTTGAGCGTCTTGCGGCGGCGGAGCTGGCCGCTGCCGTGACAGGCCTTGCAGGGCTGGTGGATGATCCTGCCCTTGCCGCCGCAGCGCCCGCAGGGCGCGGAGGTGGACATGAAGCCGAGCGGCGTCTGGCGGCGCTGCTGCACCATGCCGGTGCCGCGGCAGTCGGGACAGACCTCGGCGGTCGTGCCCTTTTCGCAGCCGGTGCCGCGGCAGGTGTCGCACTGCTCGACGCGCTCGATGCTGATCTCCTTTTCGCAGCCGAAGGCAGCCTCCTCAAAGCTGATGGTGACGCTCGTGCGCAGGCTCTCGCCGCGCTGCGGCGCGTTGGGATTCGCCCGTGTGCCGCCGAAGCCGCCGCCGAAAAAGCTGCCGAAGATGTCGCCGAGGTCGCCGAAGTCGAAGCCGCCCGCGCCGTAGGCTCCGCCGCCCGCACCCGCGCCGTAGCTCGGGTCTACGCCGGCAAAGCCGAACTGGTCGTAGCGCGCCTTCTTCTCGGGATCGGAGAGCACCTCGTTGGCCTCGTTGACCTCCTTGAACTTCTCCTCGGCTTCCTTGTCGCCGGGGTTCATGTCGGGGTGGTACTTGCGCGCCAGCTTTTTGTATGCTTTTTTGATCTCTTCCTCGGAAGCGCCCTTGGAGACGCCGAGGACCTCATAATAGTCTCTTTTATTCTCAGCCATAGACTATGCTCCTAAAAACGCCGCAATCGGGGGCAGTAGAATACTGTCCCCGCTGCGTTGGTTGGTCTATTTTACTTCTTGTTCTCGTCGTCGTCAACCACCTTGTAGTCGGCGTCGTAATACTGCTGACCGTCGGGGCCGGTCTGAGCGCCGCCCTGAGCGCCGCCCATGTCGGGGCCTGCGCCCTGCGCGCCCTGCGGGTTCGCCTGCTGGTAGAGCTTCTCGCTCATCGCGTAGAAGAGCTGCGTGAGTTCCTCGGTCGCGGCCTTGATGGCGTCAGTGTCGTCGCCCTTGAGGGTCTCCTTGAGCTTGTCGATGTCCGCCTGGACCTTGCTCTTCTCGTCCGCGGGGATCTTGTCGCCCACCTCGCCGAGGGTCTTCTCGCTCTGGTAGACCATCTGGTCGGCCTGATTGCGGACCTCGACCTTCTCCTTGACCTTGGCGTCCTCGGCGGCATACTGCTCCGCTTCCTTGACGGCCTTCTCAATGTCCTCCTTGCTCATGTTGGTGGAGGAGGTGATGGTGATGTGCTGCTCCTTGCCGGTGCCGAGATCCTTTGCGCTGACGTTCACGATGCCGTTCGCGTCGATGTCAAAGGTGACCTCGATCTGCGGCACGCCGCGGCGCGCCGGAGCGATGCCGTCGAGGTGGAAGCGGCCGAGGCTCTTATTGGCGGCAGCCATCTCACGCTCGCCCTGCAGGACGTTGACCTCAACGCTGGTCTGGTTGTCGGCGGCGGTGGAGAAGATCTGGCTCTTCTTCACGGGGATGGTGGTGTTGCGGTCGATGAGCTTGGTGCACACGCCGCCCATCGTCTCGATGCCGAGGCTCAGCGGGGTGACATCGAGCAGCAGCAGGCCCTTGACGTCGCCGGTCAGCACGCCCGCCTGAAGAGCCGCGCCCATGGCGACGCACTCATCGGGGTTGATGCCCTTGAAGCCTTCCTTGCCGGTGAGCTTCTTGACCATTTCCTGCACGGCGGGGATACGGCTGGAGCCGCCCACCATCAGGACCTTGTGAATATCGTTTCCGGTAAGACCGGCGTCGCTCATGGCCTGCTTGACGGGGCCGGCGGTCGCTTCGACCAGATGCGCGGTCAGCTCGTTGAACTTCGCGCGGGTGAGGGTGAGGTCGAGGTGCTTCGGGCCGGTGGCGTCGGCGGTGATATAGGGCAGGTTGATGTTGGTGGAGGTCACGCCGGACAGCTCGATCTTGGCCTTCTCGGCGGCTTCCTTCAGGCGCTGCATGGCGACCTTGTCGCCGCTGAGGTCCACGCCGTCGGTGCGCTTGAACTCGCTGACCATCCACTTCATGATGCACTCGTCGAAGTCGTCGCCGCCGAGACGGTTGTTGCCGGCGGTGGCAAGAACCTCGATCACGCCGTCGTCGATGTCGAGGATGGAGACATCGAACGTGCCGCCGCCGAGGTCGTAGACCATGACCTTCTGGCTCTGCTCCTTATCCACGCCGTAGGCGAGGGCGGCAGCGGTCGGTTCGTTGATGATACGCTTGACCTCAAGACCGGCGATCTTGCCGGCGTCCTTGGTGGCCTGACGCTGAGAGTCGGTGAAGTACGCGGGGACGGTGATGACCGCCTCGGTGACGGTCTGGCCCAGATAGGCCTCAGCGTCGCTCTTGAGCTTCTGCAGGATCATCGCGCTGATCTCCTGCGGGGTGTAGGCCTTGCCGTCGATGGTGACCTTGTGATCCGTGCCCATCTCACGCTTGATGGAGGAGATGGTGCGGTCGGGATTGGTGATGGCCTGACGCTTGGCGACCTGACCGACCATACGCTCGCCGGTCTTGGAGAAAGCCACTACGGACGGAGTCGTCCGTGCGCCTTCGGGATTGGGGATCACGACAGGCTCGGAGCCCTCGTAGATCGCCACACAGGAATTCGTAGTACCCAGATCAATACCAATGATTTTAGCCATAACATTCATCCTCCCAACAGATGTGAAGTATCAATAATTTGTATGATAAGATTTGATTTTTCGGTTCGCGTGGCTCAGTTTGCCACCCGCACCATGGCGAAACGGATTACCTTATCGCCTCTCCGGTAGCCCTTCTGGAACACATCAACAATCTCGCCCTCTCCCCTTGTGTCGTCCTCAACATGCATGACGGCATTGTGGAGATTGGGGTCGAATTTCACGGTTTCCACCTCGGTGACGTCCAGCTTGCGCAGGGCATCTGCCGCCGCCTTGAGCGTCATCCGGACGCCCTTGGCGACCGGGTCATCCTGCTTTTCCGGGGGTATATCCGCCACGGCACGCTCCAGCGTGTCCACGATGGGCAACAGCTCCCGGACAGCGTCCGCACAGGCGTCGGTGTAAATGCCCTCCTTTTCCTTCGCGGTGCGGCGCCGGAAATTGTCGTACTCTGCCAGCATCCGCAGGTATTTGTCCCGCTCGGTTGCGAGCTCCTGCTTTGCCTGCTCCAGTTTCTTGTTTGCCTCTGCCAGTTCCGCCTCGGCACGCTTGAGGCGCCGCCGCTCGGAACCGCGCAGCTTACCGTTTTCATCGGCGTCATCGGCTGCGCCTGCCTGCGCATCGCAGGCGGTGTCTGCCTCTGTGGCGCCTTCCGCCGTGGCGTCTTCCGCCGTGGCGTCTTCCGCCATGGTATCCGCCATGCGGGCGGTATCGGCGTCCGGAACAGCCTGCTCGGTCTGATCCTGCGCCTTGTCCGTACACGTAGAATTCATTTCGTCTGCCATTCTGCTCAGTCCTCCTTATTTCCTGCGCCGACCTGCTGTGTCGACACCACTGCTATGTCTGTTTTTCGTTACCGTCCGGCAAATCCCCGGCGGCGCCCGGAAGCTGTTTTTCGCCGCCCAGCAGGCTGGATATGTTGTCCGATATTCCCTGCAGGGTTGCCAACACGCGGGCGTAATCCATCCGCGCGGGACCCAGCACACCAACCGTGCCGAGGTTCTTCCCGTCCTTGACGATGGGAATGTATACCAGCGCGGAATTATCCATCACGCGCACGGTGCTCTCCGAACCGATGACCACGTTAACACCACGATCCTGTGGGTCGGAGACCATGTTGACGATCTCCTCCGGCTTCTCGATGACGCCCAGCACTTCCTTCATCTTATCCGGATTGCTGAACTCGGGATATTGGAGCAGGCGGTCAACGCCGCTGACCCGGAACCGGGTTTCGTCCATCTCCCCCATGACCTCGTACATGGCTTTGACGGCGGGGGAGACCAGCTCCGCCCAACTGCCCATGGCTTCCTCCAACTCCATCATGACCGGCAAAGTGATCTGACTGGCAGTCAGCCCTTGCAGGTGCTCGTTCAGTGCCGTCGCAAGCTGATCCGTGACTGCCTGCGACAGCGGACGGTTGCCGTCCGTGCGCAGAGTGCGCGTTTTTACCTGCCCGCCCGATGCGACCATCACGAGAATGAAGGTCCTTTCATCCAGGAACACTACGTCGAACCGACGCACATTCACGGATGAGGTGCCGGGCTTTACGGCAAAACCGGTATAATTTGTTAGGTTGGATGCCACGCGCGACGCGGTCAGCAGAATCTGATCCAGCTCTGCCATTTTGGACTGCAGCAACTGGTTGATCTGTCCGATCTCGCGTGCCGTCATGGCGTAATGCTCGATCAGGGAGTCCACATAGAAGCGGTACCCGCGTTCGCTGGGCACGCGTCCGGCAGACGCATGGGGCTGTTCCAGGTAGCCCATAGCCTCCAACTCCGCCATCTCGTTGCGGATGGTAGCAGAGGAGCAGGCAATCTGCTTGCTTTCCACCAGATACTTGGAGCCGACCGGCTCGCCGCCCGCAATGTGGGCATCAATGATTGCCTTCAGGATAAGCTTTTTGCGTTCGCTCAGCTCTTCGGGCGTTCTGTCTGCCTCTGACATCGACTCACCTCCGCTTCGTCTGCCGCCTGTCGGCGGTAGCTTGTATCGGGTTTAGCACTCGATACGCTCAAGTGCTAACCGATGCCTATACTGTACCACTTTCGGGGCGGTTTGTCAAGCCCTTTTGCAAAAAAACAGCCGTTTTAATTGTTAACATTTTATGAACAAGCGGACGCTGCGTAAAAAATCCGGCAATCGGGGGGTCTGGTGTGCTAATCGGGCTGGACGGCTGAGCCGCACCGCAACTCCGGCGGCTCAGCCATCCGCATCGGCGCATATACTGATTGTGGACGTGTGCGCCGGAACTGTATACGTTGCCGGGGCAGGCGTCCGGACAAAAATAATTTCCGGTTCCGCTGTTTAGACCCCGGTCTTTTGCGGGTACACTATCGGTGTCCGGAACCGGTGCTGTCCGTGCCGGATCTGACTTCGGGGTGCCCGTGAAGCTCCGGCGTGCGGGGAGCTACGGAAGCGCCCGCCATACCCGCGTAAAACGATGGAGGAGTACGTCATGTCCATGTCAACTGCATCCTACGATTCCGAACATCACGACGGCGCGCCCGATTACGGCGCCTGCCGCCGTCCGATGCCCCCGGTGCGCCGGGGCGATATATTCTACGCCGATCTCAGCCCGGTTATCGGTTCCGAGCAGGGAGGTCTGCGCCCGGTGCTGATCGTCCAGAACGACGTCGGCAACCGTTACAGCCCGACGGTTATTGCCGCCGCCATTACCTCCCGGATGGGCAAGACCCGCCTGCCCACGCACATCGATATTTATGCCGACCGTGTCGGGCTTGCCAAGGACTCGGTCATCCTGCTGGAACAGATCCGTACATTGGATAAACGCCGTCTGCGGGAGAAGATGGGACATCTGGACGAAACGGTCATGGCGGAGGTGAACAACGCCATTGCCGTCAGCTTCGGTCTGCATGAGGGCAGCCGGGACACCGGCAGCCGGGATGCCGGCGCGCGGCACGGGGATATTCCGGGCGCGGCGCGCCCGAATACGGCAGCCGCCGTGCGGCACACGGACGAAGATCGGACGGTAGCGCCGCCGTCCGGCGGAACCCGCGCGGAGGGGTGATTGCGGGAGCGGCAAGCCTGCGCCGGAAGCCTGCGTGATGCATCGCAAGGCAGCGGACACGGGCGGGGAAGACGGGAAAGGGAAAATAGATAACAGAGATAAGAGCCGACAAAAAAGCCCGGGGCACCTTCCGTGAGGAGGGCGCCCCGGCTGAGAGCATCTGTTTCGGCTTGATTCAGTGCAACTGGACAAATCCCAGCTTTTTCTGCACTTTTGACAGCGTGCGGCGGGCGACGTAGGAAGCCTCGGCGGCGCCCTTTTTCATTTGCGCCTCCAGCATTGCCTTGTCGGCAATGTAGGTCTTGAAGCGCTCCTGCACCGGGGCGAGCACGTCGGCGCAGGTTTCTCCGACAGCGGTTTTGAAATCACCGTAGCCGCGCCCGTCGAACTCGCGCTCGATCTCTGCCATATCTTTTCCGGTCAGTGCGGCATAGATGGTCATCAGGTTGTTGATGCCGTCCTTGCCCTCGGCGTAGCGCACGACGGCGTCCGAATCCGTGACGGCACGGCGGAACTTGCGGATGATGGTGTCGCGGTCATCCAGAATACGCACGACGGCGTTCTCATTCTCGTCCGACTTGGACATTTTCTTTGTCGGCTCCGCCAGCGACATGATCTTCATGCCGTGCCGGGCGATGATCGGTTCCGGAACGGTAAAGGTGTCGGGATAGATCTGGTTGAAGCGGTTGGCAATATCGCGGCATATCTCGACGTGCTGCTTCTGGTCGATGCCGACCGGCACGACATCGGTCTGATACAGCAGGATATCCGCCGCCATCAGCACCGGATAGGTGAACAGCCCGGCGTTGATGTTGTCGGCGTGCTTTGCGCTCTTGTCCTTGAATTGCGTCATGCGGGAAAGCTCGCCGAACATGGTGAAGCAGTTGAGCAGCCATGCCAGCTCGGCGTGCTCCGGCACGTGCGACTGGACGTACAGTGTGTTGCGTTCGGGGTCAAGCCCGCACGCAAGGTAAAGTGCCAGCGTTTCATAGGTGCGGCGGCGCAATTCGGCGGGGACCTGCCGAACCGTAATGGCGTGCTCGTCCACTACGCAGTAAAAGCACTTGTATTTATCGGTGAAGTCCGCAAAATTGCGGAGCGCGCCGAGATAGTTGCCGATGGTCAGGTTTCCGCTCGGCTGAACGCCCGAAAACGATACCTTTGTTTCTCCGATCATATCTTTATGTCCTCAGTCTTTCTGTTTGGATTCTGTTTGCCGGGTTACCCGCCGGTCAGGGGTGTTCCGCTTTGATTTCGTACCCGTAGACGTTGTCCTCGTCCGTCACCTCGCCGCGCGGACGCTGCCAGAGCGGCACCATGGAGTTGACCGTCGTCATCTCGTCCACATACTCGTACTCGGGCTTTTCGGGGTCACTGCCCGCCTTGACCCTGCGCGTCGGGCGCAGCATACGGATGGGGTAGCGGATGTAGTCGGAATATTTTTTCACCAGCTCATAGAGCCGATAGCCGTCGAGGTACTCGGAATATTTCTCCTCGTCCGTGTCCGCCTTGAGGTGCATGATGACGTCGGTGCCGACGCTGTCCTTCTCACATTCGGCGACGGTGTAGCCGTCCGCGCCGGAGGACTGCCAGCGGTAGGCGGTCTCCGCGCCGTATTTCTTCGTGACGACCGTGATCTCGTCCGCGACCATGAACGCGGAGTAGAAGCCCACGCCGAACTGACCGATGATGTCGATGTCCTCTTTCTGCTCGGCCTCTTGACGGAATTTGTACGAGCCGGACGAGGCGATGACGCCGAGGTTGTTCTCCAGCTCGTCCTTGTCCATGCCGATGCCGTTATCGCTCACGGTCAGCGTGCGCGCGTCCTTATCCACGGTGATCTCAATTTTGAAATCGCCGCGGTCAAGGCCGACCTTATCGTCGGTCAGCGAGAGGTAGCAGAGCTTGTCGATGGCGTCGCTCGCGTTGGAGATGATCTCGCGCAGGAAGATCTCCTTGTGGGTGTAGATGGAGTTGATCATCAGGTCGAGCAGACGCTTGGATTCTGCCTTGAATTGTTTCTTTGCCATAATAGGGGCATCTCCTTTGGTGATATATTTGTGCTGATTATAGCACAGAACCGCAAGGGTTTGTTATCTATTTTTGAATTTTTTCGTTTCGGTTGCACGGATGTGTGCCCCGCGCCGGTCCGGCGGCACAAAAAGGGAAGGAGGTGAGGACATGAAGAAAGCGGAACCGCAGGTGCCGTTTGTGCCGTACCGGTCGGATGACCGCGCGCCCCACGAGCGCGTGCTGGACTTGATGGACATGGCGCACGCCAAGACCTGCTGCATCCTGAAGCAGCTCGGAAGAGCATGGCCCCGTCCGGCGGACGAGCCGGCGCTCAACGCGCACAGCAGCACCTACCGCTGCCTGCGTATCCCGCGCGGAATATGAAGCAAGCCCTCCCGGCCGGGAGGGCTTGACTTTTGTGCGTGATATGGTACAATCGTTTTGAGGGACGCTGCACAGACGGCAGGCGGTCGGCCACACCACCCGAAAGGGGGTGAGACCATGCGGATCACTTTACATATCGGTTCCTTTACGGTAACGATTATGATAAAGAAACGCGAAAACCGCCACCCGGCACGGTGACGGTTTTCTGATCTTTGATTAGAATTTAACGTTCACTGGGCCGACCGCTTGTCGCAGCGTCCCTTGCTATCTTCATTATAATCCGGCGGGCGAAAATGTCAAG
>ENA-USUJ01001545-USUJ01001545.1-human-gut-metagenome-genome-assembly--contig:-NODE-1545-length-19227-cov-9.808877_pt1 | contig 19227 bp, 23 predicted proteins | sample MGYA00250061_ERZ773398 | MGnify/ENA primary metagenome ERZ773398 (study PRJEB29103, sample SAMN06111992) | human gut metagenome | biome: human gut; feature: ankylosing spondylitis patient; material... | reverse complement strand
TCTTCGTCGTCCGAAGGATTACGAATATCGACGTCGGGCGAAATAAGCATCATATACTCGTTGCGGCGATTCGCCTTCCTTCCACAGCCAATTTCACGCTCGGGCATCAGATAATCGCTTGCGCCGATTGTACACAGTTTCCAAAACGGCAGTTCGTCCGTCGGTTTAAAAACAAGCGTCGTTATCGGCTTCATATCCGTCGGCAGAACGTTCTTTTTCAGTTTCAGACTGAAAATCTGCTCTTCCCCGAAAACAGTTTTATAATGCTCATATAATTTTTGATGTCGTTTACTTTCCATAAACCAATACCCGTTGTTTGTTTTTTATTATTATACCATATTCCTCCACTTTTTTCAATAGTTCTCCGCCGCCCATTCCAATGTTTTATATGTTTGAGGTTCAAATCCCCGTGGACGCCTATCCTGTTTTCGGCTTAAAAAGACGCTCCTTTTTGTTCGTCATTGACAAAAGGACACCGCAAGGTGTTTTTTTGTTAAGCGAAGGAGGGATTCTCGCATGGCGTTCCCGACTGAGTGCGCCAAAAGGACACCGCAAGGTGTTTTTTTGTTAGCGAAGGAGGAATTCGGATGCTCTGCATCGCAAACTTTGTTTGCAACCCTCGCTGCTCGGCTGGCGCCCGTCAATGAAAACTCTCAAACAAACAATTAAAAACCAAAAGCATAATTAAAACAAACAAATAATCATTCCAAGTGCTGCACCAGTGATATAGCAAGTGAAAAGAACCAACAAGTTTTGTTTTATTGACTTGTTTTGTTTGAACAAAACCAAAAGTCCAACACCGCTTCCCGCACAAAGTCCGGCAACAAGCGAACCAAAACTTAAACCACCTTTGATAAACAGTTCAAGAAGAACAACTGATGCACAGCAGTTTGGAATGAGTCCAATTGCCGCTGCAACAAGCGGTTGGAAGATTGAAAGCGACATCAAAGCATTTGTCATGCTTTCTGTCCCAACATAGAACATGATTATATTTATGATTGCCGTTGCAACAAAGACAAAAGCAGCAATGATTGCTGTGTGTTTAAGTGCATCAAGAAAAATGTTGTCCGCGCAGCAATGATGAGAATCACAGTGGTCACAATGGTCGTCGTGCTTGCAATCATGGTCTTTTTCCAAAACTTCATTATGCTCTTGTTTTTCGCCTTTTTTCTTGTGGATGAGAGCAATAATTCCATCCATCGCAAATCCAACAGAAGTCGCATAAACAAACTTTATGCCGAGCAAAATAATCAAAAATTTATAAAACTCTGGGTGCGAAATCAAAATCGGAATTGCCTCATCACTCGTTGCAACAAACACCGCAACAAGTGTTCCAATCGTGATTTTGTGTTTGGCGAACAAATCACTCATGACAGCCGAAAACCCACACTGTGGAACAATGCCCAAAACCGCACCCATAAAAGGTCCCGCTTTTTGAGTTCTTTGCATAAAATGGTGAAACTTTTGATTGTTGTGATGTTCAAGATACGCGACAATAAGATAGACAAGATACAAAATGCCAATCATTTTTGCGGTGTCAATCAATGCATCAAGCAATGCTTCTCCCATTTCATTCTCCTTTTCGCTTGAAGAATATATCATTCTTTAATTTGTGTCAATATATTTGAAGTAAGATAGTAAATGATTTGTTCGTTTTAATATTTTATTATGTTATTTGCAATCGCAAAAAAATATTATACTTTACAATTTACACTCCAACAATTGTGATTCCAGGATTGGATTTGTTCAAGTCTTCGTCTTGTGCACAGTCTGGGTGCATGAATAAAAATTTCTGACATTTCTCATTTGATATATCCCACTCATGCCCCAACAGAAAAGTTGTGATTTGTTTTCGTCTTTGAAGTTTTGGCAAAAGTTTTCTCAGCTCCACTGAAATCACTCCGCCCTTGCCGTGAGAACCATAACCATGGATAAACTTTATCGCAGTCACACCTCGTGGCTTCGCATTCTCCAAAATTATTGAAATATGTGCTTCAACATCTTCTGCTGACAACACAATTTCTTTTAGATTGACAACTTCAAACTTCATATCTCAATATTAACAAAACATTATATTTTTGTAAATTATTTTTTTGCTTTATCCCATATGTGATAAGGATTTAAGAATTTAATAATTTATGGTTTTTATTGAAAAATTTAACTATTTAATTATTTTTTTATTATTTTTTAATTATTTTCAAATATTTTTTATTTATTTTAATTAATTTTCACTTTGACAAAAACAAACCTATCATCATAAATACATACATGAAAAAAATCAGAATTGGAATCGTGGGTTATGGAAACCTGGGAAAAAGTGTTGAAGAAAAACTTCAAAATGACGAAAGATTCAAACTCGTTTGCATTTTTTCAAGACGAAGCGTTTCGTCAGTGTTTAAAACACATTGCGACAAGTTTGAAAACATTGAAAACTACAAAAGAAAGATAGACATCATGTGCTTATGCTCTGGTTCAAAGACTGATATTGAACAGCAAGCGTTTTTGGTTTCAAAGCATTTTCATATAATTGACACCTTTGACAACCATGCTCACATAAAGAACTATCACCACATGCTTGATGAGGCGAATAAAAATAACAAAAGATGCTCAATCATTTCATGCGGTTGGGACCCTGGTCTTTTTTCTCTTATGCGTGCTTTGACGAAAGCGGTCGACCACAAATGCGAAACATTTTGGGGAAAAGGCGTAAGCCAAGGTCATTCGCAAGCTCTGCGAGCACTTTCTGGTGTTGACGATGCGATTGAATACACACTCCCAGTTCGAAAAGCATTGATTGAAGCGCAAAAGGGGCACGAACTAAACGAAAAATCAAAACATCAAAGGTTATGTTTTGTCGCTGCAAAAAAAGGAGTGAACAAAAGGGCGCTTTGCCAAGAAATCAGAAGCATGCCCGACTATTTTGAGGGCTACAAAACAATAATAAAATTTTGCAGCGCAAAAAAAGTTGAAAAACTCAAAACACACATGTATCACTGCGGCTGCGTTCTTTCGCCAAACAATCAAATGCGGTTTGAACTCAATCTCAAGAGCAATCCGCGTTTTACTGCCCAAGTTGTTGTCGCATATTGCATTGCCCTATACAACTTGATAAAAAACAAAGAGTATGGCGCAAAGACCATACTCGACATTCCGCCGTCATATCTTTTTCTTGACCAAAGTTTTTTAACACTAGTTTAGAATTTGACAATGTCAAAAAGTTGCAAAAGACCAAATGCCCCTGTTGTCAAAAAACCTTTGACGATAAACATCACAAATGTTGCTGGCTGAAATTGTTTTTTGAGAGAAAAACCAATGCAACAGCAGTCATATTCACCTCTTCAAAAGCTTTGTCCAATATCCGAGGGATAAACATATTGACATTTTATTTCTTTAAATCTAAAATATCATCAAGAGGTGTTTTATGGATATGAAAAAAGTTCTTACTGACAGATATTATATTGTTATGTCGCTTGACGACCCAAAAGTTGAAAATATGTTGGTCGTTTACGCACTTGAAAATCACATTTGCAACTATCCAGTTGATTGGATTGAACAAGTTCTCAAATGCTTTGACCAAAAGTTTGTTGAACCAAAAATAATAGACATAAAAGATGTTAAGTCGGGAAATTTTCTCTTTTATGACGGCAAAAAAGCAAATCAATTTTCATGGCAACTTGAAGAACAAAATGGTCATAAAAAAATCGCAGGAAAAATTTTGGAACAAACTGCAACTCAAAATGCAAACTCACAAGGAAGAGAATAATCTCTTCTTTTTTTTATTATTAAACTCTTTTGTTAATAACCTTAATTCATTTTGGCAAAATATAATGGAATGATATAATTATTTTTAACGAGGGTTTTATGAAAAGATTGTTTTGTCGTGCCTATCAAAGCATTATGAAAGTCGCAATGTATTTTGTTCCATACAACAAACCACAAATTTATTATGGGGAGCAAGCAACTCTTGACATGGCTCGTGACATCGCCGCCGCTGGCCACAAAAAAGTGCTTGTCGTCACAGATCAAGGCGTGATGAAACTTGGTTTATGCAACCTTGTTTTTTCATCTCTTGAAGAAAATGGTGTTGAGTTCGTCATATTTGACAAAACAGTTGCCAATCCAACAATTGAGAACGCAGAAGAAGGACTTGAAGAATACAATCAGAATCACTGCACTGCAATTATTGCAATCGGCGGCGGGAGTGCAATGGATTGTGCAAAAGCAATTGGCGCAAGAGCGACAAATCCAAACAAAACAATTCGTCAAATGCGTGGCATCTTGAAGGTTCGTCATGCTCTGCCACCACTCTATGCCATTCCAACCACAAGCGGCACAGGAAGCGAGACAACTCTTGCCGCCGTCATTGTTGACGCTCACACAAAAGAAAAATTTGCGCTTGAAGATCCAAAGCTTGTTCCAAAGTTTGCCGTCCTTGACCCAAACATGACATTGTCTTTGCCACCATTTCTCACCGCTTCAACTGGAATGGACGCACTCACGCACGCAGTTGAAAGTTTTATTGGAAGATGCAACACACATGAGACAAAAGAATATGCCATTCATGCAACAAAGTTGATTTTTGAAAATTTGGAAACAGCTTTTCATCACCCCGACGACCTCAAAGCACGTCAAAACATGATGACAGCTGCATTTGAGGCAGGGCTTGCGTTCACGCGAGCATATGTTGGAAATGTTCACGCAGTTGCACACACTCTTGGTGGAGAATACAACACGCCTCACGGATTTGCAAATGCTGTGATATTGCCAAAGGTCTTAAGTTTTTATGGCAAAAAGATTTATAAAAAAATTGGCACCCTATGTGATGCCATTGGAATTTTCCCTGAACTTGTGACAAACGAAGAAAAGACTCTTGCTTTCATCCAAAAAATCAAAGATATGAACAAAACATTTGGTTTTCCTGACTATATCGAAGATCTCAAAGAGCAAGATATTCCAAAACTTATTCGCCGAGCAAAAAAAGAAGCCAATCCGCTCTACCCTGTCCCAGTGATTTTTATGGATAAAGAATTTTCGTGCATATATCATTCGCTCCTTCGTCATGAGCAATAATCCAATATTGACTTTTGTCGATTTTTGTAATAAAATATAATATATAATATTGGAGGAGCCATGACAAACGAGCCTCAAGGATTTCATTTCAAAACAAACAAAAAGCTTGCTCTTGACAACAATGCATTGCATTCAGCATTTGGAATGGATGCAAGAATTCGCGATTATGCTGACAAGGCAAAAATTCCAGTCGAAGATGTTTTGAAATACTGTAACATAAAAGCTCTTTATGATTCAAAAGTCAGCAAAAACCAACTCCAACTTCTCGCTGCTTTGTTTGACAATATGAAACTTGCCTACAACAAGGAACTTCGAATAGTCATCACACCAACTGTTCTTCACGAAGTATACAACAATCATATAATTTTCACTCCAATCAAACCAAATGTATTTTTTCAAAACTACTCAGTTGAACATGTGGCATTTGACGAGCATGAACAAAGATTGATTGATGAACTCACCCGCGACTTGTTGTCTCCTCAAAAGGTTACATTGATGAAAAATGGTTTCTTATACACAAAAACCGAATGGGCGTTTGAAGGAAATCATAATCAAAATCACGACCATGACGCAAGAATATTTGCCGAAAGCATTTTTGCTGGTGTCAACTTGTTTACATTTGATCGAGATTTTGAGAAAAAAGAATTGATTTATCACACCGTGAAAGAATTTGAGAAAAAACACCCCGAAACAAAGGGCATTTCAAACTTCAGAATTTTGCCAGATATTCAGCAATGCAACACACAAGATCAATACATATTCGAAAAATAAATACCAACAATTGTTGGTATTTTTTTACATGTTTTTTAGTGGGGCAAGTTTGGCACGAATTCGTGAAAGTGCGTTTTCAACACTTGTTGCATTTTTGTTGACCACTTCTGCAATTTGATTATATGACTTTCCTTTGAGATATTCGCTAAGAACAAGTTTTTCATAGGTCGAAAGATTTTTGGCAACAAACTTTTTGATTTCTTCGAGTTTTTCGTGCCATATGAGTTTGTCGTCTGGAAGCATTGTTTTTGACGGAAGAACAATAATAAACTCGTCATCGTCATCAAACCCCGCATCTTCAAGAGAAATGCTATCAGAAAGCAGTTTGTTGTTTTTTGAGTTGAATTTTTTTATTGTCGAAATGATTGCTCGTTTCACACAAAGTGCGGCATAAGTTTTGAAAGCGACCTCTTTTGTTTCATCAAACGAGGAAACCGCATTGCAAAGAGCAATAATTCCTTCTTGCTGCAAGTCTTCAAGTTCTGCACCAACCAAAAAGAATTTACGGACAATTTTTTTGACAAGAACATTATATTCTCGCACAATTTCCGCAAAGCTTTCTTGGTCGCCCTTTTTTGCTTTTTCAATCAACTCTTTTTCGTTATACATCAATTTTTCCTTTGTCTAACAACTTCAAACAGTGCAACTCCGCAAGCAACTGACGCATTTAGTGAGTTCACTTGTCCCGCAAGCGGAATTGAAACAATGTCATCACAGCGCTTTTTTGTGAGTTCGCTAATCCCCTCTCCCTCACTTCCAATAACAATTGCGATTGGACCTTTGAGATTTGTTTGATACATTATGTTTTTGCCTGCTTCAAATCCATAAACCCAAATTCCGCGTTGTTTGAGGTCAGAAATCACATAATTTATGTTGGTCACTCTTGCAATCTTCATGTTTGATATTGCACCCGCCGAGGTTTTTATAACCGTTTCATTAACAGCAACGCTTCGGTTTTTGGGGATTATGATGCCGTGCGCTCCCGCACACTCCGCACTTCTTATTATCGCGCCCAAATTATGCGGATCTTTCACACCATCAAGAATGACGACAAGCGGTTGCTCACAGCGGTCATCGGCAAGTTTCAAAATTTCATCAATATCCGAATATTCAAAGTCAACAACTTCTCCAATCACACCTTGATGATGATGTGTTAAAGTTTTTTTGTCGAGCAAGAATTTGTCAACAAAATCAATTCTGATATTATTTTGTTTTGCAAGGTTAATGATTTTTTGACTTTCAGCATCTTTGTTTTGTTTTGAAATATAAAGTTTGTTAAATGTCTGACCAGAACTTAGTGCCTCAAAAACCACATTTTTGCCTTCAATAATCATATTAATCCACCTTTATGTCTTTTAGTTTGCTCATGTCAAAACGGCGAGAAAGTTGCTCTTTGAGGTCGTTCAATCTGTCTTGGTCAATGCGGGCAAAAATTGGTTCTGGTGCGAGTGTTTTGTGTCCTTTTTTGATATTAAACTCGCTAGCCTTTTCCCACATTCCGTTTGCTGTTGGGTCGCCAGCAAGTCCAAGTTGATTTTGCCAAAGGTCTTTTGTTTTTCTTGTGATGATTGGGCTTGCAACAATGCAAAGACTTGCACACATATTTAAGCACAACCACAAAACTTTTTTTGCACCAAACATGTCGCCATTCTTTATCATTGTCCAAGGAGCAGTTTTTTCAAGATAGAGATTTCCAACCCCAGCATACTCCATGATTGTTTTATAAGCGTCACGGAATTGTGTTTTGTCATAGAGTTCTGCAATTTTTTCCGGATAGGTCTTGATTGCATCAATCATGACTTGGTCGTTTTCGTCTGGTGTGAAATCGTTTTCGTCAATATCAAATTCTCCACCAAAATTTTTCATTGCCATGTTGAGCGAGCGGTTGAACAAATTCCCAAATTTTCCAACAAGTTCAGAATTTGTGTTGTCTTTGAGTCCGTCCCAGCGAAAATCGCTATCTTTATTCTCTGGAATAACTGTGACAAGATATGAACGAAGTCCGTCAATATCAATGTCGCTTCCAAAAAGTCCGTCACAGAAAATTCCAACATTTTTGCTTTTCGAAAATTTTTGCCCTTCAAAATTCATAAAGCCCATGCCAACAACATTTGTCGCATTATTATATTTTTTTGCTCCAATCATCATCGCAGGGAAAAATATTGTGTGGAATGGAATGTTGTCTTTTCCGATAAAGTTATAAATCTGGCAGTCTGGGTTTTGCCATCTATCGCGAACAAGCTCGTCTCCACCAAGTTCGTGAGTGATTGAAATATATCCAATCGGTGCATCAAACCAAACATAGAAGACTTTGTTTTCATAGCCTGGTTTTGGGACTTTGATTCCCCATGGCAAATCACGAGTTATGCAACGAGGGAGAAGACCTTCATTAATCCACCTTTTTGCTTCAGCGTATACTGTTGGGCGGAAAATATCTTTTTTGCTTTCAAGCCATTTGTCAAGGTCTCCCGAAAGTTTGTCCAAGCGAAGATACAAGTGTTTTGTTTCTCTAACCTCTGCCGCTTCTCCACAGAATTTGCAGTGAGGATTTTTGAGCATTGTTGACTCATAGGTTTCACCACATTTGTCGCATTGGTCGCCATAGGCATGGTCATATCCGCAGAATGGGCAAGTTCCTTCAACAAAACGGTCCGCAAGAGCAATGTTGTCGTTTGGACAGAAAAGCATTTTTGCTGGACGCTCCTCAATGAAACCATTTTCGTCAAGCGCCTCAAAAAACTCTTGTGTTATTTTTGAATGAATTTCTGTGCTTGTCCCCGAATTATATGTGTAGTTGATATCGAGCGTTTCATAAATCTTGTGATTGATGACATTGAGTTTGTCAATGAGTTCTTTTGGTTGCATTCCATACTCTTTTGCTGAAATCAAAACCGCTGTTCCGTGGTCGTCTGATCCACCAATAAAAATTGCGTCATTTCCCCTGCTTTTTTGAAATCTGCAAAAAATATCGGCTGGAAGATGACAACCAACCATGTGTCCCAAATGTTGAATGTTATTTACGTATGGCAATGCTGCCGTAATCAAGTATTTTTTATTCATATTTCTACCTCAAAATTACTATATATAATTATGCTTCATAGTTTAACAAACAAAGTTAAAAAAAACAATAAATAATCATTAATCACATGGAAATATCCAAAAATTGTTGCAATCGGTCATTTTCGCCCGCAAGATACAAATATCCCAAAAGCGCCTCAAACGAGGTTGCTTTTTTATATTCAGCAAGACTTGAATGTTTTGCGGTGTGAGAATTCTTTGCATTGCGCGCACGAAGTGCAATCTCCTGCTCCTCTTCTGTCAAAATTTCCTGCAATTTGTCAAACACCAAACTTTGGTGCGTTGCGCTGCAAAATTTCGAACTTTCTTTGTGCATAAGACCAGCGGAGTATGAATGTTCAAGCACAACTTTTTCCCGCACAAACGCCGTGTGAATTGCGTCCCCCAAAAACGCCAAAACAAGCGGATTTATTTCTCTAATTTTTTTCTTATCCAAAATATTTTCACAATTTATTTCCATTTTCAAAAATTCCTTTTTCTTGACAAAACCTAGCAAATTTTGCATATTATTCACGCGTATTTTTAGTTTATCAAAAGGGAAATATTGCGTCAATCAAACCAAACCCTTTTAATAAAAAAGGTGGATAAAGTTATCCACATATCCACATTATAATAATTATAAATTTTTATGAATAATTATAAATTTGTGCCAATTTTTTTATGAAATGTGGACAAATGGGGGTGTTTTGGGGTAAGTTATCCACATATCCACCATTTTTTTATGCAACATAACCAAAGATTGCATTGAGAATTAAGAATGTTAGGTATACAACATATATTGAAATCAGAGTTATTCCTTGCCAGCGGAACGACTCTTTTTTTGCCATGAGCGGAATTGCTATCAAAAGACAAAGAACAATTGCGACAGGAATTGAAATTGCCATTGTGAGCATATCGACCGAAAGTCCTTCTGAACCGCTTATGCAACTTGCCAAACCAACCAAAAGTCCAATGTTGAGAACATTTGCTCCAACAATATTTCCGATACCAATGCCGCCAGCCTTTCTTCTGATTGACGAGATTGTTGTCACGAGTTCTGGGAGGCTTGTGCCGATGCCGATGATTGTGAGTCCAATGAATGTTTCGCTCATTCCTGCAAGTCTTGCAAGGTTTTCTCCACCCAAAACCAAAAGTTCCGCTCCTCCTGCAATTCCCGCTGCGCCAAGAATGAAGAAAACAACAATCTGCCAAGTTTTCATCGGTTTTGCCTCGTCTTCTTCTGGCCCAAACTGTCCAAAGCTTTTTTTGGCATCATATATGTTGAGTGCAAAAAATCCAACTGCAATCAAAATCAAAAACATTCCTTCAATCCAAGAAACGTTTTGATTGATTGAAACTGCAAGCAAAAACACTCCTGACAAAATCAAAACAACAAATTTTAGGCTCATATATTTTGAATCTTGCTTGATTTTGAGAAAACACAAAGCAAGTCCTGCGACAAGACCAGTGTTGATGATAACAGAACCAATGCTGTTGCCAACCGCAAGTCCAAACGACCCTTTTGTTGACGACAAAATTGTCACCAAGAGTTCTGGAAGAGTTGTTGCAATGCTAACTATTGTTGCGCCAACAATCGCTTGTGGAATTTTTGTTCGACGGGCGATTTGGATTGAACTTTTAACAAACCAATCTCCCCCAAAGATGAGCAACACCAAACCAATTATTAAATATAGGACTGACAAAAAAATTTCCATTACTTCCTCTTTGACCTAAAAAAGTCTTGTATTAGTTTTTTACACTCTTCTTCTTTTATTCCGCCCTCAACTTCAACTTTGTGATTAAGCACTCCTCCACCAAGAAAACTTGGATTGCTCAAACAATATCCACTTTGAGGGTCAAACGCTCCAAAAACAACCTTGTCCATCCTCGCGTTCAAAATCGCACCTGCACACATTGGGCAAGGTTCAAGCGTGACATAAAGTGTGCAACCATCAAGACGCCAAGAGTGAAGTTTTTTGCAAGCATTTTGGATTGCAATAATTTCCGCGTGCAAAAGTGCGTTTTGCTTTTTTTCGCGTTGATTATATCCCCGTGAAATGATTTTGCCGTCCTTCACCACAACTGCCCCAATCGGAACTTCGCCGTGCTTTTCGGCAAGCCTCGCAAGACGCAGAGCATCATTCATAAATTCTTCCATAGTTTCCCCTATTTGTGATATGTAATATTGTTTTCAATGCAAAACGCACGATAAATTTGTTCCAAAAGAAGCACGCGAAAAAGCTGATGAGGAAATGTCATGTCTGACACCGACATCATGAAGTTTGCTTTCTTTTTTATGCTCTCATCAAGTCCATAGGACGAGCCAATGACAAACGTAATTGTCGAGTTGGTCATTTTTATTTCTTCAAGTTTTTTTGAAAAAGAAATGCTATCAAACTTTTTGCCAAACTTGTCCATAACAACAACAAAGCCCGTCAAATGTTTTTCAATATCTTTTGCTTCCGCCAAAAGACACTGTTCGGGAGTTGAAAGCTTGTTTTTTTCCTGAACTTCAATTATGTTTATATCACAAAATTTGCCAAGGCGTTTTGAATACTCTTCACATGCCCCAGCAAAATAATTTTCTTTTATGTTTCCAACTGCCAAAATGTTTATCTTCAAATCACCAGCCCCCAAATGAATGTGAATATTGTTATTGTTATTCCAAGTGCGAGTGACGCATAGAAAAATATGTTGTCAACAAACTTTGGTTTGTAAATCGGTTTTGCATCAAGTCCCATTCTTTCAAAAGGAATCTTGATTTTTATCAGTCGTTTGTCGCCAGCAATGTCAACCTCTTCGTCAAACACAAGTCCCGCATCAGGTGAACCAACCTCTGGCGATTCAATTTGTCCCAACACTTGGTCGCGAAGATATTCTTTTGCAATATCGCTTTTAACTTTTTCAAATCGTCTTCCATAGGTTTCTTTGAACAATGCTTTTATCAAGAACACAAGTCCGAACAAAGCCACAGCAATCAGCACAATCAGAAGAAGAATGGACAAGACGCCATATCCTGTGAGAAGTCCACCAAGTGAATTTACTGTTTTTCGCAGTGGCAAATTCAGGTCTTCAGCATATGAAAGATAAACATTTATTAGGTTGTTCATAAAGTGAACAATCATCGCCGGAATTATGCTTCCCGATGCCATCACTAAAACAACAAGCAAGCAACCAATGAGCGTTGCGTAGAAAAATTGAGAAATGTTGAGGTGCATGAGTCCAAACAAAAGACCTGAATATATGATTGTTTTTTTGACGCCGAGTTCAGAAAATCCTTTAACCAAAAGTCCACGATGAACAAACTCTTCACAAAATCCCGGCAAGATTGCAACGAGGACAATTGACACAAGAAAATCTCCCCAAGTCCCCACACCTGCAGATGAGCCTGATGACGCTTGATAGCCAAACAATCCCAAGAAGAAATTGAAGATTGAAGCAACACACAAAGTCAAAAAATATGTGATTATTCCAATCGCAATCGAAATCAAAACTGCTTTGAAATTGATTTTTGTAAATTTGTAATCCTTAAAAACATCTTTTGGTTTTTTCTTGAAAAACAACAAATATAAAACAAAAGTCAGGCCAAACATGATGCCAATTTGAATGAGAATTGATCCAACTATATCTGACACAGTGCCGGAAAGGTTAAACAGATTCAAAGCAAAAACAATGCGCACCAAAACGAATGCACAAAGCAAAATGAAATAAATTAAATTGATTTTGAATAGGTCACTTCTTTTTTTCATAACTCTCCGATGTCTAATATATAAAGTCTGCAATCCAAATTGTCAAGGCAAAAATCATGCCAATCCACAAGAGTTTGTTCGCAAAAACTTGTCCGCGGACTTTGCGTCCAAGCAGTTTTTCTTGAGATTTTTGAATGTCGTTTTTATCTTGCTTCTGATATTTTGTGAAAAGCCAAACAACAAGCCAAACAACAATTCCCGTTGCAATCGCCCCAAGAATTGCAAAAATAATAAATGTTGCATTAAATTCAATCGCAGATGTAGGCTTATTCCTTGATATATAATTTATTAACAAAACAACAAAATTATTAGTAAAATGCAAAATCATTGAACACAACAAGTTTTTTGTTATGATGAAAACATAGCAAATAACAATTCCCAAAATAAACTGATAAACAGTTTGAGATGCATTGCCATGAAACAATGCAAACAAAAACGAAGAAAAGAACACCGCGCTCACTTCCCCCATTTCTCTCATTCCGTTAAAGATGATGCCACGGAAAATCAACTCTTCGCAAATTGCTGGAAGAACAGCAAGCAACAAAACATTGAGCACAAACCACCCAAAGTTATCCATTGGAATGCCAATCGAAACCGAAGCGGTGTAGCCAATGAGTTCAAGCACCTTGTCAACGAGTGCGATAAAATAGTTGAGCCCAAAAAGACACACAAGCCCCAAGCCAATTGCAAGAAGTGGGTGCCACCATTTCATTTTGAATTTTATTCCGCTTGCATTTTTCCAATCAATGTTTTTTGCTTTGTTGATTATGCAAAAATAAGAAAAATAGCAAACAGGTCCAACCAAACATAAAACAATTTTTGCTCCAAGCCCGCCGCTCGCACCAAATGCTTGCAAAACAAGCAAAATAACATCCGCCAAAAGTTGTGGCACAATGCAACAAACAGCAAAGCCAAGCCCGCTGTCGTTTGGGTCATAATAGAGTTTTTTGTCGATTGGTTGCATGGATTGCAACTCTGTATTTTTGGTTTTCACAAACTCATTTTAGCACACAACAAAAATATATCAAATCAATTTTGCATTATTGCAGTGTCACTTGTGCGACAAATGTGTTTGAATTTCTATCAATTTCGAGTTCAATCACATCTCCCGCTTGATAGTTATATAATTCAACCCTCATGTCAAGAAGTGTTGAAATCGCTTTCCCGTTGATTTTTGTGATGACATCTCCAATTTTTATACCCGCCTTAAAACATGGTCCTTTTTCGCTGACATTCATGACATACACTCCATCTTTTTGAGTGGTTTTGTCATAGTATTTTGCAGTCGTTGCATCAAATCCAAAAAGTCCAAGATATGGTGTTTCAAAACTGAGTCCTTTTGTGATTTTGTTGAGAACTGGCACACAAATCTCAATGGGAATGGCAAACCCCAACCCTTCAGCTTGACTTGCTTTGAGAGTGTTGATTCCAACAAGTTGACCGCGAAGATTAAACAAAGGTCCGCCAGAGTTTCCAGGGTTTATGCTCGCATCGTGCTGAATGAGATTTTGAACATAAGAAGTTGTTCCGTTTGAATTTTCAATCTCAACTGTGCGGTTTAGCGCCGAAACAATACCTTTTGTCACAGTTTGTTCAAACTGCAAACTGAGTGGTGTTCCAATTGCGAGAATATCTTGTCCTTTTTTTAGATTTGAAGATGCACTCATTTCGACATATGGAAGATTGACTCCCGCTTTGAGAATTGCAAGATCTTGGTCCGCATCACGCCAAATGACACTTGCCGAAGTTGTGTCGTTGTTCGCTAGATACAAAGTCAAGTTTTTTGCTCCCTCAATCACGTGATTGTTTGTGAGAACGTATCCGCCACTTGCGACCGCAACACCACTCCCAATCGCCTCGGTTTTGTTTGAAGTCGCTCTGATTGCGACACTTGCAACACTCACAGCACTCACGACGTCTTCAGCATTCGCTTGTGACAAAGTCACCATGCGTGGAGTCATGTCGATTGAATAGTCCACCGCACTTTTTCCAAAATCGCAGCCAGTTAGTGGCACTGCAAAAAACAAAATGATAACAAACAAAAATCCCACTTTTTTCATAAAAAATCGCTCCAAAACTTTTGAATTTTGTGCGATTAGCGAAGATTAAATATTGTGGTTGGTCGGTCTTGCCGTGCAATATCAATTCTGATGTTTTCTCCCTGCTTGATGCCGTGTTCATCAAGATAGGTGCAAACCGTGTTGAACGCCAACTCGGGCGTGTTGTTCTTTTCGCTCAAATGACTGAGCACAACTTGCTTTGTTCCATATCCCGAAAGTTTTTCAATCGCTTTTGCCGATGCAACATTTGACAAATGCCCGCGACTCGACAAAATTCTGCGTTTGAGCGACAAAGGATAATTTGGATTGTCCATAAGCATTTGCTCGTCATGATTTGCTTCAAGATAAACCAACACACTTCCCGCAACTTGCGACAAAATTCTATCATTAGTTTGCCCCAAGTCTGTCAAAATACTAAATTTTTTGCCATTTTGTTCAAAACAAAAGCCAAAACACGAAAAACTGTCATGCGGAAGTTTTATTGGAGTTATTTTGATTTTGCCAATTTCAAAAGGCAATTCAAAAAAAGCCATTTGATTAACTGGATTGACGTTGCTTTGTTTTGCAAGAATTGCTTGCCACTCATCAACATATGCATAAATTTTTTTGTTATACTTTTTTGATAGGGTTGCAACACTTCTGATGTGGTCAATATGTTCATGAGAAATGACAACTGCATCAATATCGTCAATTGTGACACCAAGCATGCCGAGTCTTGCCGACAAATCATTTATTGTCAGCCCACAATCAACAAGTATTTTTGTTTCGTCACCTTCAACATAGGTGCAGTTGCCCGCACTCCCGCTCGCCAGGTTGCAAACTCTCATTTTTTCCTCCAAAACTTTTTTAGTATATCACACAAAAAAGTCAAAGTGTATAATATTTTCAAAATTTGTTTGACACGAAATTTATAAATATGGATAATAAAGAAAAAAGGAGAAAAACATATGGAATTAAAAGGTTCAAAAACAGAAAAAAATCTTATGGAAGCTTTCGCTGGCGAAAGCCAAGCAAGAAATAAATACACCTACTTTGCTTCGCAAGCAAAAAAGGACGGATTTGTTCAAATTGCAAACATCTTTGAAGAAACCGCAAACAACGAAAAAGAGCACGCAAAACTTTGGTTCAAGCACCTCAAAGGCGGAAAAATTCCAACAACGGTTGAAAACTTGATTGAAGCTGCTGCTGGCGAACATGGAGAGTGGACCGACATGTATGAAAGAATGGCAAGAGAAGCAAAAGAAGAAGGCTTCAACCAAATTGCCGAACAATTCTTGGGAGTTGCAAAAATCGAAAAAGAGCATGAAGAAAGATATCTCAAACTCCTTGAAAACATCAAAAATGGTTCAGTGTTTGAAAAAGGCGAAACCAATGTTTGGATTTGCACAAATTGTGGACATATCCATGTTGGAAAACAAGCACCACTTGTTTGCCCAGTTTGCGCTCACCCACAAGCATACTTCGAACTCCGTTCCGTCAACTACTAATATTTTTCACAAAAAAAGCATCGCATTGTGCGATGCTTTTTTGTTGAATTGAACCATGTATGTTGACATAAAGCAGGTAAAATTAAAAATTTTTCGTTTGCAACGGTTTTTCGCCCGTCTATTATTCCTCAATGAATTTCAAAACATCTTGCATAACTTCGTCTTTTTTTGTTTCTTGAACAAGTCCGTGGCGGAGTCCAGCATAGAGTTTCATTTGAACATTCAGCCCAAGGTCACAATAGAGGTCGTAGAGTTTTTTCACTGATTTTGAATAATCGCCGATTGGGTCATCTTCGCCAGAAATGATAAAAATTGGTTTGTGAGTGTCAATTTTTGCAAGTTCTTTCAAATTATAATTATTAGGATTATCATGAGAATCTTCTAATAATGTTCCTCCAATATCAAATGAAACAACTTTAATCATCATATTCCCCTTTAGCAAGATTGATTACAGAAGTAATAAATTCATTCTTACCTGCAGTATATTTAGGTCTTTCATCTGCGTATTTTTCTGCTAATTCTTGTTTTAAATCACAGTATTTCTTAATGTATTCTGGATGTTCAATCAAATATTTTTTGAAGTAAACTTGATTATAATAAGTCTTACTATTTGGTTCAACAAAGTGAATATAATGACTTCTAGCATCCTCAGGACCTTTAGCAAAGAAATATCTATCTGGAACACCTTGTTGTCCTCTGTTCTCATAATCATAAGGTTTTAACATTTCTTCAATTTCAGTTATTTCATCTAAACTATTAATTACTACTAAAATATCAATAACTGGTTTAGCTTTTAACCCCTCAATAGAGGTACTTCCAATGTGATGAATTTCAATTATTCTATCACCTAATACTTCTTTTAATAATTTTTCTTCCTTTTCATATTCTTTTTTCCAATTTGAATTATATTCGGCCAATTCAACAATGCCTCTTTTTAATGCCATATTTTTTTCCTCCCTTTTCTGACAATATTATATCATATTTTCCGTCTCAATACCATTGATTCACGGATCTTTTCACAATTATCTTGATTAATTTCTATACCAATGTAATCTGTTTCAGGATTATGAAAGTCAGAGCCATAAGTTTCTAATAAGTTATATTTTTTAGCTAAACATTGATAATATTCTGTTTCACTAAGTTTCATCTTATCATTTACTACTTCAATACCAAATAGCCCTGCATCATTTAATCTATTTAAAATCCCAACTAAAATATTTTTATCACTCGTTACAGTATTTGGATGAGCCAACACTGTATAACCACCACTTTGATCAATTAAATTAATAATCTCTTCAGGCGATAATTTTACATTCGGTACATAATATTTTTGCTTTTTACCAATTAAAGTTTCATAAGTTTCAACAATGCTAGTTGTGTATCCCATATACATCATTGGCGTGACTGGAGTTCAGACGTGTGCTCTTCCGATCTCTTGTAAATATTTCTTTATTAATGTTTCTGAAATTACAAATCCATCTTTTTTTAACAGTTCAACAACTTCAAGACAAACCCTTTCATTTTTTATTCTTAAATTTTGCATCACTTCATCAACTAATTTAAAATTCTTTACTGCATATCCAAGTAAATGCAAGTTGGAAATTGAAGTATTAAATTCAATTCCAGAAATAATATCAATATTATATTTTTTAGCTAGAGCATCATACTCATTTAAGAGTTCATGATCTGTTATTGATATTATCCTACAATCATTATTCTTTGCTTTTATCACAACATCTTCAGGACTAATTAATCCATCAGATAAATTAGTATGTAAATGTAGATCAACTTTACTCATTATCATCCCCCACAATCTATAAATTTAACTATTTAAAATTTTATTCAAATCTTTTGTATCAATTTTAAAATATTCCATATCTTCATAAAATTGTAATGAAGCATCATGACTATCAGAACCCTTAATTAAATTGAGTTTATTATTATTTAATACTCTATAAAAATTATTTATATCCTCATAATGGTTTCTGATATTTAATTCAAGTCCCTTTATGTTCTTTTTTTCTTTAACTATCTTATCTACTACATCTAAACTATTTTCAGTAGGATGTGCGAAATAAATATCATATTTTTCATTTATTTCTTCTGGTTTTAACTGCCCATAAGAGTTTACTGATAAACTCCCACATGCAGGAGCTGGCCACCAATCATCATCAACTTCTCTTACAGCTAACATAGACAATAAGAATCTAGCATTATATTTATTTGTCTCATTAACTTCATACTTTTCTCTAAGTTTTCTATACCTTTTTGATTTAAATTCTTTTCTATCTTCATAAGGGTCTAATTTATTATTTTTTTCTAATAAATCTAATATATCAAAAGTTGTTACTCTTTTTTCTTTAAACTTTTCTATTAAGTAAAAACTTAATGTATCATATTCAGGAATATATTCATTTTTCTTAAGATAAGATTCATAATCTTTATATGAAATATGAATATTATGTTTCTTAATTATTTCCTTTATAGTTATATTTTCTTTAAGTCTATTAAATTGGATTTTACTTCTATTGAACATAGAATTATAATTTTTAGAAACATCTTTTAATATAACTGGATCTTTAGGATTAACAAATAATTGTAACATATGACATTGATTTCCATATTCTCTTTTATCAGTTGTAAATTCTATACCTGGTATAATAATTGGAGAAGTTACGCCTTTAGAAACAATATCATATAATTCATCATAAACATTTAATGAATCGTGGTCGGTAATTGCAATAATATCAAAACCTTTTTCTTTTGTAGTTTCTAAAATTTGTTTTAGATTTTGTTTACCATCGGCACTATAATTAGAATGAATATGTAAGTCTATATATAATTCTTTTTTTTCTCTACATAATCTTCCTATTTCCCCTTTAATAAATTTATTATATTTTTCCCAAAACTCATAATTATTCATTTTCTTCACTTCCTTAAAACTCTTGTATTATTTCTTTTTAAATGCTTTTTCTTCACCACTATTACCAATAGCATCTTGCATATGGAGCTATACTGTCATTTTGCAGGTTG
>ENA-USUJ01001533-USUJ01001533.1-human-gut-metagenome-genome-assembly--contig:-NODE-1533-length-19354-cov-4.883747_pt1 | contig 19354 bp, 18 predicted proteins | sample MGYA00250061_ERZ773398 | MGnify/ENA primary metagenome ERZ773398 (study PRJEB29103, sample SAMN06111992) | human gut metagenome | biome: human gut; feature: ankylosing spondylitis patient; material... | reverse complement strand
ACTTAGGGTAGTCAATCAGGGCTTACGATTTCTCGCAAGCCCCCTCCAAATCGTTAGATTTGGTGGGGGTTATTGACGATCTGAGAGATGTTCATAAAGAAAGCCTCCTTAAAATTACAGGTTGAAGCGGCGGCGGGCCTCCTCCCGGAGAGAGGGCACCCGCCGGACGATCCGCAGGGGGATGATGAGTCCCACGCAGACCGTCAGCACGATCAGGGACCACCCTGGCTGCCACACACCACGGAAATACCGGTCGATGCAGAATTCAATGCCCACCGCCAGAAGCCCAGCCGCCCCGATGATCAGGGCAATGGTGGAGAGTGTGGAGCGCCGCCCGCCCCGGAGCAGAAAGCTCAAAAGAAAGACCAGCACCCCAGCCCAGCCGATCATGGGCAGGGCCAGCCCCCGGAACCAGCGGCTGCCGCCCAGGTCGATGGAGATGAGCCAGACATAGATGCCAATGGCCGCCACATCGGCGGTGAGCCGGAAAAAGACCGGCAGCCGCCGCAGCACCATAGGCAGGGTGAACCAGACCCACAGCATCACCGCCGCCCCGATGACGTACAGGGACCAGGGACGGTCCGTGGGCAGAAACAGGTTCAAAAGCCCGCAGCACAGGGACACGGACACCAGCATAGCCGTCAGCAGAATGGCGGCCTCTCGCCTGGAGGCGGGCTGTACGGCGGCGGAGTTGGCGGGAAAGTAGGGCGGCGCATCCAGTTCCGGATGCCAGGCAGGCGTCCTGCACAGGGGACAGGTTTTGGCGCTGGGGTCCAGCTCCACGCCGCAGTTGACACAGTAAGACATAAAATGCTCCTCTTATCGGTTGCTCTCGATCCGCACCGGGATGCCCTCCCGGACCAGAAAGCGGAAAAAGTCCCGCTCCGTGTCCGTTTCGGCCTGGGTGCCGGCAAAGGTGATTTCCATGATGTCTCCATAGCTGATGGAGGCACAGTGGCACCGGGGCACGGTGGCCTGGCCCAGCACCACCTCCATGCCCTGAATATGGGGAGCCATCTCCGGCGGCACGGTAAAGGCACCGGGATTGGTATAGGTGCAGGAGTAAGGCCGCACGCCGAAAAGGTAATAATTCAGGGCCATTACCGGATTTTTCAGAAACACCGGTACCGCCCGGAGAAAAAAATTTTTCGTAAAGCGGACATTGCCGGTAAAGGCGGCCTGTAATTCCTGGCGGTGGATATGGAGCTTCATATAATGCCGCACCTGGGAGACGATCTCCGGAAAGGTGTAGTCCCCCAGGGCTGGGTCGATGCAGGGACGGACGGTGGTAATGAAGTTCCGCACTGTTTCCGAGGGGAACCAGCTCCGCAGATTGATGGGCACCGCCAAGGCCACCGGGCGTTCCTTGTGGGGATGCTCCCGGCGCTGCTTTTCCAGCAGCACGTGGATCAGCGCGGCGGAGAGGTACTCTGTGATGGAGGCGTCATAACTCCGTGCGGCCTCCCGGAGCTTCCTCAGGGGCACGAAGCCCATGGTGACATGGAAGGTGTAAAAGGGCTCCGGGGTGCCGGTGTTGGCATAGGCTTTGGGCATCCGCCGCAGGCCCAGAGCGTGACGCCCGGCATAGCGGGCGTATGCGTCCTCCAGCTCCTCCTTCCGGGGCGGTTCCTCCAGGTCCAGCACGCCGTTTCCGGCCGGAACGCTTATGCCTGTCTGCCGCAGATACTCCGCCAGCAGCGTTCTGAAAAAGGTTAGGGCCCCTGCCCCGTCGGACAGGGCGTGGAACACCTCCAGAGAGATGCGGTTCCGGTAGTAGTAAAACCGCACCAGCCAGCCGTTGTCCTCCCGGAAGCGCACCGGCTGGCAGGGATTGGCCACGTCGGCCTTCAAAAAGGGGCCCGGGGCGGTGTTTGGCTCCAGATAGTACCAGAATAGACCCCGGCGGATGCGGACGGAAAAGCTGGGGAACCGGGGCAGCACCCGGTCAATGGCGTTTTGCAGGGCGGCGGGCCGCACCGGCTCTGTCATCAGGGCGGAGAAGCGGTAGATGGCGGAATATTCCTCCCTTTGCAGAGCGGAATAGAGAATACCGGCATTGTCCAGCCGGTACCACTGACTGTCTGGTTTTGCCATCCGCGTCACCTCCCCGAAAATAGTTACAGATCATTGTAGCACATGGGGAAAAGCGTGACAAGAGATGGCCCATTTTCCACTTCCCATTTTCCGTGATTTATGGTATTCTGCAATTAACACGAAAGAGCGGAGGACCTATGGAAAAGCTGCAATTAAGCAGAAAACGGAAAACGGATGCCGAAAAACCCCGGATGGACCCGCTGATGCGGGCGCTGAAAGCCCTGCACAGCGTCGGTTCCCCGGAGGCCATGACCCCGGAGGAGCTGGAGCATCAGCGCCGGAACCAGGAAATTCTGGGCCGCCTTACCGCCCCTATGGCGGGGATGGAGTATGAAGAGCTTTCCATCGGGGCCATGCCTGCTGCCTGGACCCGGCTGAAAGCGCCCCATGGGGACCGCCGGGTGATCCTCTACTGCCACGGCGGCGGCTATACCAGCGGCAACCTGGGTTATTCCCGGGTGCTGTCCTCCAAGCTGGCCCACGTCACCGGCTACGATGTGCTGAGCTTTGAGTACCGGCTGGCGCCGGAGCATCCCTACCCGGCGGCAGTGGAGGATGCCATGCGGGCCTGGGACTATCTGATGTATCAGGGATACGGGGCGGAAAACGTGACGGTGGCGGGAGATTCCGCTGGGGGCAACCTGGCCCTGGTGCTGTGCCGCCGCTTGAAGGCCGCTGGCCGCCGGTTGCCCCGGGCCCTGCTGCTGATGTCCCCCTGGACGGATATGACCATGTCCGGGGCATCCTACTGGGAACGGGTGGAGAGCGACCCCATGCTGACGCCGGAGTACATCGAGACCGTCCGGAGGGCATACGCCGGGGGCAGGGATCTCCATGACCCGGATTTGTCACCCCTGCTGGGGGACCTGGGGAGCTTTCCGCCTACCCTGATCCAGGTGGGAGACCATGAGATCCTCTATTCCGATTCCGCGTCCCTGGCTGCGGCGCTGCGGGTGGCCCATGTGCCCTGCCGGCTGGAGGTCAGCGAGGGAATGTGGCACGTATTTCAGATGTTCCCCATCAAAAAAGCGGCGGCAGCCATGGAAAGCGCCGCCCGGTTCCTGCTGGAGCTATAAAAATAAAAAGGCCTGCTCGAAAGAGCAGGCCTTTTGCTTTTGTAGCCGGTACTGGTGGAGTAGTACACATCGCTGAGCCGCATGGCCTCCGCCCGGGAAGGGGCATAGGCGATGGCGGAGATGGCGAAATCATATTTGCCGTCCGCCACACCGGCCAGCACGGCGGTGAAATCCAGAGCGGTGATCTTCAGGTCCACGCCGATCTTGTCGGCGATGTACCTGGCCACCTCAATGTCCATGCCCTGATACTGGTCCTCCCCGCTCTTGTTGGGGTCTACATATTCATAGGGGGCGAAATAGGGCTCGGTACACAGCTCGATGTAGCCCTTTTCCTTGATCTGCGCCAGACGGTCCTTGGTCTCCCCGTTCTTGCTGCCGCCGCAGGCGGTGCAGGCCAGTGCCAGAACAGCCGCCAACAAAATTGCCATTGCCTTTTTCATATCCTTGCCCTCGTTTCTGTTGGTTTCGGGACGTTGGTGCCGCCCTTTTGATGGCATTTATCATAACAGGGACGTTTTCATTTGTCAACGCTTTAGCGTGGTAATTCGTTACCAAATTACTAAGTCAAAATTTCAACGTTTTTGTAGCCTTTATGCAAGAGGCCTTCGGATGCGGAAAGCTATGCACGGCCATGCGGAAAAATCATGAATTTTGACCAGACGCTGCATCACACGCGCAGTATTTTTGAAATAATCCGGAAACAACCGATTTCGGAGCGCACCGAAGGCTGTAAAAAAATCTTGCCATCTTTTTTTCAGTGTGTTAAAGTTGCCCTGTTCTTTTTCAGAACGCCTGTGCATATGCACGTCTTGACCATCCCTCCGACAAGGGATCGAGGCTACACGGACGGCCGGGTCAAATGCCGAAAACCCGTCGAAGATCCGGGGACCGCACCGCGGGTGCGGGTTGGCAACTTTGTTGCCTTATTGATCGAGCGGAAAAGCTCAAGTTTTTAAGTTGCTTATTACGTTCTGGCGCACACAACTTGTAAACGAGTGAACCTCACCACCCAAGCGTGAACGCTATGGATGGAGCTTCCGGGGGTTTAGGCCCCAGACTCATTTCCACCGTGGGGCCAAGACTCAGAAACTGAAACTGATTGACAGTTCAGCACCGCGTAGAGGCTAAAGAGGGTGGATAATGTGCAATTTGTTCTTCGCTCTAATTCTGGAACTTTTGCCACAATTAGAGACCATTCCGTTTCCGGGATGGGTTTTAAGTATTCTCGGATAAAGTAGCGTGCGCCGATGTTATAACTCGCATTCAGGTCGCAGTTATACTGCTTCCCGTTTCGGAACCGACACAGCGCCATGTTGGTACTATTCCGGGCTACTTCGCCAGAACCATCGAAAGCCAACCTGCTGGTGTTTCGTGCGTTGACGAAACGCACACGAATTCCATTGCGGTGGGCCTGATGCATGACGATTTTCTGAATGTCGCGATTTCTCCACATGTGGAGCCGCTGCTTTTTGTGCTTGGGTTTTTGCCCGATGAAGTCAAGATGTTCCATCACAATGACGTCGGCCCCAACAGAAACGGCATACCGAACGATTGCCGGAGCGATTTTCTTGGACAAGTCCTCGTTGATGCGAACAGCCTTCTTCATGTGGCGGTTGCCGCCTCGATGACCATTCTCTCGCTGACCTCTGCGTGCGCGGCCCAATTGCGTATTCAGCCGGTCTTTTTCACTCGGGAAGTCGATGAACTTCCGTGCGAGGACAGTTCCGTCTGGACGCATAACGCTGCACACAGCGTCGGTGTTAATGCCAAGGTCAACAGCAAGAATGGTCTGGTCTGTGAGAGGCTTCGTGTCGTAAGCAACCGTTTCTTCAAAGGCAAAGCATAAGGCATAACGGCGGTTCCGTTTCACGAGTTTAGGCGCTGACCCGCTAACCTCCCCCCAATGTTCCCGGATGTAGTCTGTGTCCTGCTTTCTAAGCAGGACCTTGACCCATACCCAATCGTTCTTGTGGTAGAGTTTCAACAGGGCCGTCCCATCACCGTTGTCTTCGTACATGTTGTCTTTGTAGAAAGTCGGCATAGCTGAACGAGAGGTCTGGAGTCTAGGTTCTTTCCCTTTTCTGCCTGCACTCTCCCAATGAGAAACAGCAGCACGGTACGAAGATACGGCGCCAAGCGCCTCTGCAATCGTGGACCGCCGCAGGTAACTGGGGTACTTATAGAACTGTTTGTCGAATTCAGGATACTTGGCAACACTCGTACGGCTTGCATGAACAAGCAGTTCAACTGTTCTCTGGGCTTTGAGCGTAGACTTCGCATAGAGCTCTCCAAGACCGGTATCCCATTCAGACTCTACGATGCGGATAAGAAGAGAAAGCGCATCGTGATAAACCCGAATGGTATCTTTGAAGATTCTGTTTTCGCCAATGACCTTCGTGCAATAGCTTGAAACAAGCTTTGCCATACGCTTTCACCCCCCTGTTGCTAAATGCCTTTGGCTATGGTATTATTCTACCATAATAAGAATTGGTTGTAAAGCGACATGTGGAGGGCGTAAACATGAGCTATCGAACGAATAGGCACAGTTGTTATGACTTGGAATATCATTTGGTTGTAGTAACAAAATACAGGCATCCGGTCATAGACGGAGCCTTTAAGGACCGGCTCACAGAACTGACGTATCGTATCTTTGAGGAGAACTTCCAGTGCTACGTGAATGAGGTAAACACCGATAAGGACCACATCCATATTATCTTCGAGGCACCGCCTCAAGTGGCTTTGTCCTCCCTGGTCTGTTCCTACAAGACGGTAACGGCAAGACTACTCAGAAAAGAATTCGCCGAATACCTTGCTCCGTTCTATTGGAAACCCTATCTCTGGAGTCGTTCGTATTTTGTTTGCACTGTGAGTGAACGCAGCCACGAACTTATTACCGAGTATATACGAAACCAGAGGAATAAGGAAAAAGGCTAACCCCTCCCAAACTGCTTTGGAAGAGGTGTGCGCCTTTTGTTAATCAATAAGAGTGATAAAATGGACTGCATGCACGGTGCTCCCCGGTCTATGCGGAAAAGGGTAATTCTCTCTGTTTGGATGTTTCAAGCCACGGGCGCAGGTGCGTCTGTGGCTTTTTTCGTTCTTCCGCCTGTCTATGACTGCAAAGGAGAGTAAAAACATGAAAAAGAGAATCGTGAATGCACTGCTGGCAGGATTCCTGCTGGTATCCGCGACTGCCTGCGGCAAGCAGCCCGCCGCGGACACCGCACAGCCCCAGGCTGACCCCACACAAGCCTACCTCGACACGGTAGACGTGGATTACGCCTATGATCTGGCACTGAAGCTGGAGGACATCCGCAGCAACGAAACCCTTGGCTACCGGACAGCAGGCTCCGACGCGGAGCTTGCCACCGGCGATATGCTCAAGGCGGAAATGGAGCGCATCGGACTGCAAAACGTCACGAAGGATGCGTTCACGCTGGATACGCAGGATTCGCTGTTTGGCTTGAGCCGACGGTGTATCCCTTCTTGGGTTTCCCGCGCACACCCTTCCTTTCCGTTGCGGAGAATCTACCTCTTTATCGACAGCCTCCCCTCTTATCGTGTCGAAAAAGTCTTTTTGGCCCGCCGTGCCACATAAAAAACGGCCAGCAGCGCTTTGGCTGCTGGCCGTTTTTTATATTCTTTCGCCGTCTTTTGGCGGGGAGCGGGTCCATTCGGAAAGGGTCCCTCCCCCCCTGCTGTTTGCCCTGTGTTACGCGTTGCCGGCCAGATAATCCACGGCAAACTGCGCCATCAGCGCAGTCCCCTTGGGAAGCAGAGACTCGTTGACCGTAAACTTTTCGTGGTGGTTGTTGTAGATCATGCCGTTGGCCTCGTCCCGGCAGCCGATGAAGCCGAACACGGCGGGAATTTCCGCAGCGTAGTTGGCGAAGTCCTCGCTGCCCATCATGGCGGGCATATGGCAGAGCGTCTCCTCGCCGAAGAGCTTGACCACGGCCTTCTGGGCGATCTCTGTGAGGTCATCGTCATCGTTGATCACGGGATGCACCACATGGGCATACTTGAGCACAGCCTTCATGCCCAGACCCTCCGCCGTGTTCTCCACGATCTGCCGCATGGCCTCCTCGTGCTTATCCAGGAAGTAGGCACGGGTGACGCCCTCCATGGTGACATGATTGGCGATCGCGTTGTAGCGATTGCCGCCGGAGATGGTTCCGATGGTGAGCACCACGGGGTCCAGGGGGTTGCTCATGCGGGAGACATACTGCTGGAGGTTATTGATGATCGCCGCAGCGCCGGTGATGGCATCCGCGCCCAGATGGGGCGTGGCCGCATGGGAGGAGGTACCAATCACATCCACCGTGAAGCGGCCGGAGTAGGCCATGCGGGGACCGGCGGTAACGTCGATATAGGGAATATCCAGCGTGCCCCAGACATGCTGGCCGAAGATGGCGTCCACCCCGTCCAGCGCGCCCTCTGCGATCATAGCCTTAGAGCCGATGACGTGCTCCTCCGCAGGCTGGAAGATGAGCCGCACATCGCCGCACAGCTCCTCCCGGTGCTCCTGAAGGAGCTTGGCGGCGCCCAGCAGCATGGCAATGTGGGTATCGTGGCCGCAGGCGTGCATTTTCCCCGGTTCGCAGGAGGCGAAGGGCAGTCCCGTCTCCTCCTGGAAGGACAGCGCGTCCGTGTCTGCCCGCAGGCCCACGGTCTTGCCGGGCTTGCCGCCGTGGATGGTGGCGACCAGACCGTAGCAGTTGACCATATCCCGGATATCGGTGATGCCCAGTGCCTCCAGATCCCGGTGGATGGCGTCCCGGGTGTTCTTCTCCTCCCCGGTCAGCTCCGGATGCTGATGGTAGTAATGCCGACGCTCCACCACATAAGGGGCAGCGTCCTGTGCCAATGCTTTGATGTCCATGGTCCGCTCCTTCCTCAGCTGAATTACTGCTGTGCGGTCTCTGCGAGGTAGTCAGCGGCGAACTGTGCGGCCACTGCGGCGCCGCGGTGGAGGATCGTCTCGTCCACGTCGTACTTCTCGTGATGGTTGCCGTACATATAATCCCAGTCCTTATTGTGGCTGGCCACAAAGCCGTAGATATAGGGGGTGCCGTCCTTGCCAAACCAGGAGAAGTCCTCGCTGCCCATCAGAGGTGCGGGGGTAATGAGGGATTCCTTACCGTAAAGCTTGGTAACGGCGGTCTGCGCAATGCGGTTGAGCTGCTCATCGCTGTTGATGACAGGCTCCGTCATGTACTGATAGCTCAGGGTCGCCTTGGCGCCGAAGGCGGCAGCGGTGCACTCGGCCACCTTACGCAGCGCGTCCTCCACCTGCGTGCCGGTGAGGAAGGTACGCACGGTGCCCTCCAGTGTGGCGTGGCCGGCCAGCACGTTCCAGCGGTTGCCGGCCGTGACCTTGCCCACGGTGATGACCAGCGGGTTGAGAGGATCGTTCATCCGGGAGACCAGCTGCTGGATGGACTGGAGAATGGAGCTTGCCACCATCACGGCGTCCACGCCCTCATGGGGGGCGGAAGCGTGGGCGGACTTGCCCTCCACCTCAATGGTGAAGCCGTGGCAGCAGGCCATGAGGTTACCGGCGGGGAAAGCGATACCCGGGGCGTCATAGGTACCCCAGACATGCACGCCGTAAATGGCGTCCACACCGTCCAGCGCATGCTCCTTCATCATCTGCAGAGCGCCCACGGCGGTCTCCTCCGCAGGCTGGAACACCAGGCGCACATCGCCGGAAAGCTCGTCCTTCACCTCGTTGAGGATCTTGGCGGTGCCCAGCAGCATGGCCATGTGGTTGTCATGGCCGCAGGCATGCATCTTGCCCTCGTTGTGGGAGGCGAAGGGCAGGCCGGTCTCCTCCTTGACGGGCAGAGCATCAATATCGGCGCGCAGCGCCACGGTCTTGCCGGGCTTGCCGCCGTGAATGGTGGCGGTCAGGCCGTAGCAGGTCTCCATCTCGTGAATGTCGGTGATGCCCAGTGCCTCCAGATCCTCCTTCAGATGGGCGCGGGTGTTCTTCTCCTCGCCGGAGAGCTCCGGGCAGGTGTGATAATACCGGCGGCGATCAATGATATAATCATTGTACTGTTCCGCAAGAGTTTTGATATCCATAATACACAAGATCCTTTCTTCATATAATCTGTGATAGCTTTATTGTATCGATTTTTCCGGGATGCGCAAGAGTGATTTTATGAACAAAGCTGTCCGGCGGAAAGGGCCGGACAGCTTTGCGGATGACTGAATCAGAACATTTCGGCAAAGATGCCGGCGATTACCACGGAGGTGATGGTCACAGTGGTGAAGCCACCCACGATCATGGGCGGGAACATCTTGCTCATCAGGAATTCCTTCTCCTCCGGGGTCTGCGCCAGAGCGGTGCAGGTGGCCTCGGTGATGATGGCATTGGGCGGGAAGCCGTAAAGCGCGGTCAAGGCCGTGGCGGTGGCCATCAGGAAGGAGACCTTCAGGATCTTGGACGCGATGAAGCACAGAATGACCATACCGATAACGCCCACCACGATCAGGAGGATCATGGGGCCGATGATGCTGCTGAGCATCTCGGGGGTGCAGTCCTTCAGACCGTCGAACACATACATCATCAGAGCGAACATGATGATGCCATAGGAGTTGGCCTTATTGATGGCGTTTTCATCCAAGAAGCCGATGCTGGTGAAGATGACGCCCAGAATCAGAGCGTACACGGCGCCGCTGATCTTCATGTTGATGACGGGGATCACGATAGAGCCCAGCTGGGTTGCGAGCCAAGCCACGATACCCAGCTTCAGCAGGATGACCACAGGGCCATTCCAGTTGGCGGGCAGAGGAGGAATCAGCTTCTTGTGCTCCTCAACAGTGCCGTTGTTGAGCTTGCCGTTGACGGCGTCCACATCGCTGACGGCGCCCTCCAGCTTGTACTCACCGGCGCGATAGCCCTTGAGCAGCTTCTTGCCCTCCAGCTGGAGGCAGACAGCGGTGAGGGGATAACCGGCAAAGCCCTGCACACAGTACATAGCGATGGCGAAGATGGCGGCTTCAGCAAGGCCATTAGCCTCCGCAGCTGCCTTCATGGTGGTGGCAGCGATGATGCCGCCAGTCAGCGGGGGCAGACCGGCAACCACCAAGTCACGGCCGATCACGCCGGGCAGAATGACCAGGCACAGCGCGCACATACCGGCAAGGCCAGCCAGGCACACAACGATGGTCTTCCACTGGGATACCAGCTGCTTGATGGAAATGACCGTGCCCATGTGGGTGATAAGCAGGTAAATGCCGATGGTGCTGCCAAAGGGGATCAGCATGGAGTCGCTTACAACGGTGGTGGGAATAACAGTCCAGAAGCCTACCAGAAGTACGGCGGCGGTGACGAAAACCGATGGGATCCAGGCCTTCGTCAGGTTTGAGACTGCTTCGCCGATGAAATACACGACGCCGCAGATCACAAACGCGAGTGCAAAATTGTACATAGTGTTTCTCCTCTCGTCTCTCCTTACATGACGTACGCTTTTTTGGATTAAAGAGTTAAATCCAAAAAAGTTGGTTTTATGGTACTCTGATCACGGTTAGATGTCAAGATAAATTTTGACAAAATTTAACACCGCCCATGCTTCGGATTTTTTACCAAAGCACGGGCGGCGCTTTTGCGGAAAGCCTTACGATACAAGGTCTTCCGCTTCTTTATGAAGCAAGGCGCATTGGGAACGCCAAAGCTGCGAGGACGATCCGTTCATCAGCTTCGCAACGAACACACTTTTCTGATTTGTGTATACGCTAATAGCTTGTAAACGGTAAGTAACCCGGACCTTGTATACCTTATACATTAGCTTTGGCGGTCACAAAGCAGCAGAAGCAGAGAACACTGCGAGGGCGCTCCTGACAGGAGCGCCCTCGCGGCACTTATGTCATATCCATTCAAGTCTCGGGAACGCAGCTCCCGGCGGCCAGATTGTAGATATCGAAATGGGCCTGCTTGTCCAGGCCGATATAGCCGCCGGTCTTGCCGTCGCCGATGTGGTTCATCTCCACCAGCTCCGGGATATCTGCCGGGTCTGCACCGATCTCCGCGAAGGTCAGGGGCATCCCGATGGACCGGAGGAATGCCCGGAATGCCTCGATACCCTCCAGCGCCGTGCGTTTGGGATCGTCGAAGTCCATCTGACACCCAAAGACCCGGACAGCCATCTGGGCCAGACGCTTTTCGCCGCCGTGCTCCGCGCAGTAGCGCATCCACGCCGGCATGATGACCGCCAGACCCGCGCCGTGGGCGCAGTCATACTTGGCGGAGAGCACGTGCTCCAAATGGTGGCTGTTCCAGTCCTGCTGACGGCCCACGCCCATAATGTCATTGTGACACACCATACCGGCCCACATGATGTTTGCACGGGCCTCGTAATTGTGAGGGTCCTCCATGACCCGGCGGCCCTCGTGGAGCATGGCCAGCAGCACGCCCTCCAGCATCCGGTCTGTCACCTCCACGTCCGGCGTATTGGTGAAATAGCGCTCAAAGGTGTGGGCCATGATGTCCGTGATGCCGCAGGCGGTCTGGTAGGCGGGCAGGCTTTCCGTAAGGGCGGGGTCCAGCACGGAGAAGCAGGGCCGCAGGCAGTCGGCTTCCGCGCCGTTCTTCTCTAGGGTTTTCTCGTTGGTGATGATGGAATCCGGAGAGCCTTCGCTGCCGGAGGCGGCAATGGTCAGGACGGTGCCCACGGGCAGAGCCTGCTCCGGCACCTTCCCGGAGAAAAAGTCCCAGAAATCGCCGTCATAGGGCACGCCGATGGCAATGGCCTTGGCGGTGTCGATGACGCTGCCGCCGCCCACGGCCAGAATGAAGTCGATCTTCTCCCGGCGGCACAGCTCGATGCCCTCATAGACAAGGCCGCTGCGGGGATTGGGTTTTACGCCCCCCAGCTCCACGGCGTACAGGTTTTCTTCCTTCAGGCAGGCCATGATCCGGTCCAGCAGGCTGGAACGCTTGGCGGACTGCCCGCCGTAGACCACCAGCACCCGGCTGCCGCCGAAGCGCTTGACATACCTGCCGGTCTCCGCCTCCCGGTCCTTTCCGAACACGAAGTAGGTGGGGCTGTAAAAATCAAAGTTCCGCATCGTAACGCTCCCCTCAATATCCGGTCTTTTTCGCACCGGGCTGACCGTAGGACTGGAATTTCACCATGACCTCAGCCATCTGCTCCTCCGTCAACACATTGGGCTTGCCGATGCTCATGGCGCGGCACTGGATCTCCGCGATGTATTCCAGATTGCAGGCGAGGCCGTAAGCACCCTTGATGTCCTTGCCGCAGCATACGAGGCCGTGATTTCCAAGCAGTACGGCGTTGCTCTTGCCGCAGACCTCCATAGCCGCTTCCGCCAGCGCCTCTGTGCCAAACAGCTGATAGGGGGCACAGGGAACTTCCGCCGCGCCTGCGTCACCGATCACATAGTGTACTGCCCGGATGGGCTCACCCAGTACGGCCAGCGTCGTGCAGTAGACGGAGTGGGTGTGGACAACGGCTCTTGCGTGGGGCTTATGCTTATAGAACGTTGTGTGCAGAGCCCACTCGCTGGAGGGCTTCCGCTTACCGTCCACCACCTTGCCGTCCAGATCCAGGATCACAACATCCTCCGGGGTGGTAAAAAAATAGTCCATACCGGAGGGGCTGATAGCCACCAGACCTTTTTCAGCATTGTAAATACTGATATTGCCGCTGGTTCCGGTGCTCAGCCGGGCGGCGCTCATCTTTTTGCCGTATTCAACGACCAGTTCTCTCTCTTCCTGCATCAGCATAGCAAGTCTCTCCTTCCGGTCTTAATAGAATGTCTTTACATCAGAATCAAAATAGTGATCCAGCAGATAGGGCACATAGACACCTTTATCCGTGACCACGCCGGAAATGAGGTGAGGCGGCACCACGTCGAAGGAGGGATAGATGGCCTTGACCTCCGGCACGGTGTTGGGGATGCCCCGATAGCTGAGGACCTGCTGGGGGTCCCGCATCTCGATGACGATGTCATCCTTACTGTGCTTGTCCTGATCGGGGATGCCGGTGACGTAATACGGAATACCAAAATACTTGGCCAGAATCGCGATCTGGAACGTGCCGATCTTGTTGGCGATGTGGCCGTCCCGGGCGATGGTGTCCGCCGCGGAGGTGAACAGGTCGATGCCCTCCCGCTCCATGGCGTAGGCCACCATATTGTCGGTGATGACCGTGGTATCAAAGCCCATCTGGGCGAAGCAGCCGGAAGTCAGCCGCGCCCCCTGCAGATAGGGCCGGGTCTCGGCGCAGAACACCTTGAAGTCCTTGTTCTGGCGGCGGGCGGCCCGGATCACGGTGCCGATGATGGTCTCCCCGAAGCACTGGGTCAGAATCGTGCCCCCCTGCGGGATCAGCTCCGCCAGATGGTCGCCCACGATCTGCATGGTGGAATACCGGCGGTTCAGGGACTCCACCGTGTTCTCCACGATGGCCTCCACGGGGTCCTTCCCTGCCGCCAGCGCCTCCTTGGCCACCTCAGCGCAGCGGTAGGTGATCTGGCCGTAGCGGTTGGCGGTGGTGGGGCGGGCGTGGGCCAGATCATAGGCCGCCTGCTGCAAAAAGGCATCCTGCTCCGCAGCGCCCTTGTCCCGGACCTGCCACGCGGCCAGGGCCATGCCCATGCCAACGGCAGTATACGGCCCCGCGCTCTGGGTCACCATGTCCGCGATGGCCTGCACCACCTCCTGATAGGTAGCGCACTCCACGAACCGGACCTCCGTGGGGTAGATCCGCCGGTCTAAAATGCGGACCTTGCCGTTTTCGTACCACGCAACATTTTCATATTGCAGCAGAAACGGCATATTTTCATCCATTCTGACCATGTGTGCCCCTCCCCTCTGCCAAGATCTTATGGAATTCCTCCGTCACAGCCGCCCCGTTGAGGCCGCCGGCACGGTTTTTGATGAGATAGATGCCCAAATCAATGAGGGCGCGCTCCATGGGGAGCCGCTGGGCCGGGTCCGTGACGGAGGTGACCTCCATCACCTTGGAATCGCCCACCACCCGGCGGATGATCTCCGTACCGGCGTAGCCGTAGGAGTCCGCCATCACGCCGTCCAGATAGGCCTTGCGGAAGGCGGATGCGCGGTACAGCGGGAAGGTCACCAGCTTGTCGTATTCCGCCGCCAGCTTGTCCGCCGTCTTGTCACAGGTCTCCCGGATGGTTTGCTCCAGAGCGGTCTGCGTTTCGGCGCTGCCGCCGGTATAGGCCTTGTTGGCCCACGCGAAAAACAGGTTGCCGATGACATTGCCGATGTCGTAGCCCATGGGGCCGTAGAAGGCGAACTCCGGGTCGATGACCTTGATGCCCTGCTCATTGGCAAAAATAGAGCCGGAATGGAGGTCGCCGTGGATCAGCGCCTGCGCGTTGTTCATAAAGCCGTTCCGCAGGGCGGCGACTTCCCCGTGGAGGGCCTCGTCCTCATAGAGATGCTCCCGCACGAAGTCCTCGTTGCCGGGGGTGACGATATTCTTGTTCCGGGGGTTCATGGGCTGGGCCAGATACGGCTCCGTGAGCACCAGGTCCTCCGTGATGTCGCACAGCTCCGGATTGGTGAAGAATCTGACCTGCTTCTTCTTTTCCTGCCGGTCCATCACCAGATCCGTGGTGGGCAGCAGGGACTGGGCCAGAAAATCGGAGAGATTTTCGCTGAGATGGCCGTAGACCCGGCCCGCCGCCAGCTCCTTGCGGAGATTTTTGTAGGCGGAAATGTCCTCCATAGAGAGGGCGGCCATGGTCTCATCGTAATGATAGACCTCCGGGATGAATTTGGGGGCCAGCCGGGCCTCCAGCATCAGGGTCTCCGCCTCGATCTTGTTGCGGTAGAGATCCAGCGGACGACCGGAGGACCGCAGCAGCTTGTCCGCCTGCTTCACGATGACGGAGCGACCGTCCTTCCGGGACCGGACCTGAAACACATAGTTGATGTTGCCGTCGCCGATCTCAACGCAATCGGTTTCCTCATCCGGCTGGAAAAAATGGAGCACATCCACGGCGTACCGCTTCACATCCTCCGGCTTCATTAAGAAAAAGGCGCTGTAATCTGACATAAGGTCCTCTCCTTCTGCAATAGTCGGTCAGTCCGCCATGATGGCCCGGACGGCGGTTTTCGTGTCGGTTTTGGGGAACAGCTCGTAGCCGATGAGGCCCCGGTAGCCCGCCTGCTCCAAGGCGGCGAACACCGCCGGGTAGTGAATCTCCCCGGTGCCCGGCTCGTGACGGCCCGGCGCGTCCGCCACGTGGATGTGGCCGAACTGGTCGGCGTAGGCGCGGATATGGTCGCACAGGCTGCCCTCGTTGAGCTGCATGTGGTACACATCGTACAGCACCTTCAAGTACGGGGAGCCGATGAGCCGGGTCAGCTCGGCGGCCGTGCGGGTGTGGCGGAGGAAATTGCCGGGATGGTCCGTGGTGACGTTCAGCGGCTCCAGATTGATCCGGACGCCGCAGTTTTCCGCCCATTCCGCCGCGATTTTCAGCGTGTCGAACATGGTGCAGAGCTTCACGGCGTCGCTGAGGTCGTCATAGGGGCAAAGGACCCTTCCTCCCTCCCCCAGACCGTTTGAGTGGACCGTGACGGACCTTGCACCGATCCCCACAGCGGCGTCCAGAGAACGCCGCAGGAAGGCCTTGTAGGCCGTTTTCTGGGCAGGGTCGATGAGGGACAGCTCCGCGTCGCCGTTGAAGCCGGAAATGCCGACCCCCGCAGCGTCCGCGGCGGCCTTCACGGCGGCGAGATCCTTGTCGGTCCAGCTCCAGAATTCTACAAACTCGAAGCCGTCGGCTTTGGCGGCGCGAAACCGCTCTAAAAAGGGCAGCTCCGTGTACAGCGTTTCGATGCAGGCGGATTTTTGAAAAATCATAGGCCCCTCCCGGTGTTGTTCTCAGGGTCATGATAACAGGTCTCCGGAGGGCCGTCAAGGGGCGCTCCGGAGACAGTCCATGCAACATTTCTTTTGGGGAACGGTAGAAGGTTCTGTCGGATTCGTTAGAATCGTAAAAATCCATATGCAACATCCAATTCTGAGAAAATATGTTTGATTTCGTATTTTGTTATGCAACAATAACGTTGAAGGAAAGGATAGGTTTAGGCATATGGCAAGCCAACAGACACCCAACTACCGGCTGTCCCGCTGGGCGGGGACGGACCGCATTCTGGTGGAGGAATTCAATGACAACTGGGACAAGATCGACACGGCGCTGGGGACGCGCAACTGCCGATTTTACACGGCCAGTTACACCGGGGACGGTGAAGCCACGAAATCTTGGACATTTCCGGCAAAACCCGTGCTGGTAATCATCATCGGACAGAGTATCACGGTTTTGATCCGGGATTTTTCCATCGGAACCACGCATTTGGGGTCAATGACCCATCAGCTTCAGGCCACATGGGAGGAAAACAGCGTTACATGGACCAATACAAATAATTCCGGCATTGTTTCGGCCAACGGAAAGGCCAACTACGGCATATTTGCCATTTTGGAAGCAGAATAAGGGAAAAAACAAAGCTCCCCGCTCCGTAAGGAGCGGGGAGTGTCTTTTAAATATTCAAAAGCAGTTCGACCAGTCGCTTTATCAGTTCTTCAAGAAGCTGCTAAAGCAGCCAGTGGGAAAATGTCTTTGCATATTCAAAGAGACGGTTTTTCAACTACGCAACAGTGATCACATTGGTGTTCACGTCGGCAGAGACGGTGATGGTGTACTGAGCAGTCACGCCATCGCCGAGGTTCGTGCCATTGTTAACCGTCAGCACAGTGCTGCTGGTGTAAGTGACACCAGTGGGAACAGAGGGAGCGAGCCAAGAAGCACCAGAAATAGTCAGAGTGGCATCACCAGTAGCCTCACCCTTAATGGTGACAGTCACAGTGACCTTCTCGCCAGCCTTGGCAGAGGTCTTGTCAGCAACGGCAGTGACGGTCAGGCCCTTAACGGGGCTGGCAGACACAGTGGGAGCAGCCACGGTGTAGGTGGCAACCTTATCAACCTTGACCAGAGTGATGTCCTTGTCAGCCTTGATGCTGAACACCTTGTTCACGGCATCAACGGTCTTATCGGTGTTGTAGGTCAGGGTCAGGGACTCGTTAGCAGCAACGGTACCAGTATAGGTCACCTTAACGGTGGAACCAACCTTGGCATAACCAGCCTCAACGCTAACATCGGAGACGGAATTGGTGTTCACGTTGACATAACCAGTCTCGATGACGGTAGCAGCGGTAGCGTTGCTCACAACCTCGGTCTTGACGGTCTTGGCAGAATAGCCAATAACGGAAGCACCGTTATCCTTGATGTAGCCAGTGCCCTCACCCTGAATCTGGCCCAGAGTGGTCTCAGATTTGGCGTTCTTCTTGATATACTCGACAACCTCACCATCAACCTTCAGAGTGTAGTAATTGGTGGTGATGGTATCGAAGTAGAAGTAATCGCCGTTGGCATCAATCGCCTCACCGTTGCTGAGGTCGATTCTGCGATAGCCAGCGTCCTTCAGAACCTTGGTCGCAGCGTTGGCAGCAGCGGTGGTGTCGTTATCAATCACATTGATGTAGAGGTCGCTGCCGACGAGCTGAGCGTCAACGGGCTTCTCACCGGGATTGAGGGTCTGGCTATTGTTGGTGGTGTTGCCGGACTTCTCGTAGATGACCAGAGTCTTCACGACATAGTCCTTCAGAACCACATGGATCTTATCGTTGCTGTCCTCGGCGATGGCGTTGTAGGAGGAAACAGAGATCTCATCGTCATCGTTGACATAGAAGATCTTAGCGTCATCACCAACGGTGAGGATATCGGTGTAGGAGCCATCGGCCTTCAGACCAACGCTGATGGTGTACTCCTTGGAGGTCTTCTTGATACCGGTGTACACACCAGCAGTCTCATTCTTCGTGGTATCGACAACGGTGCCGTTAGCAGAAGTGGTGTAGGTGTTCAGGTTGGTGATGATGCCGTGCTTATCAACGGAGTAGCTCTTGTACAGGCCGCCCACGTTGTCCTTTACATCCTTAGAGGTGGGATAAATAGCAACATTGCCCACCTTCACATCGCTGGCAACCTTCACGGTCTTGATCTCGCCGTTGACCACAGCGCTGTAGGTGAAGTAGTCACCGTCGTTGTCGTGGATCAGGTTGGAGACAGAGCCCTTGGCGATGAACAGAGCGTTGCTGCTGTCATCCTCAACGGCAGTGTTGGCAGAGGTCATGATGAACATGACAGTGACCATCTTGCCGGACTTGCAGTAGTAGTAAACGTCAACGTCCGCCTTGTTGGCAACAGTGCCAGCAGTGATGGAGGGAGCGTTCTTGATGCCGGTGTAAGCGGTGTAATCATCGGTATCGTTGGTATCGCGAACAACGAACTGAGAAGCGCTGTTAGCGGTGACAACAGTGTTGGTGGAGCCAACAGTCTTGACAATGATGCCAGCCTTGTCATTCTCCATCTTGAAGGTGGTATTGTCAGTCTCAGCGAAGGTCTTGGTGGAGTCCAGAGCCTTCAGGGTGTACTCGCCACCATCGTTCACCTTGTAGGTGACGATCTGGTTCTTGGTCATGCCCTTCTTGGCAGCGTAATCCTTGTCGGTGGTGACGATCTTGGTGGTGCCGTCGGTGAACAGCAGCTCAACGCGGTTGCCCAGATACCAGTCGGAACCGCCCTTGATGTTCAGGATCAGAGCGTAATCGCCGATCTCCTCGTTCTCCTCGACATAGATCATGTAGCCATAGGAGTCAACATAGATGGTGTAGTCCTGCTTGACTGAAACGTCAGCCAGGTTCTCGCCGCCGATCATCTTAGCAGCCTTATAACGGGTGCCGTCGATGGTCAGAGCCTTCTTATCGTTGTTATTGGTATCGCTGTTCTCAGCGACGGTGACCTTGCCCTCAACCTTCTTAGCCAGCTCAACGGACTTGATCTCCTTGGCGGACAGAGAATAGGTGTACAGGACATAAGCGTCGTCCTCGAACTTCTCGTCGGTCTCGAACTCATTGTCGAAGCCCTGCACGGGGACGGGGCCCTCAGCAGTCACGACCACATAGGCGTCCTTCTTGTCGGTAGCCTTGACGGTCTTGTTGATGGAGCCGATGTAGGTGTAGATCTCGGTGGTCGCCGCACCATCAGATACGGCACCAGCTCGTTCACATCAATCGGCGGCTGATGATACAGGTGCTCCAGCAGCACATTCTTCTTCACCA
>ENA-USUJ01001532-USUJ01001532.1-human-gut-metagenome-genome-assembly--contig:-NODE-1532-length-19359-cov-13.613837_pt1 | contig 19359 bp, 18 predicted proteins | sample MGYA00250061_ERZ773398 | MGnify/ENA primary metagenome ERZ773398 (study PRJEB29103, sample SAMN06111992) | human gut metagenome | biome: human gut; feature: ankylosing spondylitis patient; material... | reverse complement strand
ATAAAAGACAGTTTCTTCCACTATTCAGCAGGATACCTTCTTCATGAAGCATCTCTCCCGTATATGTATCTAATTGAATATATCCACCGATTTCCTTCATATCGTATATGTACCTCTTTTAATTTAAAACAATTTTCAACCAGCTGTCCATATTGGTCACATACTGTTTTGCAATCTCCCATGTTGGAAACTTGAGAAAAAGAATACCGAGTGACTGATTTGCACCGGTGAAAGCGTTTACCTTATCTCCCGGCTTTACCCATATATCTTTTTCTACAACATATTTCTCTTCAAACTGCTTGTCTATTACAATATCTTTAACGGTTCCACTATTATAACTGTGCAATATAACTCTCGTGTATGAGCCGTCGTAAACCGGATCTGTCATATCTTCAACACTTAATCCTAATGCATTTCTGACATCATTTTTAATCAGGTCAGTGCCTGTTGCAAGTCTCAGAATTTCTGTCACTCTATTTCCGCCGGCTCTCGGGGAAACCTCCATCAGATATGCTTTACCATCCGTTCCAACCCTGCATTCTATATTGAGTATGGTAGTTCTGATTCCAAGCAGATCTACAAGACGCTGTATTTCTGCTCTTAATTCAATCTGTTTTTCCATCGGCATATTAGATGGATAACACATTGCTGCCGGGGTAAATGGATTCGGTGCATTCAAATCATAAAACTGACTATCGAAACTTGCAAAAACCAGTTTCCCATCTTTAACAAAGCTGTCACTTCCCGACTGACATCCTTCGAGGGCAATAAACTGTTCTATTATTATTTTTTTTGAAATAGAATTTTCAAATGCACAATCTATTGCCTGTTCTATTTCCTGTTTTTCTGTAACTTTGGTTACGCCCTTACTTCCGGCAGAGTCAACCGGTTTAACAACTATCGGAAGGCTAAATTCTTTCACGCCTTTCATTGCATCCTCTTTATTATCATAACCTATATGCTTAGGGCAATTGAAACCGTTTCTTTCCAGAAAATCTCTGAATAAATCCTTATTCTGCATAATTCTTACAGATTCATAACTTGCAGATGAAACAAGCCCCATTTTTTCGGCAACATATGCTGCGGTGACTACTCCGGGGTCTGTCGCAAATGACAATATTCCGTCTATCTTGAGTTCGCGTGCAAGATTGAGCACTGCCTCTTTATCAACAATACTAACATTGTGATATTCATCAGAATATTTATGTGCCACATTATCAGGCAGATAATCACAGGTAATCACGTGTACTCCACCCTCTATATTATGAGCTGCCTCTATTGCGGGCAATAAATATTTTGATCCACCTAAAAGTAATAACTTCTTCATTCTTTTCTCTCCATTTATTTCATACTGCGAATTATTTCACATATTCTGTCTATACTTTCAAAATCCAATTCACCATACATCGGCAATGTGATTATGTTTAATGATACATCATCAGAAACTGGTGTGTTACCATGAGCACACAACGATGTAACAATTTCAAAATTATTTGTTGCCGGGTAAAAGTATTTACGCGTATAGACATTATGTTCCTTTAACTTGCTACAAATATCATCTCTGGAGCAGCCAAACTCATTTTTGTCTACATATACAGGAAAATATGCATAATTAGGAAGTATTTTGTCATCATAATAATTCAGGCGCAGCCCTGGTATGCCATTCAGATTTTGTATATACCTCTCATACACAAGTTTTCTCTTCCTTATATTCTCGTCAAGATGGTTAAGATTACAAATTCCCATTGCTGATCTGAATTCATCCATTTTAGCATTGGCACCTATACTCTCAATCGTTACCTCTCCTGTTATACCAAAGTTTTTTTCACAGTGAAGCTTCTTCCTCAAATGTTCATCTTTAAACGATACAATTCCTCCCTCTACTGAATTAAAAACCTTTGTCGCATGCAACGAAAACATCGAGGCATAGCCAAAATTAGCAACTCCGACACCTTCATACTTCACTCCAAAAGCATGGGCTGCATCATAAATAACCTTTAAGTTATGTCTGTCAGCAATCTCCTGTATTCTATGTATATCACATACGTTCCCGTATACATGAACCGGAAGGATTGCAACTGTTCTGTCCGTTATAAGTTCTTCTATTTTATCCGGATCAATTGTGTAATCGTTTTCTTTTATATCACAAAAAACTGGTGTTAAACCATTTCGAATTATAGCGTTTGTAGTAGAAATAAACGTATACGGAGTTGTTATTACCTCTCCTGATAATTCAAGCGATTTTAACAACATTTCCAATGCCATATGTCCATTGGTAAACATCGATATGTTGGAAACTTCTAAATACTCCATCAATCTATGCTGAAATTCTTTATATATCGGTCCCATATTTGTCATCCAATGATTTTCCCATATAGGCTTTATCTTCTCAACATATTCCTCTAACGGAGGCATCGTTGATCTTGTTACATTAATCCTTGGTTCATTTTCCATATCCATGATTCCTCTCCACCGGATGTTATCATTGTACCTGCACTGTTTCTCCGGCATATATCTGTCTTAAATATTCCTTCGCCTGGTCAACCGTTGACTGTGTCGGCACCATTACATAGTTCGGTGCTGTGAGTGAGAATGTCATGAGATTGTCACCCTTGCCATCCACACTATATGTCTGTATGTCCCAGCCTCTCATATCTGAGAGTTGCATTTTTACAAGTCCTGTTATCTCATCCGTAGTCATGCTTGTTGCAATACTCGATGATACTGCTCCAAGTATATTCTCATAATTTAACAATGTATCCGTTGATACGCATTTATTGATCATTGCTTTTATGAGTGCCATCTGATTCTTACCACGCTGTCTGTCTCCACTGCCAAATGAATAACGCTCTCTTACAAAACCAAGTGCCTCTGTACCGTTTACATGATTATATCCCACTGTAAAATGTTGTGTACCATGTCTTGGCATAAAATCGTACTCTGAGTATACATCCACTCCACCGAGTTCATCTATCACATCCACAAATCCGGTGAAATTAATTTTGATGTAATCATCGATGTTTACCCCATAAAGCATTTCAAGTGTGTCTACCGATACCTGGATTCCGTAGCAGCCAGCGTGGGTAAGTTTGTCCTTGACGCCGTTGGATATTGATAAAGGAACATAGAAGTCCCTCGGGGTGTTAATCATAAGAATCTGACGGGTTTTGGTATTAACGGTGATGAGAATGTTGACATCACTGTTGCGGTTCACCATAGGCGAGCCGTTGGTGTCGATTCCGCTGACATAAAGTGTAAATACGTCATCGCCGCCATAGAGAAAACCTTTGTACTGATCATATGGATCAGATGTAGGCTCCTCATTATTATTGTTGTTATTGTTATTATCTACTATATCTGTTTTGATCTCTGCGGACCAGACGCTGCGGATACGGTCCTCGACATCCGAATAATTATCTACGCCCTCAAATACTGAGAGGAAAGAACTGTTAAGGACTATTGCATCGACTTCCTTATTGTAAAGGGCATCAATAAGCTGCATCGCGCCCTGATATTCCTTAGGAACCAATGATGTCTTGATTTCGCTCACTATCATGTCAAGAGCTTTGTCCGTATTGGTGCGGTCAAGGGTCTGTGAGATTCCGAAGGTTGCATCCTTAAGGTCATCAAGGCTCTCATATGTGCTGTCCTTAAGTACGTACACGCACACATTGTCTATCTGGGTCTTCATTCCGGACATTTTGTCAAGTGCTTTGCTGGTGGCTCCGAGATATCTGGAACCGATTACCATGATTACACTCATTGCAATAGCAATTATTTTGGTTATAATGCCGGATACCATCCATTTCTGTAAAAAAGCAATAACGCCTGTCACCACTATAACGCTGGCAATCAGAATTGCCATATATGGTGTAGTGAGCACATTAAGCTTCATCACTCTGCTTATAAGCATTATCCCACATACAAGGAGAACCGCGCTTAAGCCCCAGCCAATATACATAAGTATTCTGCGGGCTTTGTCCTTGCGGCTGCCATTAACTTCGTTAAGTATTTCTTTCTCTTCCATCTCATGTCCCTCCGCTGTTAATCGGTTATATGTATATGCAATGTAATTTTCGGTGAAAAATTACCATCTGAATCCTTGCAATAAAATTGCATATCATAATCCCCAACCGTGTTCATATCAGGATAGTTATCTATCATAATTGACTGGAAAAGCGCGTTCCGCTCATCCTTATCATCGGTGATGTCCGATACGTATTTGATCCAGTTGACCTGACTGCCTTTCTTGATCCAGTCTTCTATTTTCGTAAGATATAATACAGGAGCATCAGGTGATTCTGTCTGAACCGGGGTTGTCTCCTCCGGATATCCGGTAGTGGTCTCCTCCTGTGCATGAGGTGTTTCATTGCCAGCCTCTTTGCTGCTTTCCTTATTATCGGCAGATTTGGTTGCCTCCGGGCTCTTCGTCGGTTCTTCGGCCGGTGCTTTATAAGGAAGGATGATGCTCTTCTGTGTGATATTGTTGTGCTTATCTTTGGCAGCATATGTTATCTTGACACTGTCACCGCTTGAAAGTATGATTACAGATTCAACGATAAGTGTATCACTGACATCACCGTCTTTGCTGTCCTCGGCGGTAACTCCGTTAAGCAGTTCGGAATCTGACATTCCCTTGTGATATTCTATGTCGGACGGAATCGTAATCGAAGGCCCAGTTCCGTCACCTTTAAGTATGACAACCGCTGTTATCAGAAGAATAAGCAGCGCGGCCGCAGCTGCTATCATTAAAATTTTGGATTTCTTCATAATACAATCCCTCTAATTCATATTACTTATCTTCACCGTAATTGCCGTAATACTTGCCGTAATACTTACCATAGTATTTGCCATAGTATGCCTTGCTTGACAGATTGACTTTATTAAGGATTACGCCAAGGAATCTTGCACCGGTTTTCTTAATCTGATCTATAATGTCTGCGGCAAATTTGTAACTTACTTCCCTGGCAGGAAGTACAAGTGCCACACCGTCGCATCTGCTGGCAATGATTGCGGAATCGACTACGCTTCCCAGTGGTGGCGTATCAATTATTATATAATCGTAAACTGTTCTGAGTGCAGGTATAAGATCATTGAAGCGGTCGCTTTCCAGAAGTTCCGCCGGGTCAGGCGGTACCGGACCGGATAATACAATATTAAGATTATCTATATTAGTAGAATATATTACATCTTCAATATTCTTCATACCTGAAAGATAATGGGTAAAACCGTTAACCGCCTTGCTTATTTTGTATTTACCTATAAGAACGGATTTACGAAGGTCTGCGTCTATAAAAAGAACTTTCTTGCCCATTTCAGCAAATGACACTGCCAGATTAAATGACACTGTCGACTTGCCATCGTTCGGAACGCAGCTCGTAAGTGCGATTACTTTTACATCGGAACCGCTGAACTGGATATTGGTACGAAGTCTCTTAAATGCTTCATTAGCCCTGTAATCAGGCTTGACAAATTTATTGATTGAAATCTTCTGGATTGCCATTACTGCTTACCTCCCTGTTTGGATGCGGATGCCTGTGTCTCCTTAGGCTGAGATGCCCCTGCCTCAAATAAAGGAATAATTCCGAGAACACCGGTTCCGAGATATTTCTCAACATCCTCCTGAGTCTTGATTCTGTCATCTTTTATTCCGACAATGATAATCACTGCAGCTGCCAGCACAATTCCTACGAGTGCTGCGATAACCGTGTTCCTCTTGGTGGCCGGGCTTGACGGCTTGTCCGGAAGGTCTCCGTTGTCAACGGTGCTTACCATATTCTCTATATTCATAATCTCACATATACGCTTACTTGATGCTTCCACAAGGCTGTCAGCTATTTTCTTGGCAAGAATAGGATCCTCGTCTGTAACTTTAATACTTATCTTACGCGTATTCGTAATAACCGATGCTGATATTTTATTACTGAGCTTATCAACATCATAATCAAGATCAAGATCTGCTATTACCTGTTCAAGTACGGTTCTTGATTTAATAATTTCAACATAGTCATTGGAAAGAGTTGTCGAAGAAGTAAGATCGGTCGCTGTGATTGCGTCCGTATTCTGACGATTGATGACCATAATGCTTGCGCTTGATGTGTATTTAGGTGTGGCTATGAAATGAAAATAGCCAAAAGCAAGCACCGCAGCAATTACCCCTGCCGCTGCAATAATTATCCATTTGTGTGCCAGCATGCCGAAAATCTCTGCTATATCGATTTCTATCCTGCTGTTATCTGCTGTGTTCTCATTGTTATTAATGTTTCCCATAGTATCTCCAGTTATATTTCCTCGTTATTGATTACTTTGATGGCGTTATCCCACAATAGTTCCATACAGTAGTCCGGCCTGCATATCTTACTGAGTGCCTTAACGGCTTCGCTAAAACGCGGCGCCCTGGTACGGTCACTGTGTGCATCCGATGATATGAAATGAACCATATGCTCCTTGAGAAGCTTCTTAACAAACTTCTTGCTGTTCCTGCCCATACCGCCGGTCACGGTACCTGCATTAACCTGGATATATGCTCCCGATTCGATAAGTTCCGCAACTCTGTCTGTTCTGTCGTGTACACAGCTGTAACGCTCGATATGTGCTATTATCGGTATATATCCGTTAGTCTCAGCTTCATATATGCTCGAACTTATTACATCATATGATTCATCCGGCGAATATTCCAACAGAATATATCCGGAACCGGCCATTGTTCTGGCCTTATTATCATTAAGTGCCTCAACGGCTTCCGAATAATAGTATATCTCCTGTCCTGCATATATTTCCATGTCCGGGAAATTATCCCTGATAACCGGTGTGATACTCTCTATAGCAGCATCGATCTTACTCTGTTCAACCATCATCCTGCCTATATGATAATGTGGTGTTGCTATTATCAGTCTCACACCTTCATCATATGCTATCTTAAGCATGGAAAGCGTCTGCTCCATGCTTCTTGAGCCATCATCAAGTCCCGGAAGAATATGACAATGCATATCCGCGATGTGTATCATTTTATCCATATCATAGACCATCCTTAAAAATACACGACTAGTATACACTCTTTCACTATCAAAAGCAATATAATTCTTTTACGGACAGCGGCCGGCCGGAGGGCTTATTCTATCTGTCTGCAATCTGTTTGCCGGTATGATCTATCGTATAATTATCTGTTATGATAAGTTCCGATATCGGTACTATCGTATATCCCTGTTCCATCAGGCCGACGATAACGCGTTCAAGCGCATCTTTGGTGTATCTGGCACCGTTATGCATAAGTATTATCGCGCCGTTATCGAGGTTTTTATGATTCAGCACGGTACTTACAATGTTGTCGGCGCCGTAATCTTTCCAGTCCAGACTGTCCACCGACCATTGTATCGTATAATACCCACAGTTTTCAGCTGACTTAATAAGATTATCATTATAATCTCCATACGGCGGCCTGAACAGACACATATTATAACCCGTAAGTTCTTCTACCTTCTTATGCGGACCCATCAGTTCTTCGATGCATTCCCTGCTGTCCAGCCTGCTCATCTGTTTATGATTTTCGCTGTGGTTTCCCAGGTCGTGGCCTGCGGCAAGAATTGCCTTCACATCATCCGGGTAGCTTTCTATCCATCCTCCTGTCATAAAAAAAGTAACATGTACATCATATGCTGCCAGTATATCAAGCAATGTTTGTGTATCTTCATTGCCCCAGGCCGCATCAAACGACAATGCTACTTTCTTCTCTTCTGTTCCCACACAATATATCGGGAGTTCTTTTTTGGTCAGCTTACCGGATGCTGATGTAATCGTATAGTATGGCATGTATGCCAGTATTCCTGCCGCCACAAGCACAACCGGCAGAAAAATAAATACCCTGCTTCTGCGTTTTCTGAAATATTCTGCTAAACCACGCATATCCGGACACTTTCAATGTTTTGTAACATTATACGTCCGGATATGCAGAATAATTCATAAATTGACTTATATATTTTGCTTGCGTATTATATTCTAAACCTGCGTACTGCTTCATGCATGTGGTCAGCCTGTTCCTCAAGCACCTGTGACATTGCAACACATTCTTCGGATGTAGCCTGTGTGTTGGTTGTAAAATCGCCCATATTGCTCACTGCTTCTTTGACATCTTTCACAATAGTATTCTCATCGCTGATGCAGTCTGCGATGCTCTGTATCCTGCTGTCCACATCATTGGTAATCCTGACTATACCTGCCATCTTCCCGGATGTCTCTTCGACATAATCATTACCCTTTCTTACAGCTGCTTCAGACTCAGATATCAGCGCAGTCGTGTTGGCTACGGCGGTTGTCGTCTGCTCTGCAAGTACTCTTACGGAATCAGCCACAACGGCAAATCCCTTTCCGGCCTCGCCGGCTCTCGCTGCCTCAATCGATGCATTCAATGCAAGCAGGTTAGTCTGCGATGCAATATCATTAATTATATCAATTATCGCGGATATGCTCTTTGATTTGTCCGTTATCTCATTCATGGCCTGCACGAGGTTCTTAAGTGCCTTATTACCTTCTTCAAGACCCTCTATCGCATTATGTGAAAGTTCCCTTGCATCTGTGGCGATTTCCATGCTTCTGCCAAAACTTTCCTGTATACGGTCTATTTTACCCTCGACATCGGTAACTATTTCCATTACATTCCCGACATCACCGGCCAGCGAATTGGCTCCTCCGTGCACATTCTGTGATGATGAGTACACCGCCTCGGAAGCTTCCGAAATTATGGTTATGGCTGACTTCATGGATGCGACAATATTGTTGATTGATTCTTTAAGCGGAGCAAAATCTCCGGCATAATCCCCGTCCACACTGACAGTCAGGTCGCCATCCGCCATGTCGGAAAGCTTGGATGAAATGTCGTCAATGTAGCCCTTGATAGCCTTGTTGGAGCGCTCAATAGCCACGCACAGTGTTCCGACTTCATCTCCTGAATCATTATCAGTCCTGTAATCAAGCTTGCCGTTCTGCATATCATCCGATACCTGAGAAAGTTCCTCAAGCGGCTTGAGCGATGAAGAAAGAAGCTTCTTGGCTCTTGTCGTGGTAATCAGATATGTAGTCACAATAAGAATTATACATATCGCATAGAATATTATAAGGCCGCCGAAAAAGCTGAAAAAACTCGTGTCAAATATAACCGTCATTCCCGCATCGGATATGTATTCCGAAACATAAAAATCTCCCGAAAAAGCATCCGTTCTTCCGGATGGTTTGATCAGTCTGTCCGGAATATTAATATCCTTGTAACCGGTCGAAATCATTTTCCCATCTGCATCAACGCTCGGAACGTAAGCGCTGTTCTTATGTGTAAGGATTGTTCCGTCTTTATCGACAAGTATTGCAAAAGATGATGCCGATGACAAATCATCCGCCATTCCGATAAGGTCATCCACAAAAAAATCCGCCGCAAATACACCGGCTGCTTTGCCATCCTTAACTATGGCTTTGGCAATCGTCACTACAATCCTGCCCGTTTCCGCATCTACATACGCCGCCGATACAGTTGCCTTATCCGGGTTGGCAAATGCATCCGGATACCAGTCTCTTTCCGTTGCCTTATAGTCTGCCGGCACTTTCCATCCGTCACTGAATATGCATCTGTCATCCTCAAGTCCGAAATAATATACATATGCTGCTTCGTTCTCCTTTATGAAATCTGCCAGAAAAGCTTCCGACTCGTCATACCGGCTTCCGATATAGTCTTCATATGCAAGTGTCTGTGCAATAAGGTTCACACGCCCGATCTGTTCATTGAACCACCCCGTTGTTCCCTGCACCATCGAATCCGCCTGATAGTTCTTCAGGCTGTTGCTCTTGGTCACTATCAACACTGTCGAAACCGCCCCCACAATAAGTGCGATCAGTATTGTCGCAATCAGAAGATTTCTTCCAAAAAATCCGGTGATTTTCGCCTTGATTGTCCTGCTATTCTGTTTTACCATATGCTATATTCTCCTTAGTCTGTAATATAATGATTATAGCACCGGAAGGCACTGTGGTGCAATAAAAATATGGGGCGTATCGGCTGCTCTATTGGCAGTTTATGATGTCCGTATCAGATAAACGCAGCCATGTACAGAGGCAGGGTAATAATGCCGTCCTCACTTATGCCTATGTTGCTGTCTGCAAACTTATATCCATAATGAATATCTCTGTTACTGTTCAAAAGTGATTTCAGAGAATTAGCCCGCGTATTTCCGCTTTTTACTTCAACTGGTACTACTTCTCCGTCTTTCTGAACAATAATGTCAATCTCTCGTTTGGTTGTCTCATTTTTATAAAAATACAAATGGTATCCTTTCTTATAAAGGGCATCTGCTATTGCGCATTCATATATGCCACCTTTGGAATTTCCTGTCAGTGTATTTTCAACAATATACTGCTTTAATGAAAAATCCTTCATGGCCATCAGCAGTGATAAATCAGTTGTATAGGCTCTGAAAAAATCATCCCTTGCATAATCGTCCAGATCAAATCTGACGTCTGTAACACGCCTGGACAAATGTACCATATCCGCACGCAGCAGCCATTCTATGCTTGAATAATATTTTTGCGCCCGTCCACCGTGTTCAACTTCTTTATATTGAAATTTATGATTTTCTTTATCCAGCATCTGCCTGGCAACAGAAAGATAACATTTCTCTGCTTTTACTTTTTCTTCAGATGTTGCGTAATGTGCTATATCATACTGATAGCCCTGCAGAAGACTACGCTGAATCTTATCAACTTCTCTGAAATCCCGGGTGTCCATATATTTCTGAACCACTTCCGGCATCCCGCCTGTTGCGATGTACTGTCTGTAATAATTCATCATCTGAGAATGAACTGCCTCAGGTATGACCGTCTTTGAATGGAGATATCCGCGAAGATTATCTATCATGTCCTCCGTAATTCCCATTCCCCAAAGAAATTCCTCAAAATCTATTCCGTACATTTTCAAATAATCCACATATCCAACAGGATAGGAAGATGCCCGTTTGTAGTCGATTCCAAGAAGAGAACCAGATGCAATGACATCATATCTGTCATCTATAGCCCAGAACTTGAGTGATGTTACTGCCTCCTGACATTCCTGAATCTCGTCAAAAAGGATCAAAGTCTTTCCGGGAATAATCTGCTTTCCCGGAAAACGGAACCGCATAGCCATAACCATATTATCTACGGTAAGGTCTCCCGCAAAAATCTCGGCAGCAGATGGCATTTGTTTAAAATTAATTTCTACAAATTCCTCATAGTTTTCTTCTGCAAACCGCTCAATCGTATAAGTCTTTCCAACCTGCCTGGCGCCCTGTACCACAAGACATTTTTTCTCTTTCGATTGAATCCAATTTTCGATAAAAGCTGTTGCCTTTCTTTTTAGCATAATACACCTCATGTCAACATTTTTGTTTTTAAAATGTATGTACATCAACATTTTAGAATTATAAAATGTGTATTCATCAACATTTTAGTATCATTATATCATTTAATCCGAAATATGAAAAGCACTTTTCATTCCTTCATAAGCCACTTGGTAATCTCATTTTGTTAGTCGAACCAACATGTAACTGGGATAGATATAATACTTATATTATCTGTCCATATAAAAAGATTTACCATTCCAAACTATCTTTATTTAGCAGGAAATCATATATACCCATGATGAGGACCCCGTCATCATTGTAATATTTTGCAGGTGTATCTTTCGTAATTATAATTTTTTTGAAAGCATCACCTGTAAGCATCAACGATCTTTGTTCCTGCTCCATTTTTTCTTGTGTGGGCATTGCAAATGCTGATTGAATATAATAACGCTTAGATGCCCGATTACATACAAAATCTATTTCTAATTGCTTTCGAACATTATCGCCATCCTTTGTAGTATAATTTACAGGGACTACACCTACATCAACATTATATCCTCTCATTTTTAACTCATTAAATATGATATTCTCCATTGTATGGGTTTCTTCCATTTGCCTGAAGTTTAATCTGGCATTTCTTAGTCCCATATCGGTAAAATAATACTTCGATGGTGTATCTATATATTTTTTCCCTTTAATATCATAACGCACTGCTTTATCAATCAAAAATGAATCACATAAATATTCAATGTAATTTGTCAGTGTATTTTTGCTAATTGTTTTCTGCTTAACACTCTTAAATGTAGCTGATAATTTTGAAGGGTTTGTAAGCGAACCAATTGATGACGAAAGAATATTTAATAGTTCTTCCAATTCTGACCGGTTACGCACACGATGTCGTCCTACTATATCTGAAATATAGGTTTCTTCAAACAGCGATTTTAGAAATGCGATTTTTTCCTCTGGAGTTGTGAAGTTTAACACAAGAGGAAGTCCTCCGTATAGCATATATTCATTCCATCCATCCTGTTTCGTCCCATCGTATACTGACATAAATTCCTCAAAACTAAGTGGATACATATGCACCTCATCTCCACGACCACGAAATTCAGTTATCACATCTTTTGATAAGAAATGTGCATTACTTCCAGTTACATAAATATCTACATTTCCCATGCGAAGCAAACTATTAAGAACTGATTCAAACTGATTTAAAAGCTGTACCTCATCCAATAGGACATAAAACATTCCTTCACCACTTATCTTTTCTTTCAAATAAGGGAAAAGTACATATGGATCTTGATATTGTTTATTTTCAAATGCATCAAATGCAATTTCTATAATCTGCTCAGCATCTACACCATTTGCTAACAAGTGATTTTTAAAAAGTTGAAATAAAAGGTATGATTTTCCACAACGGCGAATTCCAGTTATAACTTTTATTAACCCATTATGTTTTTTGCTTATCAATTTATCAAGATATACATTTCTTTCTATTACCATATAATCCTCTTTCCTATTGAATATTTTGCCTATACCCGCATTTTTGTTCAATAAAAGTATACCCATTATTTCAAATTTTATCAACACTTATTGAACATTTTTGCTTATACCCGCATTTTTGTTCAATAGAATTCGATTTTGGCACTCTGAGATTGCATTGTAATAATCATTTTGAATTTTTTCTATCTGGCCTTTTATACCATTGATAAAGAGACGCAAACGGTAATCGTTGTACGTTTTCTCTATCAGAAAAGCAACTGGAATGCCATTCTTCGCAATAGATTTTCCCTTATCTAAGGAATCCACTCCCAATGTGGATTCCTTAGATAGTACGTTCCAACGCCCCAATATTTAATGCAGGATCCATGTAATTCTTTCTAAATGTCTCACGTGATTTGAGCCCCAGCTGTTCCATTAAAGAAATGAAAGCACATATTTCGGTGATGCATCACTAATTGGTTTAAACGCACCAAACTCTCTTTCTTTTTCACGAAGCATTACCCCGCACATCCCTTTTTGCATGAAAAAAGCAGCTACCCTATTTTTCATAGACTAACTGCTTGTGTTTTTGTTCCATATTCAATTATATTCTATAAATCCGACAGGTCAATAGCCGGAGAAACATCGCCTCTCTTAAAGTTACTTACTGCACGATCCATACCTGCCAGGGTTCTGGCTGAAATGCCCTCTGGCACTGCCAGTTCCCGAGGCTCCAGAATTTACTTATTACATTTTGCACACTTCTTTGCTGACATTTTAAATGCAAAGTGAAGTCTTGTCCTGTAATCCTTCATCATATTCACCTGCTGTCAATTTTTTCGAAAATCTCATACAATATCAGATCCCGCATGCGCTCCATCGTCTCTTCATATGAAACCTGGTGAAGTATATCCCTTCCTTCTGCGGCAAGCACATATATTTTGATCAGATTTGCTACAAGTGGAATATTGATATCCGGGCGTGTGCCATCTAGTATTTGCAGAAACTGTGCTCCAATCGCACTCTCTTTATTAAGATCTGGTCTTGCCTGTTCCGGCAGCATCTCAAGCAGTCTCTGTTCATCTTCCGGCGTCAGACTTGGAAATACACTGTATCTGTCATCTATCATCATCTTCAGATACGTCCTAGCCTCAGCAGGTCCCATTTTCTCTTTCCCATTCAGCGCAAGTTGCAGGAATTCCGGTATCTTTCTCCTCCTGTATGCCATCACTTCATACACATACTGCTCCTTTGATGAGAAAAAATTGTAAAATGTACTCACACCAATTCCTGCCGCCTCAGTAATTTTGGCAACCGACATATGTGTCATCCCATATTTCTTCAGCAGATCAAATCCCGCATCCAGCATTTTTTCCCTGTACTCTGCCCTCTCTTCCTCTGTAAATACACGTTTTGCCATATGGACCCCCTTAAGGTAAAATTCTACTCATTTCTATTATTTTCCTTCAAAGCCTCCACTATGTCAAGCCTTGATATTTTTCTTTTTTGGAGAAACAGTGCCAACTCATATGTGATCCATGTAAGTACAAATCCCAGGACAACAGCTTTTACAGTCAGGACAGGTGCCAGGAGCATTCCATAATTTTCTATGGAGTCTGAATATCCAACCTTTACAAATACATAAGCTGCCGGAATTCCTATCAGGAAACCTATGCATACAAGAATATGATTAACATCGATCACTCTGCTTACTATCTCTTTTCTGCTAAATCCAAGAACCTTCATTACCGATATATTGGTTCCAGTCTCAGACACGATCATATTTATGACCAGATACAGGATAAATACTCCAAGTACTATTCCAAGTATCTCCATTCCTATAATGATAGCTTTCATCGGACCCATCAGATTGTCCATTGTATCCGCCGATACTTTCATACTCGTCTCGCCGGCCACCAGATTCTTATCGAGATCCAGCTTTTTATCACTTATGATACAGTTATAGGTTCCGGAATCAACACCTGCAAGCTTCGTTGCATTATCTCTGGATGTATACAGATAGCAATGGGTATTGTCCGTCACTACGCCGCTTATCTTAACCCTGTGTTCCTTTAGATCCGCAATATTGTAAAATGTCAGCTCATCCCCGGCATTTACCCCATAAGTCTCAGCAGCTGCACTTGTGAGATAATATTTGTCCAGATCCAGTTTTTCGCCTGTATCCGTCTTATCTGGAAAATATTTAGACCCTTCATCTATTCCCTGAGTAGACAGCTGAACAGTATTTCCCTCAATCTCATAATAATTCTGGAACAGAGCCTCGCCTTTATCCGGAAATCCATTTTCAAGAGATTTCAATCTGTAAAGATATTCATATTTAACCGAGCTTGTGAGCCCATCATGCATAAGACTGTCAAGACTGTCACTCATGATAAATCCGGCAAGAATGCAGAAGGCTGCCACACATACACCGATGATCGTAACTACACTTCTGCCCGGGTGCCCTATAACACTTCTCACTCTCATCTTAAGCTGCGTTTTTGCATGACTGTTTCTCATTATACGGGTTGCTCTGCTGTCCCTGCCTGTATTTTTGAGAAGATCGACCGCAGACTTCCTGAGCAGCTTTGCAGCCTGCAGGGCTATTGCCAGGCAATAGATGGCAGATGGCAGGATAAGCGCAGCCAGTATGGATGCTATATCATATCGCACTGTATAGTCAATGGTCTCGAAATCGTATGCTATATAGAAATATGTTATAGCCTTCGTGACTGGGATGGATGCTATCGTTCCAGCCACACTTCCCACAATTCCCGGAATCAGACCAAATCGCATATAATGTCCTATTATCTGCTTTCTGGAAAATCCGAGGGCAATGAATGTGCCAAGAAGATACTGTTCATTTCTTATATTTCTTCCCAGCACCATCACTATAAGCGCCAGTACTATTATGAACATAACAGGTGCATACATTGTAGCCACATTGGATACGGCATCTCCCTCATTTACAGGCATTGATATTCTCGTGTTCGCGGTTGCCGCCAGATAATTTGCTATGACATACTCGTCATTCAACTTTTCCCTGACTTCCTTCTCATTATCCCTGTTGTATTTTATCGAATAATACCCAGTCTCATCAGCTGATATCTTCTCATAATCATCATGTGTCACAACCATGACCGCAAATTTTGATTTTTCAACGTACCCCGACTGCTTTTCAAGCATATATATGTAATCTGCCTTTGTCGCAAATGCTGATACCTTATATGAATAATCGCCGAGGCTTACCTTATCGCCAACTTTAATTCCATGGAGATCTGCAAAATTCTGAGTTAGGAGAGCCTCACCATTTTCAGGCATACTGCCGTCCCGGACATTGCACAGATTGAGTTTTTCCGGCATATCAAATACCCGTACCGTAAGCCCATCCACGTCTTTGCCACTAAACTTCAGATCCTTATATCTGCTATATTCCATGATCACATCATAATCTCTTTCAAGAGTCTTCATGTCATCCTCTGATATCGGACTATAAGTGACAAATTCAGCATCCTCAGTCTTATACTTCTCCACAAATTCATTTATAACCTTCTTCATGTTGTGTCCTGTCGATAACGGCGCAATAATAAGTATAGCTATAAGCACAGTAAGAACGGTGCTTATTATATAGAATGATAAATTTTTCTTTACGCTGCGCACAGCTCTTTTGTTGATTGTCATATTACAGCTCCATCTCCTCTATACTTTGCTTATTTTCATTTCTTACATTTGCCACTGCCTTGCCGTCCTTGATCCTTATAACACGATCCGCCATGCCTGCAATGTTCTCATTGTGCGTAATTATCACAATGGTGGTTCTGTATGTATCGTTCATCTCCTGAATTCTTCGCAGCACATCTCTTGATGACTTTGAGTCCAGCGCACCCGTGAGCTCATCACACAAAAGAAGATCCGGTTTCTTCACCATCGCCCTTGCGATAGCCACCCTTTGCTGCTGTCCACCGGAAAGCTCCTTTGGAAAATGTTTTTCATATTTTACAAGTCCCAATTCCTCCATAAGCTCATCAACAGGTAACGGCTCTTTTACAAGTTCAGCCGTCATCTCGATATTCTCTCTGGCTGTAAGGTCAGGTGTGAGGTTATATGACTGGAATATAAAACCAAGTCTGTCTCTCCTATATAGTTCAAGTTCTTTGACAGACATCTTTTCCAGATTCTTTCCATCCACCAGAAGTTCTCCCGACGTGGCCTTATCAAGCCCTCCAAGTATGTTCAGAAGTGTACTTTTACCACTTCCGCTAGGTCCCAGGATTACTACTATCTCTCCTTTTTCCATACTGAAATCTGTGTGGTCAAGGGCATATACTGTGGCCTCACCCTTTCCGTATTTCTTTACAAGATTTTTTCCTTCAATATACATTCTGCATCCTCCATACTCATACCTTATGCGAATATTATTTTTATTTCATTCGCATATATGTTAGTCAATACTAACCAGAATGTCAATAGAATTTGCGAATATTTTTAATATTTTATTCTCATATAATCTTCACCACGTTAAAATATCGATTTTGAGAATACCTCTCCTCCTTAAATTTTTATCTAAACTTCCGGACAAAATGTCCTAAAGTCGCATTCATGTACATTGCCCTCAAAGGCACAAAAAAGCCTACTTTACCCTACTTTTCAATATTAAGTGTGAGTTGGTGGTATATTATCAAAAAGGCAGGTGATTGGATGAAACCATTAAAAAATAAAGTAAGTATTACCCTTGATGAAGACGTCATTGAACGAATAAAACTACTGGCAGAGGATGATGATAGGTCATTCAGTCAGTATATAAATATGATATTAAAGGAACATTTGAATAGTATTGATAAAAAATCCAATGACTAGAAAAGCAAAAGGACACCATAACTTACGTTCACACATAAGCAATGATGTCCTTTTTATTTTCCAAGTTCTTCTTCCATAATATTTCTAATCGCTTTTATATCCGTAAAAGTCAATTTTATTCCCCGATTATACATAGCCAATACTTCATTCAGATTTCAACGAGCACCTTATCCAGCTTTTTATGTATTGTTACAGGCTGTTCCTGAATCGTATGAACATGGTCAAAATATTTTTCAATAACAGGAAATGTATTCTGTGAGAAAATCAATTTCAATACCCATTTTTTCTTATTACCTGTGAATATACTTCATTTACAGCCTCAATATAACAATTATATGATGGGTGATTTTCCATCTCCTGCCTAGTGAGGTACATATTTTTCTTGTCTATGTATGCCTCTCTTACACGCATCCAATAACCAGATTTTAGATACTCTTCTTTCTTAAAAATTTCTCTGGTTGTTGGTCCTGGCTGCCAAGAGTATTGATCATAAGTAATAAATCCGGTCTTTCTGTGGATCAGTCTGTACCAATTACCACAGCCATCTTCTCTGACTATACACACATCAATACTAAATGGAGTTTTATTACCCTTCTTTAACACCATCTGTTTTGTTGTGATTGCAGATGTCGAATCATCACAGGTTTCCCAATCATTCCACTCAAGCACCTCATTAAATGCATTGATTATGATACCTTTTAATTCTCGTGGATTATTCACATAATTTAGATTTTCTACCGACTCTATCCACAAATTAAAGTCATAATCTATGGGCTCTTTTTCATTCTGGGTAATCAAGCCCCTTTTCTTACTTCCAACGACAGACATTCTTGACTTAATACCATATTTTTTCAGATTCTGCACCAGCTGATTAACGATATCCGCACAAATACTATAGGTCTGCTTCAGGTATTCCTTATCTGTTACATAACGATACATAAAAATCCTCCTTTGCATCCCCATACCTTCCAGATAGCTCATTGCTAAATCAGTACATAATATCATAGTGCAACTATCAGTGCAAGCATTATTTCAACCTCTGTTATCTGTTATCTCTTATCGCCTCATGCCCATACCACAACTCATAGAAGAGTCATCTTCTGGAATATCTGATATATATTTTGCATTAAACTCAGCATTTACCTCTGAAATTTCTTTGTTACTTCTTCCTTTCATTATTAGCATTTCCACAATCCATGAAGATTGCAGTATGCGTATACTTCCTCTACCAGTTCTCCTTCGCATAATGCAAAATCAATTGCCGGTTCCTGTCCTGGTATAAGTTCCTTTCTGTAAATCCCCTGATTAGTCTTAAGTGTTACCCATTCAATGAAATGTTCTTCCAACATTTGGTGCTTTACCTCTCCGACTATTACATGTACAAGATTATTATCTACAGAATATACCGGTACATGCTTTTCAACAGCCGCATCAGTTACTCCAGCTTTTAATTCCAACATCGGCTCTCCGCAACAGATAACAGGCACGCCTTTGTCCTTAATCTTCTCTACAATGTTCCCGCAATGCTTACAAATATAATACTTTACTTTCATGATAATCTCCTTTCTATTTACAGTTCTAATGTGTCAATTATATTCTTTAATGCGTCTGCTGATTCTTTTAGCTTCAATGCTTCTTCTCCACTAAGATTAATCGGTATATC
>ENA-USUJ01001520-USUJ01001520.1-human-gut-metagenome-genome-assembly--contig:-NODE-1520-length-19470-cov-32.175785_pt1 | contig 19470 bp, 16 predicted proteins | sample MGYA00250061_ERZ773398 | MGnify/ENA primary metagenome ERZ773398 (study PRJEB29103, sample SAMN06111992) | human gut metagenome | biome: human gut; feature: ankylosing spondylitis patient; material... | reverse complement strand
ACATTCGGCTCGTATCAAGGAATGGTCAAAAGCACGATTGGCCCGTATTTCCGCAAAAAGGAGCTAACCTTGAAAGAACTGGAGGCTCGGCACATCCAACAGTTTTATACGGAGAAGCTGAAAACCGTTACGCCGAATTCCGTTATCCACTATCATGCGGTGATTTATCAGGCTTTGAAGTATGCGATGAAAACCGACATGGTACCGCAGAATGTTGCCATGAAGGTGGATAGGCCGAGGAAGAACTCGTTTCAGCCGACATTCCTTGATGCGGAGCAAATGCAGAAGTTGTTCGAGATTGTCAAGGGAACGCGGCTGGAGCTTCCGGTTTTGGTTGCTGCGTTTTATGGACTACGCCGTGGCGAGGTGCTCGGGTTAAAGTGGGATGCGATTGATTTCAATCGCGGAACGCTGACCATCAAACGAACAGTCACTGAAGCAACGATCGACGGTACCATGAAGATCATCGAGCAGGATTCTGCTAAAACCAAATCGAGCATGAGAACGCTTCCCCTGGTGGGGAGCTTCCGCGACTACTTTCAAAAGGTCAAGGAAGCGCAGAAACTCAACAAGAAAGTTTGCGGCAATTGCTATAACTACGAGTACGACGGTTATGTCTTTGTGAATGAACTGGGAGAGCGCATGCGCCCCAACTATTTGACGGAGTACTTTCCTAAGTACATAGCAAAACACGGGATGCCGAAGATGCGGTTTCATGATCTTCGCCATAGCTGCGCCAGCTTGCTGCTGGCCAACGGCGTGCCGTTAAAGCAAATCCAGGAATGGCTCGGCCACTCGGATTTCAGCACGACCGCTAATATTTATGCCCATCTCGACTACAGATCCAAAATATCCTCGGCGCAGGCCATGGAGCAGGGAATGCTTCTTCCGAGGTCAGATGATTTCGGGAGCCGCTGGGAAAATGTAACCGAGCAGGGGAAAATAACAGAACCGGATTTGAACCCGGGCTTTTGACTAAAAAAGCACGCTGTTCTAACGCAAAAACGGCCAATTCTAACGCCGTTCCAACGCGAAAATCGGAAAATTCAAGGAGCCGGACAAAAAAGGAAAGTCCAGCAAACCCTTGAGTTTACTGGACTTTTTTGGCGGAGAGGATGGGATTCGAACCCATGTGCGATTGCTCGCAAACTGATTTCGAGTGTTTTATCAATCGTGGAAATTAGCAGAAAATCAGGTGCTGAACTGGAAGGTGGCGTACCCGGAAAATGTTCAAAAATCAAGTGTTTCTTGACTTTGCAAGAGCGGCAGGCAAGCAGAGGCAAAGGTTCGAAAGATGTACGCTGTTCTCTCCGAATTTGGAGAGAATTTGGCAGTTTGGAGAGAAAATTTGAGAGAAAAGAACGAGAACAGCGTGCAACGCACACCCGTCTGGTGTTGGTAAAACAGATGAGGTGATATGCAATGAGTCAGAACATCGACTATAAAGCGATTTTGAAGGCGTATCCGGAGACGATTTCGAAGGAACAGCTTTATAAACTGTGCCATATCAGCAAGCGCATGGCGAAGTTCTATCTTGACAATGGGATGATTGCTTGCACAAACACAGGGCATTCCACGCATAAGTACATTATCCGAACGAGTGATGCAGTGGCATTTCTTCGGGATAAGGAGAAGCATCCTGAAAGGTATCGTGTTACAGGAGTAGGCGGAGCGGGGCGTGAGCCGATTGTGCATCCGTCCATCAACTATGATCAAGCAGTTATGCGGGCGTATCAGCGGCTTTTAGTTCGGAAAATCAGCGTGTATCCAGACTTGATGACGGCGGCGGCGATTTCCCAGTTGACGGGTTACTCAAAAAAGACAGTTTTGACATGGACAAGCCTTGGAATGATTCGCTGGTTTAAGAACGCTCAGCAGCAATATGCACCAAAAGAATTGGTGATGAAGCACTTGTTGAGCAGGGAGTTCCGCGAAATCCGCAATAAGAGTGATACGCACGAGGAATGGATTCGGGAACTTATGGAAAATATGAATACGAAAAAGAATCAAAAGTAAAAGAGATGTTTTCTGGATGCACTGCGCAGAAGGACGATAGCGCAACGTTAGCAATGGATTGGACTCCTTCAATCGTGTTTCTTCGTCTGCTTGCCCTCCGCCCAATGATTTGACAAGTGGACTGAGAAAAAAATATCGCCGGCTATTCCGTCCGATTGACTTGCTATTTCCAGAGATAGATGGTAAAATCAAAGTACACTGAGGTTCAATATCCTTTTGAGGGTTATGCGCAAGAGCAGCCTCGGTAGTAATGCTTCGGAAGGGAGTAGGTAGCATGGCTTTTTTGAACATTCCGAAGGGAAAATCCGAATTTGAAAAGATCCGTAGAGAAGGTCTATACTATGTCGATAAGACAGGGCTGATTGGTGAAATACTCAAGTCGTCCGGTACGCAAGTTACATTAATAACTCGCCCGCGCCGCTTTGGAAAGACGTTAGGAATGAGTACGCTTGAGTGCTTCTTAGACATTCAAAAAGATAGCAAAAGTTTGTTTGAGGGACTGGAAATTTCAAAGCAAAAGGGTATTTGCGATGCGTGGATGAACCAGTGGCCTGTGATGAGCTTGAGTCTTAAGGCAGTTGAAGGAAACGACTTTTCAACTGCGTATGAGCAGTTTGCTTATGAAATTGGAGAACTTTATAAGAAACATGAATATCTGATGCAAAGCTCGGTGCTGAACGAAGAAGAAAAGAAGCTGTTTTGGAATATTGCATATAAGCATGCGGGAAAGGTTGAAGTGATGCGTTCACTTCAAATTCTTTCAGAGTTTCTGAACAGACACTATCATAAAAATGTAATTCTTCTGATTGATGAGTATGATGTTCCTATGGCGAAAGCAACCAGCAACGGCTACTACAAAGAAATGCTTGAAATCATGAAGGGATTTATGCAGGCATTAAAGGATAATCCGTATCTTCAACTTGCCGTGGTTACTGGATGCCTGAAAATTGCAAAGGAGAGCATTTTTACAGGCACAAACAATTTCGTCTCGAACACAATTACTTCGTCTCACCTTAACGAATACTATGGATTTGTTCAAAGCGAAGTGGATAAAATCCTTGAAGATGCAGGCATCAAGGGAAAGGAAGAAGTCATAAAGAAATGGTATGATGGTTATCATTTCGGTGATGCTGATGTCTATTGCCCTTGGGATGTGATGTGCTATATTGATGATTTGCAGAAAAATTCCAATGCAGAACCAGATGAGTACTGGAAAGATACGAGTGACAACGCAATCATTCGCTCGTTCATTGATTATGCCGGCACAAGCATTACGAAGAAAATGGAAACGCTGATGAGCGGCGGATATATCGTACAGAGAGTGGATGAAAATCTGACGTATGACTATTTGCACTCATCTGAGGAAAATCTATGGAGCATGATGTACCTGACGGGCTATTTGACACGGGTCAGAGATGGTGAAATCAATGAAGCTCTTCCGGATAACATGGTGGCACTGAAAATTCCGAATTTGGAAATTAAACAGATTTTTGAAACAGAGGTCGCTGAATGGTTTGAGGAAAGTGCTTCCCAATGGAATAAGAATGCACTTTTTGAAGCCGTGTGGCGTGGCGACTGCGAAAGCATCACAAGGGAAGTGAGCACACTATTAAGGCGCACCATAAGCTACCATGATTATGGAGAGGACTTTTATCACGCATTCCTGAGCGGTATTTTCGCTGGTGCAGGATATCAGGTGGATTCAAACAAGGAACATGGAGAAGGTCGAAGTGATGTCGTTGTCTGCGATACGATCAATGGCCGGGTGGCTATTTTTGAAGCGAAACGCGCGATGACATTAGGCGATTTGGAATCTGCGTGTGACAAGGCGCTGCGGCAAATTGACCAAAGAATGTACTCCAAGGATTTTGAAGATGAGTATGACAGTGACCACATTCATTGCTATGGCATTGCGTTCTATAAAAAACGCTGCTTCGTAAAGAAAAAGGATTGAGTATTTTCAGCCCGTCAGCATACTGTGAATAACACGGTGTGCTGGCGGGCTCTTTTCGTCATTTCTGGATGAGTTTCTACCTATTATAATAGGTACATTCTACGTCGGGGACTCAAAGAACGTGTCTCTGAAAATGCAGTGCTTATTCGTTGAGAAGCCAATCAATGAGGTTCTCGGATTTGATGCCGTCATAGGAAGTATCAAGTCCCGGCTCAAGAGATAACACGATTTTTTCGTAGTTATCACGAATGCTTTGCAGCGGTGCGAGTTCACGCTTGCGCACGTCCTCGCTCATCATGGACTCCGTTACCTGAATATACTTTTTTTCGTCAGCTGTCGTTGCGATGAAATCCACCTCGTCATTGCCGATTTTGCCGATTGCTACATCATAGCCACGGCGAAGAAGCTCAAAGTAAACGACATTCTCGATGGCGTGACCGCTGTCGCGATTGCGAAAACCCAGTAAATAATTGCGAAGTCCGATGTCAACGATATAGTATTTTCCGAGCGTGCGGAGGTAGGCTTTGCCCTTGATGTCAAAGCGTTTGATTTCATAGAAGAAGTAGCTCTCCAACAGCGCATTCACATAGGCTTGTACAGTATGTGCGCTGGGGATACCCTTGCGTTTATCATCGTCCAAAAGCCCTTCGTTTACCAGTATATTACCGATGGAGGCAATAGAAACGCTGGAGCCGATATTATCTGCAAGGAACAGGATAATCTTGCGAAGCAACGCAGGGTCTGTGATTTGCTTTTGCCCTCTGCGAGTTTCTCGCTCCAGAATATCGCGGATTACGACTGTGGAATAGATGCCATCAAGAAGTGCCAGCACCTTTTCCTGCTCCAGACCAACATCAGCAATGCCGGGCATCCCGCCGAAGCGCATATAGGCAGCGAAAACCTCTCGCAACTCATAGCGTTCATTGTTTTTATCGAATACCTGTTTGCGAAGCCCGCCAAGCGCACTTTGCGTTTCACGAACATCAAAACCATGAAAATCGAGAAATTCGCGGAAAGAGAGCGGCAGCATTTTGATTTCTACGCACCGTCCGGAGAGATAGGTGGCATACTCCGAAGAAAGAAGATAGGCATTCGACCCGGTAACATAGATATCGCAATCAAAGTCCACACGGAAAGCGTTTACTGCATCCTCCCATGCTTTGATTCGCTGCAGCTCGTCAAAGAAAAGGTACATCCTCTTTCCGGCGATGATGCGCTCTTTCACATATCGGTAGACATCGTCAGCACTCATCTTATGAAAATCAAAGGACTCAAAATTCATCTCGATAATCTGCTCCGGCAGAACACCGGTATCCTTCAAATGCTGAACCATCAACTTTAACAGACTGGACTTACCGCAGCGGCGAATACCGGTAATAACCTTGACTGGTTCCGTATCCTGAAAGCCAATCAGCTTATTCAAATAGCTGTCGCGCCGTCTAAGTTCATGAGAATCTATCATGTGGTACACCTCCTGTATCATTAGTATAGCACAAATCGGCGAAAAAATAAAGTAAATGCACTGCAATGCAAAAACTTTTAACATTCGACCGACTTTGCAGCGCTAATCAATAACAGTCTGTGGATACTATGCGCAGCGCGGTATGCTGGGGTTCATTTGCGTTAGTCAGAATACAAAGATTCGCGGCGATTCTTATTTGAAAATGGTATCGGCTGATTTCTATTGGGAATATGATTGCGTGAAAACACAAAAAAATTCCGATTTCGGAATACTATATTGACTTCGAGAATATTCTGTTCTATAATAGAGATACTTCTTGCAGGAGGTGTATTCAGTGGTAGAGCGAAAAGAGTATCTTGACGAGCTGATTGGCTGGAAGGACGAACAAGTCATCAAGGTCGTGACCGGCATTCGCCGCTGCGGAAAATCCACATTGCTCGCGCAGTATCAAACTTGGCTCAAGGAGAATGGCATTGCAGATGCGCAGATTGTTTCGATAAACTTCGAGGAATTGGAGTATGAGGAACTGCTGGATTACAAAAAGCTGTACGCATATCTGAAAGAACGGCTGATTCCCGAAAAAAACACCTACATCTTTCTTGATGAAATTCAAAAGGTTGCTGACTTTGAAAAGGTCGTGGATAGTCTGTATGTGAAGCCCAATGTGGATATTTACATCACCGGCTCTAATGCGTACACGCTTTCTGGCGACCTTGCCACGCTTCTGACAGGGCGCTATGTGGAGATTAAGATGCTCCCGCTTTCGCTGAAAGAATTTTTGACGATTACAGGGATGGACGAAGAGAACGGCTTTGCGGAGTACTTGAAATGCGGCGGACTGCCTTACGTCGCTCGGATGGGGCGCACCACAGCAAAAGTGGAAACCTATTTGGAGGGCATCTACAATACCGTTATCGTGAAAGACATCGAAGATAGGCAGGTGCGGCGCGAAAGCGAGCCGAGCAAGCGGAAAATTACAGACATTGCCCTGCTGAAATCAATTGCCAAATACCTTGCAAGCGTGGTGGGCAGCCCTGTTTCTATTCGCAGCATTACCGACTATCTGATTTCTTCCGGCAGAAAAGTTTCTCCGAATACGGTGGATGATTATGTGGATGCGCTGACAGAATCATTCATATTTTATCCTGCTGAGCGCTTCGACATTGTGGGAAAACAGCTTCTGAAGGTCAACAAGAAGTTCTACATTGTTGATCTCGGTTTGAGAAACCACATTCTCCCCCGCAGAAATTACGATTTCGGCTTCACGCTTGAAAATGTAGTCTATTTTGAGCTTTTGCGACGGGGCTATCAGGTGATGATTGGCAAGCTCGGAAGCACGGAAGTTGATTTTGTGGCGGAGAAGCATGGCGAATACAGCTACTATCAGGTAACAGCTGATATGATGGCACAGGAGACGTTTGACCGCGAAATGCGTCCATTGACACAAATCCGCGATAATTACGAAAAAGTAGTCCTTACATCAGAACGCCTGACAGTAGGAAACTATAATGGCATTCGCGTAAAGAACCTTACAGACTGGCTTCTTGGAAAAGATAGCTGACATCATAAATATACCCTATCGGTGATAAAATGCATGTCGAATGCAGAATTATACCCGATAGGGCCTTCTTTTCTTTATGCAAATACAGCGGCGCGTTCTATCAGCAGTGCAATGCAGGCTTGCCGAATATCATTGGGAATTTCAGCATGTTCGGCAATAGAAATCAGCACGTCAACCTTTTTAATCAAATTTTCAATCATCTTTTCAGCAGCAGCGGACGACAAGTGGCAGGCTGCTGCTAACGCAAAGAAATCCTTCTTGCGCAAGTTGCTCTTTTTGCCGTTCAACGCCAAAGCGGTTTCCTCTGTGTCAGTTGATACGATGTTTACAGGAAGCATGTCATACGCGGGAGACAACATAAATTCCTGTGAGCCGGGGGCAGTTTCAAGCAATGAAAAATTTTTCAAATGCATATCGGAATTTCCCACCAGAAAAGAAAAAACAATGCGAATAAAGAATTCTGCCATATCTAATCCCTTTTGTGAAGACCATCGGTCAATGACTTTGGCACATCGTTCATAGGAACTTTGGTACTTGTCATTTGTCAACCGATAGGTTAATTGACAGAAATCTTCCATAGCTAACAGTCGAATTGATTGATCTGGCAGCACCATGCGGTCAACACGCTTCGTAATATAAGCATATGTACCATCTGATTGGATGAGTCCATGAGGTACTGTGGTGATGCCTGCTGCATCGGCCATACACATAATCATTTGCTCTGCTTCTGGCAAGGCACGATACTCATTCGTCTGCGGCTTTAGAATATATCCGGATGGATAACCAACTAAAGTTAGGCGAGCTTTCTCTTCTTTGGACAGGTGCAGCGACAATTTTTTTTGCACACCCGGTACAGTGTAGCCCTTACTGATTGTTTCATTTGCAATCCATTCTAATGCTTCGTTTGAAATGGTGATTTCAGGTAATCTGGTAGTTCCAAAGAAATGTTTGATGCAGGAGTGATGCCAGCCGCAGGAGGCAGCTTCTTTATTCTTGATGGGCTTTCCACAGCAAAGGCAGATCATTTGCGCACCTCTTGAATGGTTACATTGCCAATCGTATCACGACATGCGACAAGCAGCAAACCAAAACGGTCTTTTCGATTAAGTTTCCAGTTGCGCGTGACAACATTTAGCAGCCACCCTTCTGGAATGAGACCGTCGAAGAAAGAAAATAGTGTGCTGGAGTCATAAGGCTCATCACGCAGCGGAAGAGTCAGCGAAACTGCTCTCGGATTCTCGCTGCTTAGATAATCTGCATCATAGGCAAAGCGATAGCCATCTTCTGTCTCAGAAAGTGTGCCAGCATAGCAATCTTCGACATAAACAAATCCTGCTCTAAATGCGTCCATCAGTCTGTTTCCTTTCTGCCGGGGACGGCTTCCATGCCAAACATAGCAAGTGCTATATTTACTTTGTCCATGCGGACAGTAGGTTTTCCTTGCTCTAATTCACGGACAAAGCGAAGTCCAAGACCAGAACGAACAGCAAATTCTTCTTGTGTGAGTCCTGCAGCCTTGCGGCTTTCGCAGACAAACTGGGCAATCTTGTTCACGATAAACACCTCCAAAGGCTTAAATCATCACTCTATTTTATACCCAATCGGGGCGAAAGTCAATAAGGAAGGTGAAATTATACCCGATAGGGATTACATGAATTCGTGACGGATAGAGAAGAAAGACAAGCCATGTCTAAAAACGCGGATGCACACGCTGCAAAAGTGTGATAGAATCATACCGTCGAAAGATACAGAGAGGCTCCCGCGCACGGCGCGAGGGGCTTTTTTGTACCGTTCGATAGAAAAAACATGCGCAAAAGAGACGCAAAGAAAGGAAATGTATGAGCAACAAAGAAAAACATCGAGAATAGATTCAGTTTCCGCTTCGACAGAGACTGAAACGCCTGTGTATGCGCTTGGCAACAGCAGGTGAAACTATCCGCGGAACAGTGCAGCAGATAGCGGGCAATCATGTGCTTCCAAGGAGAAAAGCACAATCATCACTGTCATGTCTAAAAACGCGGATGCACACGCTACAAAAGTGTGTTAGAATCATACCATCGAAAGATACAGAGAGGCTCCCGCGCACGGCGCGATGGGCTTTTTTCGTACCCTTCGATAGAAAAAACGTGCGCGAAAGGAGCGCACAGAAAAGAAAGGAAACATATGAGTAACCAAGAAACCAATCAGGAACAGATTCAGTTCCCAGCTCAGCAGGAACTGAAACACCTCCGCACCCGCTGCGGCAAGGTGTACGCGCTGGGCAACAACCGTTTCCGGGCGGTGGTGCAGACCACGCCGGTGCACGAGTACGACGCGGCGACGCACCAGTGGGTGGAACTTTCCGCCGAAAAGCGCCAGCAGATGGCGGCGCAGGCGCACAGCCCGATTGCGACGTTCGCGGACAGCGCAAATAGCGCGGAAAACGCCGCGGGCATCCTCGATACCTACGTCAAGGAAGGTTCTACGCAGAACTTTTCGCATGACGAACGTCTGTGGATCAGCAACACGAATTACTACGGCAACCGTTTGACCTACTTGAAGGTGGTGGATTTGCCGCGTCTGGGTGCGAATCACTTCATCACGTCCGCGAAGCTGTGCGTTCGCAACGTCTACGCGCCGACGGCAGATACCGCCATCATGTGCAAGGAAGTGCTGGAAAACTGGGATCCGGAGACGATTACTTACGCGACGCAGCCCAAAGTCAGCGGCGTGTATCAGGACTACTGCCGCGTGCTGAAAAATCAGTATTCGTGGAAGGAGTTCGATGTCACCAATCTTGCGCGCAAGTGGTATTTGGGCGACAATCACGGCGTTCAGCTGAGCGCGCCCAAAAGCGAAAGCAGCTTTTCGCAGCTGCATTCGAGCGAAACGGCGAATCAGCCGTACTTCGTGCTGGAATACGCGAGCCTTGCGGGCTTGGAGAGCTATCTGACTTACGACCATCAGTCTGCTGGATTGGCAGGGACTGGCAGCGTCAGCCTTGTCAATGGCAACCTGATCTTCTCCCACGCCGATACCGCGATGAATGGCAATCGTCTGCCGGTCTCGATTACGCACTATTACAATTCTTGCGACAGCGACAAAGACGAGTTCGGCATGGGCTATGGCTGGCGGACTTCGCTGCACCAGACGCTGCACAAGGTGCTGTACAATGGCGAAGTGGAGTTCGTGTATACGGACGGCGACGGCACGGAACACTTCTTTAAGAAGAGTGATAGTGACCAAAAGAAGTATTCCGATCAGTCCGGATTGTCTCTGACGTTGGAAATCGGGGATGAGAATATCACGATTACCGACAAGGGCGACAACGTGATGACGTTCCCGCTGGTATCTGACACGCCGACGGAGGATGCGCCGGAAACTGGGAAGGCACTGATTCAGAAGATTCAGGATGCGGTTGGCAATGAAGTCACGGTGACGGCATTGGCGGGTTCGCCGTTGAAAATCGCATCTGTGACGGACGGCGCGAACCGAGTTACGACGCTTCATTACACGGATGGTCGCTGCGACCGGATTCAGACACCGTGGCAGGATGCGGAAAATTGTGTCCGTTTCAAGTACGAGAACGGCGCGCTGGTGAAAATCCGCCATGAAGATAACCGCGCGAGCGAATATGTATATAATGAAGAAATCGGTTACCATTTGCTGAAAAAGGCATATGGTGCAGACGGCGCTTTTGTGGAATATGCGTACACGAACACGGGCAAAAATCGCGTTGACGGCCTGCCGCACTGCATCACCCACGCAACCGTAACGGGCATGAAGAATGATGAAACTCTGACCGCGGCGAACGTTTCGTACACCTACGGCAATCATATGGCGATGGTCAAGGATGAAATTTCCGGCAAGACGCTGCGCTATCACTTCAACGATGACGGCAATCAGGTCAGCGTGGATGACGAGCTGGGCTACGCGATGTACACACGCTACGACCGCACCGACGACAACGCAAATGCGCCGATTAACCACGCGACGGAACGCTCCCGAATGCAGCGGGTTGTCCGAAACCTCCTTCTTGACCCGATGTGCGAAGAAAACAGCAGCGTCTGGGAGAAAAGCAGCACCGGCACGATTACGCGCGACCAATCCACGCGGCAGTTCGGTCTCGTTTCGTATCGGCTGACGATTTGGTCGAGCGACTGCGTGTATGTCCGTCAGGCGGTGACGCTCACGCCGGGCAAGTCGTATACGCTGTCGGGATATGTCCGCTCTGGTGGCCCGCGCGGTGTGATGCGCGTTGCGTACGCGGTGGGTAATGAGACGTTCACGTTGGATTCCGAACCGGGCAAGGTCTGGGAAAAGACGGATAACATGCCGTATGAGCGTGTGTCGGTCTCCTTCACGCTGCCGGAGAATGCAGAACCTAAGGTTTACTGCATGGCGTACTGCGACATGCAGAACGGCTTCGCGGGCGGCAATTGCTGGTTCGATGCGATGCAGCTGGAAGAAGGGCTGACGCTGAATCATTTCAATATGGTTCAAAACAGTGACTTCTCTGCGACCGGCACGGACGGCAAACCGAAGGCGTGGACGGTTGGCAAAAACGATGCTTCTTATGTTGAAGTGCGGCCTTTAGACGAGCCGAAGGATGAATTTCACGCGCCGGACTGCCTGAAACATGACAATACGCAGAAAATTCGTCTGGCAGGCCGCTACGACCGCACGGTCACGTATTACCAGCAGTTCCGGCATTACGGCAAAATCGGCGACCGATTCACGGTGGGCGGCTGGTGCAGCTCGTTCGCGAAGAAGAACGCCCCGGACAACTACATCTACTGCCGAATTACCGTTCAGTTTACTTCCGCTGACCCTGTGACGGACAAGAGCTACTGGGCGACGGGCGGCTCTGCGGTCTTCAACGCGGAGGAAGGCAACTGGCAGTTCGCAAGCGCGGGCATTGTTGCGCCCAACAACTGCACCTATATCCGCGTGGTCTTGCAGATGAATCGGCAGATGAATTTTGCGGACTTCACCGGCATCTACCTGTACCCCGAAGCGTTTGGCACGCAGTATATTTATGACAAAAACGGCAACCGCAAGACGCGGAAGATGCTCTACGGCGGTCAGGAAAAATCCGAGTTCGACGATGCGGACAACCTGACGAAGCACACCGCCGCGGGCCGCACAGTATCCAGCACCTTCCATTACGGCGACACGGAAGCGGAGCAAAAGAAGCATCTGCTGCTGAAAAGCATTGCGCCGCTTGGCAGCGTCAGCACGTTCACTTACGATGCGTTCGGGAATCCACTGACGAGTCAGGTGCAGAATGCGGATACGAATCCGAGCTACTTCATCCGCGGCGAGACTTCGTACACGGATGACGGCAACTATGTTACCGAGCAGAAGGACGCGCGCGGCAAGATTGTGCGCACGGAAACCGATCCGCAGCGCGGCACGACGACGAGCGTGACCGACGCAAAGGGGCAGACGGTGGAATACAAGTACGACGAATTGCGTCGAATTGTAAAAACTTCTGCAAGCGTGGGCGCAAAAGAAGGAATTCTGTCAGCACATAACGAATATACCTACGACACGCAGTGGGGAATCTGGTCGAAATCCGTCACAATACGGACGGGAATGCCGCGAACGACGTGGTGTACAGCTTCGAGCAGGACGCGCTGGGTCGCCAGACGGCGGTCAAGGTCGGGAATCAGACCTTGTCGCAGAGCCAGTATCAGAACGATCCGACGAAGCCGAATTTCGGCACGCTGACCGCGACGACATACGGCAACGGGGCGAAAATCCGCAGTCGGTACGATGACTTCAACCGCGTGACGGGGGTGGTGTACGGCGAGGAAACCGCGCCGCGATACGAGTACGACTACAACGCGAAGGGGCAAGTGGCACGAGTTCGCGACAATCTGCTGAATCGGACGACGCAGAGTGAATACGATTTGGCGAATCGCCCGGTGTGTGTGAAAACGTCGGAGGACACGAAGCACGTCTACACGGGTCAGGTCGCTTACGACAACGTGTACGGCAACTTGAGCGAATTTGCAGAGAAAGTGGGTGAAAATCGACAGGAATTTGGGACGAAATTCGGCTATGATGACGAAAATCGTCCGACGTCGCTGACGTACAGCATTGGTGCGACCACCATTGGGCAGAGCACGACGACCATTGACAAGCTGAATCGAACGACGTTCTCGGCGGTCAAGCTGGGCAGCAAGACATTCACGAGCGAGTACCATTTCGCGGCGGGCGGCTACGGCACCGGCAGCGTGACGAACTTGGTTTCGTCGATTACCCAGCCGGGGTGCAATTGCGGCTACGGCTACGACGACAATGGGAACATCGCGAGTGCGACGCTGAACGGCAAATGGACGGGCTACACCTACGATGCGCTTGGTCAGCTGATTCAGGTCAACGACCACAGCGATACCCGCTCTGGCGAAAATGGTACGACGTGGAAGTATACCTACGACCTCGGCGGCAACATCCTGAAAAAGGAACGCTTCGCGTATGCCGACACGACGAATCCTCTGGAAACTGTTACCTATACCTACGGCGACGCGAACTGGCGCGACAAGCTCACGGCGGTAAACGGCAGCGCGATTCGCTACGATGCGATTGGCAATCCGTTGAATGACGGGACGTGGACGTACACTTGGCAGAACGGCCGGCAGCTGCAAAAGATGCAGAAGTCGGGCGTGACGGCGGAGTTCGTCTACAACGCGGATGGCTTGCGTGTGCAGAAAACGGTCAACGGCGTGGCGACGAAGTACACGCTGCATGGCAAGAATGTTGTGCATATGACTTCCGGTACGGATGAGCTGCATTTCTTCTACGATGCCCAGAACCGTCCGGCGGTGGTGGTGTACAATGGCACGGCGTATGCCTACGTCAAGAGCTTGCAGGGCGATATTGTTGCGATTCTGGATGAGAATGGCAATACCGCCGTTAGCTACGGCTACGATGCGTGGGGCGCGCCGCTGTGGTGTACTGGTGAACTGGCGGAAACGCTGGGCAAGGTGCAGCCGTTCCGGTATCGCGGGTATGTGTTTGATGAGGAGACGGGACTGTATTATCTGCGGAGTCGGTACTATAATGCAGCACTTTCTCGCTTTATCAACATGGATAGTGTACTTCTGAAAGGAATTTTGCAGTCCAATCAGCAAGCATATTGCATTAATAATCCTATTCTTTATTCCGATAGCAATGGACATGATTTTCTTGAGGATATTTGGAAACTTATTTGCAATGCAATAGATGAAAATCAGCGCATTGCACAAGAGAATGCCCAAGCAGAGTTCAATGCCTGGCGCTCTCTATTCAATAAGGCAACCGTTGCCGGCGATTTTCAGGAAGGCGTTCTTCGTGGAAGTGGTTCACTCACAGCTGGATATGCTGAAGCAAATGCAAGGCTTCAGGGAAATTTGAAAGAAAATGTTTTGGGGGTGTTTGGAAAAATTTCTGCAGGTAATGCAGCGGGAAAAATTGGCGTTGGGAATGATGATGTGTCAGCATCTTTGAAAGGCGTCGCAGATTTACTTTCAGCAACTTTAACTGCAGGAATTTCAATTGATACTGATGTTGGGGCTGAATTTAAAGCAAAGGCTGCTGTATTTTCGGGTAGAGCTACTACAGAACTTGACTTGTTTGGTTATCAAATTGAAATAGGAGTGTCTGGCGATTTCCTTTCTGCTGGGATAAATGGAAAAATCGGTTATTTCATTGATGAAGGATTTGTATGCGAAGGTGGCATTTCACTTGGGGCAGGTGCTGGCTTTATTTTTCGAGTGAAACCGCCACAATAATAGGAGGGAAATTCATAATGAAACCTATAAAATATGTTTGCAAGCATATGATATATGTTCATGTGCTAAAGCACAATTGTCCTCAATGTGGGAAGCAGCTTAAAGTTCGCTATGAAAGTAAAATCGTTAACTCGAATTCAGAAGAAGCAAAAAATTATAACTTTTCATCTGGTGGTGGGGATTATATTTTATCTGGCGATGTTGATTTTCGTGTACCTTATTTTTTTTGCCTAACATGTCAACGGCGCTTTTCAATTGATGACATTATGCATATTGAAAAACAATCTAAATCAGTATGCAAAGCTAAATGATGTTGAGGTTTTTTAGATTAATTTTACCAATGAGTGCTTTGCTATTAAACAATCATTGATCCTTTCCAGCCCGTCGCGTCCTGTGCCTCTCGCACAAGTCGCCGACGAGCTGGCAACAAAATCTCCCGTAAAAGCAGGAAATAACTCTTCCTATAGCGAATACTGCCCTTGCCCAGCGACATTGTTGCGATTCTGGATGAAAATGGAAATACGGTCGTCAGCTACGGCTACGATGCGTGGGGCGCGCCGCTGTGGTGTACTGGTGAGCTGGCGGAGACGCTGGGCAAGGTGCAGCCGTTTAGGTATCGCGGGTATGTGTTTGATGAGGAAACGGGGCTGTACTATCTGCGGAGCCGGTACTATTCGATAAGAATCTGCCGGTTTATCAATTCCGATGCAGTGTTGCTCAAAACAGAAAATTTTGCTCACAATGGCTATACATACTGTTCAAACAACCCGATTTATTTTTTAGATACATCTGGCACATGTGTTACTTGTTCATATTGCGAAGAATGCGGTGAAGAACACCTCCTTTTCGCTGGTGAGTTTGGGGATAAGATGGAGCATGTCCAGAAAAAGAATTATAAAAATGGACGAATGAAGGTCTGTCAATTCATGGCGCTTCTTGAGCAAATGCGGATTGAAGAATGGGAATATGATCACGATACTGCGTATGGTCGTGTCGATTGTGTTGGCATATATCGTTATACCATGTATTGGTATTATTCTGCAAGTTCAGTGAAGGCGTTGAAAATTTCTACGCATGTTGAGGGAACATATAGGAACTCTGTATATAACAAAACGGATCCGAAGAAAAACGTTGTTGGTAAAGGGAAAATCGACGCAAACACTGAGTTTAGAATTGGAATGGGCTTGTTTCGTAATCCATTTGGCGATGATGGGCACTTTGCAGTATATGTTGGTAACTATTTCCCCGGATATGAGAATGCTGTTATTGAATCCGTATATGGTGGCGTAATAATTCGTGAATTATCCGAATCTGAAGCAATAAATGGACCATTTACGCATTATGGCTACATGAAAGGAATTGACTACACAAATTAAATCAGGAGAATAATAATGTATTTTAAAACAATTGCACTCGTTTTAACAATTTGCACAACGCTGATGGACCTGTTTTCATTTTCAAGTACCGCTGTGTGTAAACACTGTAACACGAGCAACAACGAGTGCTTCGTTGATACATTCGGCGCTACTTATTGCAAGGGTGTCCTTGTCTCTTATCCAGAGCAGCTTGAACTGACGAAATATTATGTAGATACTCGTTGCCGTGCGATAGGTGAGGGCGCTTTTTCTGAAAATGACTTTTTGCAAGATGTATTTATCCCTGATGGTGTGATTGTGATTGGCGACAACGCATTTGAAGGTTGTAGCCGATTATCTACAGTGCATCTTCCGGATTCATTGTTAATTATCGGTTCAAATGCCTTCACGCTATGTACTTTATTGGAAGATATTGATTTGCCATTGAACCTTCACAGCATTGGGTGGCAAGCATTTTGTGACACATGGAGTCTTAAAGAAGTAGCTTTCCCTGAAACACTAAGGTTTGTTGGCGATGAAGCTTTTGCATATTCTGGTGTAAAAGAAGTTTTCGTACACTCTATATATATTCAGTGCGGATATGATGTGTTTACGCCAGATTCGTTGGAAGCAGGAGACAACCTGATGCTGCACTTCCGGGAAGATGTATTCTCTGAAGAAATTGGCGATGTTTCCGCATGGATTGAGGAAATACAGCAAGTCGATGGAATAACGGTCATCTTTGATATTCCTGCAAATTAAACATTCCAAAGATGATTCATTTTGATCTTCCCTGAGTAGAATGCTGCTGCGAAATTACATTCTTCAAAGGAAGCTTGGTGGATAAATCCTGCTTTCCATCATTGACGATAGCGGCGTGCGCGGATGCAGAGCGTTGACACCGACGCCCAGTTTGTGTATAATGAAAACGGATTGCGGGTGAAAAAAACAGTAAATGGGGTGGTAACGGACTATACCCTGCATGGGAAGAATGTTGTGCATATGACGCGGGAAAGCGATGAACTGCATTTCTTCTATGATGCACAGAATCGTCCAGCGGTGGTGGTGTACAACGGTGTTCCTTATGCTTACGTCAAGAACTTGCAGGGCGATGTGATTGCAATTCTCGATGCGGCGGGGAATGTCGTTGTTAGCTATGTGTATGATGCTTGGGGTGCGCCGATTGGGAAAAGCGGTTCGATGGCGGAGACGCTGGGGACTGTGCAGCCGTTCCGCTATCGTGGGTATGTGTTTGATGAGGAGACGGGGCTGTACTACCTGCGGAGTCGGTATTATAACGCGGAGCGGTGCAGGTTTGTTAATGCGGATAAGCAAATAGGCTGTAGTAAAAATATTATTGAGAAGAATATAAATGCTTACTGTAACAATAATCCAGTAAACTTTGTGGATTATAATGGAAGAGAGCCGGGAGATGCTTTTTCGAGCCCTGACGAAGCGGCAATTGACTTTGCAGAATGCTACAATGCGTTGTCAATATCGCAAAACGTTGAATACGCATCGACAATTTATAAGCGAACGGAAACAAAATATCTAATAAATATTTTGGGATGGAACATAATACCGATCGGAACAATAGAATACTACACGTATATTGAACCTTCGATCGGAGTCGAGGATAAAACTGACTTTATAAGTTATTATAATGAACCTGATTGTCAACTTATAGGTTGGGTCCATTCTCACGGAGCTTATATGCGCGAATATAAAAATTATGAATTTTCCGATGATGATTACAAAGTGGCGAATTTGTTATTTGAGAACGAAAAAGCAGTTTACTCGTATTTAGCGACATGCAGCGGACATCTCTGGAAATATGATATTACAGCAGATGAAGTTACTCTTGTTTCATCAGATATACCTTTTGATGAAAACGACCCATATATAAAGATTAGAAAGGGGAAATAAGGAAATTGGGGAAGCAGAAGCCGAGAAAACGCTGGTATATTGTTTTTATGCTGGTTATTTCAATTGTGATTATGATATGCTTATTCTCAGGAAATAATTTTGTGGAGCAAGCTAATAAACCGCTTACTATGAAAACAATCACGGTTCGTATAGAAAGTTCAAATAAACCATATGAGAAAGGGCCGGACTTTGATATATCTCAATATAAAGAAGAATTATATTCGTTTCAGTGGCAAGGTGATAGTATCGCACCTGTTAACAGTGTTGAAGAAGCAGCGAAAGCTGCTGGGCAATTATGGAATGTTGTATTCGATTATGATATTGAAACGGTGAGACCGTTTATAGTTTCTTATGATGAAACAAACAAAATATGGTTAATTAAAGGTTCTATGAGGGAATTAAAAGGAGGTGGTGTTCCGTATGCGCTTATTACCATAGATGGGAAAGTGCTTGCAATATGGCATACGAGGTAGTAGAAACTATAGAGTGGAGATAAAATGAGAAAGATTGCAAAATTCATACTGGGAACATTTGTGTGTCTGACAACAGTGTGCATAATTATGTTCTTCAGTTTGTATATGGCATTAATTATCGCTGACACAAATCCCCCATACATAGCAATCCACACTTACATTTTTGGGGACCTAATGGTCGCGGAGCTCCAATAAATTTGAGATATTTGGAGTGACAAACATGACGATAGATAGCATTAGCAGCTGTTTGAAAGATCATTCTTCAGTAGTATTCAGATATAACTCTGAGTATTATTCGCTCAGGAAAAAGAATCTTTTATCCAAAACTGTGTATATTTTGGTGGGTACAGACATGATCCCTCAACAACGAGATTCATTGGAGGAATTATGCGATCAGGTGTATATTTCTGACGGAATTCGTTTATCTGCAGCGTTTGCTGAGATTGAAATTCCTGAGTGGAACGATCCTGCTTGGGAATCTTATGAGGCTGTTAGACATCAAGTAATTGTTTATCATCAGGAAATTCACTTTTGCTATCAGAGCAAGTACTACTGGATTGCTTATGCGCGTGATGGGCAAACGTATTTGAGTGATGAGCAGGGAAATACTCAGAGTTTTTTATCTGCTCGTGCATTGTTCGAGAATGCACGGATTGATGGATATTTGCTGAAAGATATATGGGAAAAAGTAACGGTTGATGCTTGCTAAATTTAGAATGATGCGCAGAACCGCCCGGCGGTTGTGGTGTACAACGGAGTTCCCTATGCGTATGTCAAGAGCTTGCAGGGCGATATTGTTGCGATTCTGGATGAGAATGGCAATACCGTCGTCAGCTACGGCTACGATGCGTGGGGTATGCCGCTGTGGTGTACTGGCGAACTGGCGGAAACGCTGGGCAAGGTGCAGCCGTTTAGGTATCGCGGGTATGTGTTTGATGAGGAGACGGGGCTGTACTATCTGCGGAG
>ENA-USUJ01001519-USUJ01001519.1-human-gut-metagenome-genome-assembly--contig:-NODE-1519-length-19477-cov-7.651340_pt1 | contig 19477 bp, 17 predicted proteins | sample MGYA00250061_ERZ773398 | MGnify/ENA primary metagenome ERZ773398 (study PRJEB29103, sample SAMN06111992) | human gut metagenome | biome: human gut; feature: ankylosing spondylitis patient; material... | reverse complement strand
CGACGATCACGTCGCTGGTCAGAACCAGTTCGGGCATGATCTGGCGGCCATAGTGCGCCAGCTTCAGATATTCTTCGCGGTTATAGTGCCGGTTCATGGCCTTCAGCACCCGGTCGTTGCCGGACTGGAAGGGCAGGTGGAACTGCTTTGCGATCCTGGGGTATTTCGCAATGGTGTCAAAGAGCTTTTTGCTTGCGTCCTTCGGGTGGCTCGTCATGAAGCGCAGCCAGAAGTCTCCCGGCAGCTGTGCGATCTCGGCCATGAGGTCGGCAAAATCAACGCCCAGCCCCAGATCCTTGCCGTAGGAGTTGACGTTCTGGCCCAAAAGCGTAATGTCCTTATAGCCTGCCGCGATGAGGCCCTTGACTTCTTCGAGAATCTCCTCGGGCCGTCTCGACCGCTCCCGCCCGCGCACATACGGCACGATGCAGTACGAACAGAAATTGTTGCAGCCGTACATGATCGACACCCACGCCTTGAGATCGGACGAGCGCACGACGGGGATGCCCTCTGCAATATTGCCCGCGGAATCGTCCACGGCAAAAATGCGCTTGTTCGTGCGCAGCACGCTTTGCAGCAGTTCCGGGAAGCGCCATAATTCGTGCGGGTTGAACACGCCGTCGACATGGCGGTAGCTGTTTTTGATGCGCTCGACGACCTGCGGCTGGCCCATCATGCAGCCGCACAGGAAAATTTTCTGTTCCGGATGCCGGGCCTTCGTGTGTACGAGCGCGCCGACGTTGCCGTAGACGCGGGTTTCCGCGTGCTCACGGATGGCGCAGGTGTTGATGACGATGCAGTCCGCGCCCTCTTCGGTGTCCACGATCTCATACCCGCTTGCACGCAGCATCCCGCGGATGCGCTCGGAATCCGCCTCGTTCTGCTGGCAGCCGTATGTATCGACAAAGGCCCGCGGCGTCCTGCCGCGCGAGGCCCAAAGGGCTTTGATCTGCTCGCAGACAGCGGCTTCCTTCTCCAGCGCCTCCTGCGCGATCACAACGGGTTTGCGTTCCATGTACGTTTCCTCCGAACTGCATAACTTAACAATTTATTATAGCAGATTCCGTGGGGATTTGCAATGGAGCAAAACAAGCAGTCAAAGGCATAGGTTTTTGCAATTTTCCGAATTATGCGTAGGGGCGGACGACTCTGTCCGCCCGCTGCGAATTCTCTGATATTTTCAGCAAATCTGCAACATTTAAGGGGCCGACAGAGTCGTCGGCCCCTGCAGCGGCAGTGCAGTTTTATGATATATCATCCCGCAATCAGTCCCTGGATGACCTTTGCGGCCAACAGGACGAGGACAAGGATGATAGCGGGCTTTACGATCTTCGAGCCGTTTTTGATGGCGAGTCCCGCGCCGATGAAATGGCCGAGGATGCTCGACACCGTGCCGATGAGGCCGAGGACGAGGAAGACCTTGCCGCTTAACAGGCTGGTCAGGAGCGAGGCAATATTGGAGGACAAATTCACGAGCTTGACATTGCCGCCCGCCGTGCGCACGTCGAGCTTGCCGAGATTGCAGAAAATGAGCAGCAGGAACGTGCCCGTGCCGGGCCCGTAAAACCCGTCGTACGCGCCGACGACGAGCGCGGCCAGATAGACGATGGCCATCTGCTTTTTGGGCTCGATATCGCCGCGCTCCTCCGGCAGCTGCCGCTGGCGCAGCACGACGAAGGCCACGACCGGCAGCACGATCAGCAGCAGATATTGTAAGTACACCTCGGAGATCATCAGCTGCAATTTTGTTCCGAAGAACGAGCCGATGAGCGCCAGCACGATGGACGGAATGCCGAGCTTCCAGTCGACATAGCCGTTTTTGATATACCGGCCCGTGGAAAACGCGGTGCCGATGGAGGAGGAAAATTTGTTTGTGCCCAGCGCAAAGTGCATCGGAAGTCCCGCGAGCAGATACGTCGGGACGGAAATAATGCCGCCGCCGCCCGCGATGGCGTCCATGAACGACGCAAAGAATACGCCGATGACGACGATGACGACCATTTGTACTGTCAGATCCTGTACGCCCATTTTATATCTCTCCTTTGATTGCAAGCTCCAGCATGTCGGCCACGCCGCCTTCTTCGTTCGTCGGCGCGATCAGATCCGCTTTCTGTTTGAGCGCTTCTTCCCCGTTTCCCATTGCGACGCCGACGCCCGCAAAGTCGAGCATGGCCGCGTCGTTGCCGCTGTCGCCGATGGCCATGACCTGCTCGCGCGGGATGCCGAGTTTTTTGCACAGCGCTGCAAGCGCAATGCCCTTGCTGGTGTTCGGGTTCATGACCTCCAGATCAACGTAGCCCGCGCCTGTCACGAAATACGGCAGCTTTGTCAGATCGGCCATGGCCCTTTCACACTCTTCCTGACTGGAAAACGGCACATAGAGCTTTTCTACGGGTTTACCCCAACCGGCGACCATGGCGTCCAGATCGTCGACAAATTCATGCGACTGCTCAAACAGCCACCGGAAGTCGGCGGGATAATAGCGCTCAAAGCGCGCCATCTGCTCTTTGGAGTTATACACAATGCCGCCGGAGAAGAAATTGACAAGCCCGTCGTACCGGCGCACATGGGAATAGATCAGCCGCGCATCGTCCGGAGACAGCGGGCAGTGGTAGAGCGTTTCGCCGGTCTTCAGATCCTGCGCGATCGCGCCGGTCTGCGTGACGGCGTAGCGGATCTGCGGAAGCGCGTCTAAAATGTACCAGCACTCTCCCGGCGCGCGGCCGGTGCACAGAACGAGCTGAATGCCGTGCTCCAGCGCACGCTGCGCCGCGGCCTGCACCCTTGGCAGAACGCGCTGGTCGGCAGTAACGAGCGTGCCGTCGACATCGACAGCCACAAGACGGATAGCCATAGCAGATTACCTCGATACCATAAAAATCAAACTCATTTTATCAGCCCCCTCCGGGTAAATCAAGCCGCCGAAATTCACAATTTCTTCTTTTTTTGCCGCCATATATGTGGTATAATCTCACTTTAGAATACGTACCGCCGCGCGTACCGCGCGGCGCAGAAAGGGTTTTTACCATGGGACTGTTTACAAAACTATTCGGCACCCGCTCTGAGCGAGAGGTCAAAAAGCTCGAGCCGCAGGTCGAGGCCGTCATGGCGCTCGAGGAGCCGTATAAAAAGCTGACCGATCAGGAGCTTCGCGCAAAGACGCAGGAATTCAAGGATCGCTACGCATCCGGTGAGACGCTCGACGCGCTGCTGCCGGAGGCGTTCGCCGTCTGCCGCGAGGCAGCCGACCGCGTGCTCGGTATGCGCCCGTACCGGGTGCAGGTCGTGGGCGGCATCGTGCTGCATCAGGGCCGCATCGCCGAAATGAAGACCGGCGAAGGCAAGACGCTCGTCGCGATCCTGCCTGCATACTTGAATGCGCTGGCCGGAAGGGGCGTGCACATCGTCACGGTCAACGATTATCTTGCCAAGCGCGACTCGGAGTGGATGGGCAAGGTCTACCGTTTTCTGGGCTGTCCGTCGGCCTCATCGTCCACGATCTGACCGCGGAGCAGCGCCGCGCGGCCTATGCCGCCGATATCACCTACGGCACGAATAACGAGCTGGGCTTCGATTACCTGCGCGACAATATGGCGATCTACAAACAGGAGATGGTGCAGCGCGGCCACGCGTTCGCCATCGTTGATGAGGTCGACTCCATCCTCATTGACGAAGCGCGCACACCGCTCATCATTTCCGGCAAGGGCGAGGAATCGTCCAAGCTGTATGAAATGGCGGATTATTTCGTCTCCCGCCTGAAAAAGCAGGTCTTCTCTACAACGGACAGCAAGGAGCTGCAGGATCAGTATGACTGCGATTACATCGTCGACGAAAAGGACCGCTCTGTTTCGCTCACGCAGAAGGGCATTGAAAAGGCCGAGCAGTTCTTCAATGTAGAAAATCTGGCCGACCCAGAAAACGCCACGCTCTCGCACCACATCAATCAGGCCATGAAGGCAAGAGGCCTCATGAAGCGCGATATTGACTACGTCGTCAAGGACGGCGAGGTCATCATCGTCGACGAATTCACGGGCCGCCTCATGTACGGCCGCCGCTATAACGAGGGCCTGCATCAGGCCATCGAGGCCAAGGAGGGCGTCAAGGTTGCAAGCGAAAACAAGACGCTCGCCACCATCACGTTCCAGAATTTCTTCCGTCTGTACGACAAGCTCTCCGGCATGACCGGCACGGCGCTGACCGAGGAGGAGGAATTCTCCGGCATTTACAATCTCGACGTCGTCGAGATCCCGACGAATAAACCGGTCATCCGTATCGACGACCCCGATGTTGTTTATAAGACCGAGGCAGGCAAATACCGTGCCGTCATCGCGCAGATCAAGGAATGCCATGCCAAGGGCCAGCCGGTTCTGGTCGGCACGATCTCCATTGAAAAATCCGAGCTTCTGTCGCAGATGCTCAAGCGCGAGGGCATCCCGCACAACGTCCTGAACGCCAAGCACCATGAAAAGGAGGCCGAGATCGTCGCGCAGGCGGGCCATCTGGGCGCCGTGACCATTGCGACGAACATGGCCGGCCGCGGCACCGACATCATGCTGGGCGGCAACGCCGAATACATGGCAAAGAACGAGCTGCGCAAGCAGGGCCTGTCCGACGAACTGATCGCCGAGTCCAATTCCTTCGCCGAGACGGAGGATCCCGAAATTCTGGCCGCACGCAAGGCCTATACCGAGGCCTATAAGCGCTTCAAGGTCGAGACGGACAAGCAGGCAGAGCTTGTCCGGCAGGCAGGAGGCCTTTTCATCATCGGCACCGAGCGGCACGAGTCGCGCCGCATCGACAACCAGCTGCGCGGCCGGTCCGGCCGTCAGGGCGACCCCGGCGAGACGCGGTTTTATCTGTCCATGCAGGACGATATCATGCGCCTGTTCGGCTCCGAGCGCATTATGAACATGATGGAGACGCTCGGCATCGACGAGGATACGCCCATCGACGCCAAGATCCTCTCCGGCGCGATCGAGAACGCGCAGAAGACCGTCGAGGGCCGCAACTTCCAGTCCAGAAAGAACGTGCTGGAATACGACGACGTGATGAACGTCCAGCGTAAGATCATCTACGAGCAGCGCCGCCAGGTGCTCGACGGCGAGGATCTGCAGAAGAACATCCAGTCCATGATGCGGTTCTATGTGGACACGTATGTCGCCAGCGCCTTCGGCGAGCAGCCGAAGCTGGCCGACAAGCAGCATTTCTTCGAGATGATGACGCATTTCGAGCCCATCTTCTTCCCCACGGGCACATGGCTTCTCTCCGACGAGGAGTTGGCCGCGCTCACGCGGGAGCAGGCGGAAGAGAAGATTTTGTCTCTCATGCAGCGCGCCTATGCCAAGCGGGAGGAGCAGTTCACGTCTCCCGTCATGCGCGAGATTGAGCGCGTCGTGACGCTGCGTGTGGTCGATGAATTCTGGATGGATCACATCGACGCCATGGACGATCTGCGGCAGGGCATCCGCCTGCGCGCCTACGCGCAGACAGACCCCGTCATCGAGTATAAGCGCGAGGGCTTTGATATGTTCGAGGCCATGAACGACGCAATTAAAGAAGAGATCGTCCGCCGCGTCTTCCTCGTCCGGATCAAGACGAACGAGGAGATCAAGCGCCAGCGCGTGGCGAAGGTCACCGGCGAAGGCGCTGGCGGCGACAAGACCGTCAAGCGTCAGCCCGTCGTCAAGAAGATCAAGGTCGGCCCGAACGACCCGTGCCCGTGCGGCAGCGGAAAAAAATACAAAAAATGCTGCCGCGACAAGGATCTCGCCGCCGAACGCGGCCAGAACGCGAATTAAGCCCATGTTTCACACCATTCACCACGGAACACTTGAATATCTGACCGCCGACGCGCTTTCCGGGAGCGTGCACTGCTTCTCCACGCGCTTCGGCGGCGTGAGCGAGGGGGCGCTGTCCTCCCTCAATCTCGGCACGCACCGGGGAGACAGGCCGGAAAACGTGCGGGAGAATTACCGCATTCTCGGCACCGCCGTTGGCTTTTCGCCGGAGGAAACGATCTTTACCCGGCAGGAGCACACCGATCTTCTGCTGCGCGTCGGCAAGCAGGACTGCGGCACAGGGCTGGAGCGGGAGCAGACCGCCGTCTGCGACGGGCTTCTGACCGACGAACCCGGCGCGGCGCTCGTCTGCTTCGGCGCGGACTGCACGACGCTGCTGCTGTTTGACCCCGTGCGGCAGGCCATCGCCGCCGTCCACGCCGGGTGGCGCGGAACGGCGCAGGGCATCGCGTACAAGGCCGTTCTTCGGATGCAGGCGGAATTCGGCTGCGCGCCGGAGCACATTCATGCGGCCATCGGCCCGTGCATCGGTCGCTGCTGCTTTGAGGTCGGGCCGGAGGTGCCGGAGGCCATGCGGCGATCGCTCGGCCCGGACGCGGAAGCGGCAATTGAACTGCACGGCGAAAAGGCGCACGTCGATCTGAAGCGCCTGAACCGCATCTGGCTGGAAAGAGCGGGCGTGCAGGCGATCGACATCTGCCCGGACTGCACAAAATGCCAGCCGGAGCGCTTCTGGTCGCATCGCGTGACCGGCGGGAACCGCGGGTCGCAGGCCGCCATCATCCGGCTGAAAGGAGGCGCACCGGCATGAAACGAAAGCTTTTGATGCTCACAGCGCTTGCGCTGTGTCTGGCCCTTCTTTGCGGCTGCACGACGATCGCGACGAGCGAATGGATGCAGAATCTTTTCCCCGTCGGCGACGAGGCCGTCGCCGCCCAGCAGACCGGCTCGGTCAACGGCTCGGAGGATAAGCAGGAGGTCAAGCAGGTCGTCACCGAGACGTATACGGCGCTTGAGTCCTTCGGCCTGGCCTACCAGCCGGATTACGGCCTGCAGCCCTATAACTGCCAGAGTCTCAACAACCGCATCATCTTTTCCTTCCTCTACGAGCCGCTGTTCGCCGTGACAAGCAGCTACGAGGCAGAACCGATTCTCGCCGAGAGCTATTTTGTCACTGACGACGGACGCACGACCACGGTGAAGCTCCGCTCCGGCGTGACCTTCCACGACGGCAGCGCCCTTACCGCGGCGGACGCGGCATATTCCATCGAATCCGCCGCAGGCTCGGAATATTACGGTTCGCGCCTGCGCTTCATCACTTCCGCCGAGGCGCAGGACGATCTGACGCTCGTGCTCTCAACGAGCGAGGCATATGAGTGCCTGCCGCTGCTGCTGGATATTCCCATCATCAAGTCCGGCACGAAGGACGAGGTCAGCCCGCCGGGCACAGGCCCGTATGAATTTGCCGAGACGAAGCTCACGCGCTGTGAAAACTGGTGGCGCGATACCGCGCCGCTGGTCGATTTTGACGAGATCGCGCTGACCGTCTCGTCCACTGCCGCCGACGTGCGTGATAATTTTGAGTATCAGAAGGTCAACATGGTCCTGACGGACCCGAACTCCTCCGCGTTCGCAGGCTTCCACAACGACTACGAGCTGTGGAACGAGGAGACGACCATCATGCAGTACATCGGCTACAACATGAACTCGCCCGTCTTCTCCAACTACGGCCTGCGCGGCGCGATCACCTTCGCCATCGACCGCGAGCAGCTGGTCGAGCAGACGCTGGGCGGCTTTGCCGTCGCGTCGACGCTGCCGTGCTCACCCAATTCCCGGTATTACGACGTGAAGCTGGCCAACAGCTTCGCCTATGACACCGGCTCGTACTACGACCAGCTGGCCAGCGCCTCCGTCGAGGACGCGACCGGCGACGGCATCCTCGACCTCTACGTCCCCTCCAAGGGCTATTCCGTCCCGGTCGAGGGCACGATGCTCGTCTGCTCGTCGAGCTATATCCGCGTGCAGGCGGCCAACGAGGCCGCGAAAATGCTCAATTCTCTGGGCTTCAACATCACAGTCAAGTCCATGGAATATACCGAGTACAAGCAGGCGCTTTTGCAGGGAAATTTCGACCTGTACTATGGCGAGGTGCGTTTGTCTCCAAACTTTGACCTTTCGCCGTTTTTCGGTGCGACCGGCACGCTCAACTATGGCGACCTGTCCGACAGCACGATGATGAACCTGTGCAGCATGGCGCTTGTCAACAGCGGCAACACCTATAATCTCTATAAGCGTGTATGCGAGCGCGGGTATATTACGCCCATCCTGTTCAAAAGCTATGCGCTCTATACCACGCGCGGCGCCGTAACAGAGCCGACACGCTACCTCGACTGGTTCCTGCCGTATACGGCGCAGACGGAAGAATAATGAAAAAACGCGGGAGGATACGCCCATGAAACGAATCCTGATGATCGGCACCGGCGGGACCATCGCGTCTGGGAAAACGGCGGAGGGCCTTATGCCGGAGCTGACGAGCGAACAGCTTTTGTCCTTCGTCCCGGCGGTATCGGCGCTTTGCCGGGCGGAATGCTTACAGCTTTTGTCGCTGGACAGCACGAATCTTGCCCCGTCGCACTGGCTGCTGATCGCAAAGGCCATCCGGGAGCGGTATGACCGCTACGACGGCTTCGTCATCAGCCACGGCACGGACACCATGGCCTATACCGCTGCGGCCCTCAGCTATCTCATTCAGGGGGCGCGCAAGCCCATCATCCTGACTGGCGCGCAGAAGCCCATCAGCTTTGACTCGACTGATTCCAAGGTCAATCTGACCGACGCGTTTTTATGCGCGTGCAGTGACACCCTGCACGGCGTCATGATCGTCTTCAACGGCAAGGTCATTCAGGGCACCCGCGCCTGCAAAACGCGCACAAAGAGCTACGAGGCCTTCTCCAGCATCAATTACCCGTATCTGGCTGTTTTGCAGGACGGCTGCATTCTGCAGTATATCGAAAACGCCTGCCTGCCCGAGCCGGTCTTCTATGACACGCTCGACGAGCGCGTTGCGCTCCTGAAGCTCATTCCCGGCGCGCGGGCGGAGCTTGCGGGCTGGATGCTCCGGCACAACGATGCGCTGATCCTGGAAAGCTTCGGCGTGGGCGGCATCCCGTCGTATGACGGGAATGACTTCCTGTCCGTGCTGGAGGAGGGCATTCAGGGCGGCAAGACCGTCGTTCTGACCACGCAGGTGCAGAACGAGGGCAGCAACGTCGGCGTTTATCAGGTCGGGCACAAGATCCGCGAATGCCCGCAGGTGCTTGAGGCGTTCGACATGACGACCGAGGCCATCACGGGAAAGCTCATGTGGATCCTCGGCCAGACCAGGGCCCCCGCCCAGATCCACCGCCTGTTCTACACCCCGGTCGCGAACGACATTCTGAATTACCGCACATGAAAAACCGCCCGGCGCGGTGAAAACCCCCATTTGTTAGCCAGGTATGGGAAAAACCTGATACTAGGGTGTATCTGAAAACTCCCAACGCACCCGGACAGCGGGCCTTTTTGCGGTGCGCCGCGTCATTTTTCCTTGAAATACGTCAGTATTCCTGCGAAAAAATGTCTTGCGCAACGCAAAAATCCCTCGCTGCCGGTCACATCATGAGTTTTCAGATACACCCTAAGAAATGGGGGTTCACTATGTCAAGGGAGAATACACCGGAGTTCGGGAAGCTGGCTGCGGGAACGACTGAAGGGCCTGCCGCCTGCGATTCACAGACGGCAAGCCCTTTTGGCGGCTTGATTCTTTGTTGTTCGAAATTTTGCCTGACCTTTTGGGGACGCTTCCCGTGCGCGGCGGCCCGGTTTTTTTCAGTCGCCCATCAGCAGGTCCATGACGTACATTTCGAGCTTTTCGAAGTTCTGCTCCTTGACGCAGGCGGCCTGGAATTCGTAGTCGAATCTCTTGACCTTGGCCAGCAGCTTCTCGAAGATCTTCTTGGAGTTGATCAGATGGCGGTAGCAGTCCTCATCGGGCTGGGTGCGCATGGCCTTGACGTCGAGGCCGACGCATTCAAAGTTGCCGCGGTCGCCGAAGTTGTTCTCGTACAGGACCTTGACCTGGTTGAACGCGTTGCGCAGGTTGTCGACGCCGAACGCCTTGTCCTGGTCGTAGCGGCAGCCGTTCTGGTCGTTCAGATGCACGCCCCACAGCTTGTTGAGCGCCAGCGCGAAGCCCATGTCGTTCGCGGGATCAAGACCGGCGAGGATGGAGTGCGCGGATTCGATGCACAGGCCGACGCGGCTCGGATCGACGGTGTATGCGCCGACGGCCAGCGCGTGACCGGCAGTGCCGCAGATGGAGCGGTCGATGGGCTCATTGGGCTTCGGCTCGACAAGGATGAGCGCGTCGTCGCGGTAGGTCAGGATGTCGTTGAACGCATCGCGCAGCTGGAGGGTCATTTCAACGGGGTTCTTGCCCTCGGCGCAGAGCGTGCCCTCGCGGGCCAGCCACAGCTGGATCTTCTTGGTGCCGAGCGCCTTGGCAATGTCGCAGGAGCGGCGGGCGCGCCACTGGGCAAATTCACGGTCTTCCTTGCGGGAGGCGGTGAAGCCGCCGTCATTCGTGCGCTTGTCAAACCACAGACGCGGCGCGACAAACTCTGCAAACAGGCCGTATTTGTCGAGCATCGCCTTGACGTCCTTCGCGTAGTCGATGATCTGCTTCTCGGTCATGTTGTTCATGTCGGGAACGGCGTCGTCGTCATGGAACTGCATGCCGGCCAGACCGATCTCGGCGTACTTCTTCATTTTCTCTTCCAGCGGAATGCTCTTGCGGTGGCCGGGGCCAAAGGTTTCGTTGCCCTCGTGGACGTTCCACGGGCCTGCGGTAAATCTGAATGTTGCCATGTCTGTATCCTCCTGTATCAATTGTCTGGTTTCATACAAATATGTGCTTGAGGGGCGGGCGGCTTTTACCGAAAGCCGCCTCCGGATAGCTCCATCATAGCGGAACAGGCTGTTTGTTCAATGTTAGACTTGCTTTTTTTATCCGACAATCTTGCGATTTTAAATTTTTCGGTAGACTTCCACAAATTCCTTTGCCGCAATTTGTCATGATGCACAAGGACTTTTTTATCCGAAATATCCCCCAGGGGAGCTTGTGCGCGGCGGTCTGGTTTCTTAATAATAAGCCAAAAAAGTTCGGAGGAACAGACCATGCATATGGCAGACGCACTTTTATCTCCTGCTGTCGCCGTTACGATGTACGCAGCCTCTGCTGCTGCGGCGGGCGTTTCGCTCGTGCAGCTGCGCAGGGAGGAGCTTGCCGCACCGGAGACGGCAAAAAAGAAGCTTCCGACAATGGCGGTCATGTCCGCGCTCGTCTTTGCCGGGCAGATGATCAACTATACCATCCCCGGCACAGGCTCGTCCGGGCATCTGTGCGGCGGTATGCTGCTGTCCGCCATGCTGGGGCCGTGGGCAGGCTTTTTGTCCATGATCGTCATTCTTGCCATTCAGGCGCTGTTCTTTGCTGACGGAGGGCTGCTTGCGCTGGGCGCGAATGTCTGGAACATGGCGTTCTACGGCTGCTTCGTGGGATATTTCCTTATCTACCGGCCCCTGATGCGCGGAAATCTTTCCGCGGGCAAGGCCCGGCTGCGCCTGACGCTTGCGTCGGTGCTCGGCTGCGTCGCAACGCTGCAGCTCGGCGCATTCTCCGTCGTGCTGGAAACGACGCTCTCCGGCATCACGGCGCTGCCGCTCGGCGCGTTCGCGGTGCTCATGCAGCCGATCCATCTGGCGATCGGTCTGGTCGAGGGGCTGATCACGGCGGCGGTGCTGCCGCTGTGCCTCGCGGGTGTGCCGGAATTGTGAATCTTGCATTGCCGGGCTGCATACAGTATAATGGGAGTGTCCGGGAAAAAGAAAGAAATAAGAGGATTCAGAAAGGACTGTGTAATTTATGGATCGTGCAGAATTAAAGGCCCGCGCAAGAGCGCAGCTCGGCGGCGGTATTTTTCAGAATCTCTGGATGATGGGTCTGGCCGTGTGCCTGCTGATCGGCCTGCTGGAGTCGGCTGCCGCCGGGATCATCCCCGGTATCGGCGCGCTGCTCGTGGTCGGCCCGCTGGAATACGGCATGGCGTATATCTTCCTCAAGCAGGCGCGTGACCATCAGCCCGTGCAGCTGGGCGATATGTTCCGCGGCTTTCAGGATGATTTCGGTGGAACGTTCCTCATCGGTCTTATGACGTCGCTGTTCACGTTCCTGTGGTCGCTGCTGTTCGTCATCCCCGGCATTGTCAAGGCCTATTCCTATTCCATGGCGTACTATATCAAGCTCGACCACCCCGATTACGGCTGGAACGCCTGCATCACCGCAAGCCGTCAGATGATGGACGGCCACAAGTGGGAAAAGTTTGTGCTTGACCTGAGCTTCCTCGGCTGGATCATCGTCGGCTCTTTGTGCCTCGGCGTCGGCACGCTCTGGGTCACGCCGTACATGGAAGCGGCAAACGCGCAGTTCTACGAATACGTCCGCACCTGCCCGTCCGTGGCGGAGGGCTGACCGGCGCTGCGCAATATGGCAAAAACGGGACTCCGCTGTCTGCAGAGCCCCGTTCTTTTTTGCATTTTTATCCGTCAGTCCTTGTATTTCAGCGCCCGGATCGCGTTCAGGACGGCGAGGACCATCACGCCGACGTCGGCGAAGATGGCGGCCCACATATTCGCGACGCCGAAGGCGACGAGCGCGAGGCAGCCGAACTTCACGACCAGAGAGAACACAATGTTCTGCCGGACGATGCCGATGCACTTGCGGGAAATTTTGATGAAAAGAAAGGGCTTTGCCTATCGCAGTCATCCAGTGAAAGCCGGAGTGAAACATACATATAGCCTGATTTTCGGTTTCAACCAGACAAAAGATTTCCCCGAACTGGTGGAAACAGTATGGAAACAGGCGTGGAATAAATATACCCCTGTCGTACATAAAGTAGATGTGAAAGATGCTTATGAAGCCAGCATTGAGGTGCTTGATGCTTACCTGCTGAACCTGAATGGTGCACCGGGCTGGCCTTTCTCCATCTATTTGCCTAATGGAATAGCCCGTGCTTATAACTATCAAATGGGCTTTATCGGTTTCCAGATTTCAAATGCCTATTTCCTTTTGCGGAAAGGATTGGAAATTGACAATCAGGAATATGTACGCAAAGCATCGGAAGTTGTTGACTTCTGGGTGAATAATTCACAACAGGAAAGTGGCCTTGTAAGTCCCTGGGCAGATGCCTATGTAGATCGGAAAGCAACTTGGCGTGATTATGAAGCTTATATGCGTGTTGCTGCCGGTGGTATGGAAGGCATGATGGGTGCATGGAATATCATGAAAAAGCATGGAATTAATAAACCCGAATGGCTCTCCTATTGCAAAAAGTACGCTGATTGGCTGGTACGGAATCAGGAAAAGGACGGTAGCTTTTATCTCCGTTATGACTGGAGAACCGGAAAACCGACTCATGACAGTAAATATACAACTACTAATATCATTCGTTTCCTGATTGAACTCTACTCGGTTACCCAAAACAAACGTTATCTGGATACAGCCTTGAAAGCAGGTGAATTTAGTTATGACTTTATCCATCATGATTACCTTTATGTAGGTGGAGTTATTGACAATCCCAATGTAAAAGACCGTGAGTCCGGGCAAAAGATTATTGAGGCTTTCCTTTGTTTGTACGATTTGACCGAAGATGAAAAATGGCTTGAAGGAGCATCCCAAGCGGCTTATTACACTGTAACCTATATGTATGCTTGGAATATTCCGGCGGCCGGAGGAAATAACCTCATGGCTTGGGATAGCAAAAAGACTACTGTTGGAATTACAATCATTTCCACCGGACATTCCGGAGCAGATTGTGGGCTTTCATATAATTCTTTTGAATACCTGAGACTCTATGTTTTGACAGGCGATGAGTATTTCTTGCATATTGCCCGGCTATTGGAGAAAAATACGAAACAGACTATGGATTATGATGGTACGTTGGGGTATGCTTATCGAGGATTGCAGACGGAAGCCTTAAGATTGGTCACCCGTTGGGGAGATGGGGTTAATTTGTGGTTACCCTGGGTTACTGCATCTGCTTTAGATCCATTGTTCAAGATACGGGATGCTTATGGAGATATGGATATAGAACGTATAGGAACAGAATCTTTATCTACATTGAGACAGAAAGATGCGGTATATGCTGCACATCAGGGAATAATATATTAATTCAGGAGCTTATGGAAAAAGATAGAAGAATAAGAAAGGTTGTATTCCGGATACTGGTGATATCAGGATTTTGTCTATTGGGCATATCTTGCCATTATCATGCGATTATCGGGAAAAGTGATTTGAAAACTATTTCTCAGGAATGTATAGAAGAAAGTGATACAGAGAAAATCATTAAAAATGGTGATTATTCCCTTATACTAAGAGAAGGGGATGAAGGTTTTGCTGTATTTTTACAGAATGGTAAAGAGATAGTAGGAAGCCAAGAACTGCCTGCATGGATCACTGTCCGGGGAAGTGATACTTTATCAACGGGGGAATATATCGAAACTGATTATAAGCAACCTTATCATCAGGTCATAAGAAAGAAATATGGCTTTTGTGCTACAGCCAGTGTCAACACGGAAAAAGGGTCTGTATTTATTGTAGAAGATAAGTATACTTTATTAAAGGATGGAGTATTTGGGATATATAGAGATGTGAAGGTGAAAGAAGCGCGGGCAGAGGATGTCGGATTTGCCAGTACAATTTCATTTCAAACCGGGCTTCGTTCGTCTGATAACAATGATTTCGAGTATTTTATTCCTTCTGTTTTATATAGAAATACCTCTGAAGTAAGAGAGGATGCGGTTGCTGCTGACCTGAATACTGACCGGATGTATGTAAAAGAAACGCGTACGGGACTGCCGCTGGCTATGCTTCGGGAAAAGATAACAGGAACTACTTTAACCCTCATGCATTATAATCCTAGGATAGATGTCGGACAAAATCCTGGTGGTGGAACATTCTATGAGGTGAATGATGCGTTACAATATGGTTCAATAGGTTACTCTATATATCCTTCATTGTCGGTGGATTTTCATTATCCGTGTGCAGAAGGGCCCAGAACGTATGAAGTTGCCGGAAGAAAAAGGGATGCAAAGACTATATGGTCCAAAAGATACCATTCGGTGAAAGAGGGTAATATACATAGCTATTCTGTAGCCTTGATTCCTGATAAAAAGGATAATTATAATGAAGCTATGATGTATGCGTTTGGTATGGGCTATAAAACGGAAGAACCGACAATCGTGGATATGAATATGGATGAAATTTACCGGCAGAATATAGAACTTTTTAAAGCTGAATATCGGATGTTTGGAAAGGGAAACATAAAAGCGGCAGGTTTACCATGGTCACTTGATTTACCTGATGGTACAAACACTGAAGGGATATCTTTTCAAATGGGTTTTGTGGGACAACAAATAGCCGTTGGATATCACATGTATCGTTATGGTCTGGATCATCATGATTCAGAGACTAGGGAAAAGGGTAAATCAATGGTTGATTTCTGGGTTTCTGATGCCATCATGAAAACTTATTTCCCCACTGTATGGTGGGATCCTGCTGATAATGCCACAGCCGGACAAAGGCGGGAATATCCAAGTTTTCTTCGATGTTTTGTGGATGGCATGGAGGGATTACTGGATGCCTATCGTATTTCTGTGGCTCACAATGAACCTCAGGAAGCGTGGAATCAAGCTCTTAAAAGGGTTGCTTCTAATTTGGTGAAGAAACAAAATGAAGACGGCTCTTTTTATAGAGCATATAAGACGAATGGTGATGTTGAGACGGGAGGGGATAGGAATACTCATGGTACTTCTAAATTGAATACTCCGGTGGCTATTAGATTCCTGGTGAAGATGTTTGAACATACCGGAGAGACTAAATATAAAGAAGCTGCAATCAAAGCTGCTGATTTCTCTTACAATGAACTGTATTTGAAATTAGGGAAATATGTAGGTGGAACTCCGGACAATCCTAATACTGTTGATAAAGAGGCAGCTATATTTGCTCTCTACGGATTCAATGCCATACATGAATTGACAGGGGATATGAAATATCTGAAAGCGGCAGAACATGCTGCAAATTGTGCTATGAGCTGGACATATTGTTATGATTTTGCCATTCCTAACCGAGATGCAATGGATGCCAAAAAGAATCCTTTTGTTAAAGGAGGCATTACAGGGTTTTCTATTATTGCTACAGGACATTCGGGTGCTGATAATTTTATAGCTTATATGTTTTATGAAATGTATAAATTGTATATCAAAACCGGAAATGAACTCTATTTACATATGGCAAAACTCTTACAGAATAATACGAAACTGAATACAGACTTTGACGGTAGAATGAATTATAAATATCGTGCATTTATGCCGGAAGCAACTAATGTTGCTGATTTAGCTTTCAGGTCTGTATCCTTGTGGCTTCCATGGGCAAGCATTGCGAACATTGAGCCGATTGTTAATCTGGAAGAAGCTTTCGGAAAAAAAGATCTATCTCAGATTGATATGAGTTTACCTGAACTTCGTAGTAGATTGACAATCTATGGAGTAGGTGGAAAACCTCTCCATAGATAGAATGGCTTTGGTTTGATATATGATCGGAAAAGAACCATCTGTTACTGAGGGAGTAGCCTGTTTTTATTATATTTGTAGATCACTTTCAATGAATCATATTGTATATATGAGCCTTTAAGTGTACTGAAATATTAATGTAATATTCATGCAATACAAACATAATACCTTAGTCATTCCTTTGCAACGGAATCAATTAACAAACCGAAAAATCATGGACGAACTTACGGATATTTATAAAAGAATAGAGTACCTGCGCAACAACGGGGTGAAGATGAAAGAAATTGCCGACCGGGTGTTCCTGTCCTCCCCTGCGGTTTCGGCCCGCATTGCCAAACTGGAAAAAGACGGCGTACTGACCGGCTATCAGGCGCAGGTTGCCCCGCTCAAGCTGGGGCAGCTGGTCAAGGCGTTCATCAACCTGGATATGGACCCCAAGCTCAAGCCGGAGTTTTACCCCTACATCCAAAGCTGCGGCAATGTTGTGGAGTGCAACTGCGTGACTGGCGATTACAGCATGCTGATTGAAGTGCTGTTTGGCACCACGCAGGAGTTGGATACCTTTATCAACCATCTGCAGCAGTTTGGCCGTACCCGCACGCAGATCGTGTTTTCCACCCCGGTGGAGCACCGCGGCCTGCCGGTGAGCGAACCGGAGGAAGAACCGGCGGCGGAAACCTGACTGCCTGTTCCCGCCTTTTCTCATCCCTGTCCTGAATATGGGCGGGGATTTTTTTATTTTACCTGTTGACAGCTGTGTATATTGCGTATATACTGTATATATAGTATATGAACAGTTCAGATTGCAAGGAGGAACACGGCATGGAGCTGTATATCTCCAATTCCGGCCAGGAACCCATTTACGCGCAGATCACCCGGCAGATCAAAGCTAAAATTTTGAACGGCGAATTGCAGCAGGGCGATGCACTGCCCAGCATCCGCCTGTTGGCGAAGGAGCTGCGCATCAGCGTGATCACCACCAAGCGCGCGTATGAGGACCTGGAGGCCGATGGTTTTATTACCACCATGCCGGGGCGCGGCAGCTTTGTTGCGCCGCAAAACCCGGCCCTACACCGGGAGGAAAGCTTAAAACAGATGGAAGAGCACCTGCAGCACGTCATTGATGCCGCGCGGCGCGGCGGCATTACCAAAGACGAAGTGCGCGAAACCCTTGACCTTTTGTGGGAGGAATCATGATGGCTGAACCTTTGGCCGCCGCACTGCATGGTGTGGCAAAACATTACCACGGTTTTACCCTTGGCCCGCTGAACCTGGAAATTCCCGCCGGGAGCATTGTTGGCCTGATTGGTGAAAACGGCGCGGGCAAAACCACCCTGCTCAAACTGCTGACCGGTGTAAACCGCCCGGATGCCGGCACCGTGGAGCTGCTGAGCGCCACCCCAGATGATGCCGCCGTGCGCGCGAAAATTGGCGTTGTGTTTGAGGATGCCTATTTTTATGAATCGCTGACCCCCGCACAGGTTGGTGCCAGCCTGCGCGGCATATTTGGCCCAGCGTGGGATGCCGGTTATTTTGCCGCTCTGCTGGAGCAGTTCCACCTGCCGCCGAAAAAGAGCATCAAAGAACTCAGCCGCGGCATGCGGATGAAGCTGAACCTTGCCAGCGCTTTGGCCCACCGGCCGGGGCTGCTGGTGCTGGACGAAGCCACCTCCGGGCTGGACCCCGCCGCCCGCAGCGAGATTTTGGATATCCTGCTTGATTTTATCCAGGATGAGCGCCACAGCGTGCTGTTGAGCAGCCACATTACCACCGACCTGGAACAGATCGCCGATACCATTGCCTACCTGCACCACGGGCAGCTGCTGTTTGCCAAAAACAAGGATGACCTGATGGAAGAATACGGCATTCTGCGGTGCAGCCAGCAGGACCTTGACCGCCTGCCGCCGGAGTGGATCGCCGCCACCTGCCGCACCGCCGCCGGCTGCGAAAGCCTGGTACACCCGCGGGTCAGCGTCCTGCGCGCATTGCCCGGTGTGGTATGCGATGCCGCCAGCATTGATGACATTATGCGCCTGACCAGCAAGGAGGGTTAACAATGAAAGGTCTTTTGTGCAAAGACTGGGCCATTTTGGTGAACAGCTACAAGAAAAATTTCCTTATTATGGTTGTGCTTTATCTTGGCATGGCGGTCTGCCTGCATATGGATTACCTGTGCTATGCGCTGGTTGCCGTGTGCGGCGTTTACGCATCCAGCACCATGAATTTTGATGATTTCGCCCACTGGGATACCTATGCCCGCACCCTGCCGGTCACACCGGGGCAGGTTGTTGGCTGCAAGTACCTGCTGGGGCTGCTGTTCACCCTGTTTGGCAGCGTTTGCGCCGCGGTGGGGATTTTCCTTGTCGGCCAATACACAGATGTGTTGGAAGCGGCATTCTCGATTCTGGTCATTGCCGCGTTTTTCCTGCTGCTGTTTGCCGTCAACATGCCGTTTTCCTACAAATTCGGCGCGGTGCGTGCCCGCACCTGGGTGTACCTGGTCGCATTCTTTGGTGTTTTCCTCATAATTTTTGCCATGGAGCATCTGCCCTATCTGCAGCGTTCTTCCGTCATTTCCCAGCTGGACGCTTTGGGCAATGCCCTCACCGCGCAGCCGGTGCTTTTGTTGCTGCCCTGCGCGGCCGTGCTGCTGCTCTACCTTGGCAGCTGGGCCTTGAGCGTACAAATTTATCAGCGCAAAGAGTTTTGAGGGAATTCCTGGTTCTTTTGCTCGGCGGTAAAAACGCTGAGTGAAAACACGCCGGATCAGGCCGAAGCAGCTGAAAACCGGCAATCCGCTATTGACAAACCGGCACCCGTGCGGTACAATAATCAAGTATTCAATGCGGGTGTCGTACAACGGCTAGTACATCAGCCTTCCAAGCTGGGGACGAGGGTTCGACTCCCTTCACCCGCTCCATATAAAAACAGCGCAGAAGCGAAAGATTCTGCGCTGTTTTTTCTGCTCAAGTACCCACTTTCTTTTTTACCCAATACCAAAACAGGCAGTGTCC
>ENA-USUJ01001516-USUJ01001516.1-human-gut-metagenome-genome-assembly--contig:-NODE-1516-length-19509-cov-4.863267_pt1 | contig 19509 bp, 18 predicted proteins | sample MGYA00250061_ERZ773398 | MGnify/ENA primary metagenome ERZ773398 (study PRJEB29103, sample SAMN06111992) | human gut metagenome | biome: human gut; feature: ankylosing spondylitis patient; material... | reverse complement strand
CTTCACCATGGGCTCTGCACTGTTTGAGAAGAAGTTCGTTGCCGACGGCAGCTTCCGCGATAACCTCAAGGCTGTTGTCGATTACATGGCAGCAAAATAAGCTTGCCAAACGCCGTCAAGGCATGATAAAGTAAGTCAACAAGGAGGGATGATCATGACAGATCTCACAATAGGACAGGCCCAGCGGATGACCGCGCCTGCACCGTTTGCATTGCTTACCTCGGCAGATAAAGAGGGAAAGACCAACATCATGGCCGTCTCGTGGTGGACTTATCTCAGCAACCATCCCGTGAAAATCGGCGCATGCCTGAGCAATAAGGGCTACAGCGGCGGAAACATCCGCGAGGGCGGCGAGTTTGCAATATGCGTCGTTGACGAGCAGCTCAGAGACTCGGCGCTTCAGTGTGGCCGTTGTTCGGGCAGAAGCACGGATAAGGCATCCGAGCTTGGCATAGAGCTTGCCGACGCAAAGGCAATATCGCCTAAGGTCGTTGCCGCCAGCAAGGTCGTTTTTGAATGCAAGCTCAGTGATATGCTGGAGGTCGGCGATCACACATTTTTTGTGGCCGACGTTGTTGCCGTCTACGGCGACGACAGCAAAAAGCAGCTGTTTGCATACGACGGCTACGGACGTCTAGGCACCGCTGTCGAAGGCTGATAAATCAAATTGCGCGTTTTGCACGGAGCACTCAGGTGCTCCGTGCATTTTTTTACAAAAGACCTGTTGGACTCCATATAAGCGCTTTTAACAATTACGACATGCGTTATTTGTGCAAAAGAGCAAAGAACGTGTAGGAAACGGCAAATTCTGATCGAGAAATTGTTAAAAATGCATCATACTTTAGCTAAATAAAGTGTAAAAATTTTTACGTCTTTTTTGTGAAAAATGTAAAAAACGAAAAAAGCGAAACGCTCATTTTTGCATTCAAAATGAGCGTTATGCGAAAAATGACGGAGTCATAGACAATTTAACCGTAATCGCCGGTTTTTGCGCGCACGATTTTTGTTTACAATCCCTAAAAACTGAAATATTATTATTCTCGTAAAAAGCACAGCAAAACGATAGGTTTTGACTAAATGAAAAGGAGACGAAGAAAAAATGAAACCTGAGATCATAATAATGCTGACACATCACGATGTGACCGTGAAGGACGCAGGCGAGATATTCGAGCAGTGCAAGGATCTGCCGGTAAAGTTCTGGGGCTTCAAGAATGTCGGCCTGCCGAAGGACGAGATGAAGAAGGTAGCCGGAGCAATGAAGGCAGCAGGCAAGACCACGTTCCTCGAGGTAGTGACCTATGACGAGGCAAGCTGCCTCGACGGCGCACAGACGGCGATCGACTGCGGCTTTGATTACCTGATGGGCACAGTATACTATGACTCCGTAGCAAAGCTTCTGAAGGAAAACGGCATGGCATATCTGCCGTTCGTCGGCAAGGTTTCCGGCAGCCCGAGCATCCTCGAGGGCACGAATGAAGAGATCATTCAGAACGCAAAGGATCTGATGGCCAAGGGCATCAAGGGCTTTGACATTCTTGCATACCGTCATGTGGTTGACGGCGAGAAGCTGGCACGCGAGTTCTGCGCGGCAATCGACGCAGAGATCTGCATAGCAGGCTCGATAAACAGCTATGCACGCATAGATACCATGTTCGACATCGGACCCTGGACCTTCACCATGGGCTCTGCACTGTTTGAGAAGAAGTTCGTTGCCGACGGCAGCTTCCGCGATAACCTCAAGGCTGTTGCCGATTACATGGCAGCAAAATAAAACGTATTTAACTGCATGTGATGCAGCTTGAATAATTTATAGGGAGGTATAATACTCGTGGAAGAAAACAAACTTAAAAAAGCCTTGACCGCCGCAGGTATATGGTCGGTCGCGGTCGGCGCTGTTATTTCCGGCAGCTACTATGGCTGGAACTACATCGCATCCGAGACAAACTTCACAGGCTGTCTCATCGCAATGGCAATTGCAACACTGTTCTACATCCCCTTCGCATTCATGTTCGCAGAGCTGGCAACCGCTATCCCCAGCTCCGCAGGCCCCGCAGCCTACACCGAAAAGGCATTTGGCCGCGGCGCAGGCTTCTTCGCAGGCTTCAGCTATCTTGTTGAATCCCTGTTCTGCACGCCCGGTATCTGCATTGCGGTCGGTGCATATGTTCACACTCTGTTCCCGGTAGTTCCGGCAGTCGTCGCATCCGTTGTTGCATACCTGATATTCCTGTTCATCAACATGCGCGGCATTGAGGCCGGTCAGCTCATCGGCCTTATCGTCACCATTATCGGTGTTGCAGGCGTCGTTTTCTACGCATGCATCGGCCTGCCCCACGCAGACTTCAGCCTGCTCGGCAAGATGGGCGACCTCGGCGGCGTAAAGGGAATCTTCGTTGCTATCCCCTATGCAGTATGGTTCTACCTCGCATTTGAGGCAGGCGGCATGGGCGCAGAGGAATGCAAGAATCCTTCCAAGGACATCCCCAAGGGATTTATCGTCGGCATCTTCACGCTGCTCATCGGCGGCATGCTCATGCTCGTGACCACCTTCTCTCTCCTGCCCAAGGAAGAGCTTCTTAAGAACGACGCTCCTATCGCAAACGTAATCAACCACCTCTTCGGCGAAGGCAGTACGATGAGCATCGTATTCATCGTCATCGCAATGATCGGCCTGATCGCATCCCTTAACGGCATCATCATCGGCCAGTCCCGTCAGACCTACGCACTTGCGCGCTGCAAGTGCCTGCCCGGCTTCCTCGGCAAGCTCGATAAGAACGGCACCCCGATCAACGCACTTCTCGTTACCTCCGTCATCGGCATCGTCCTTACCCTCATCGGCTCGGTTGACGTTATCGTTGTTATCGCAAACATGGGTTCCGCATTCATGGCTCTTTGCTGCTTCATCTCCTGGATCAAGCTCGCAAAGGATCAGCCGGATATGCCTCGCCCCTACAAGTGCCCCCGTTGGCTCGGCTACATCGGCATTCCCTTCTGCCTTATCGTTGCGTTCTGCTCGCTGTACAGCGCAGTGACCGCAGGTACTCTGTTCTACATCGCAGTTGCATTCTTCGTGATCGCAATGCTCTACTATGCAGCCGTCTGCAAGAAGAAGAACGGTACCTTCCTGGTTGAGCCCGAAGATCAGTGATAGGCTCTTTTGAAACATCATAATTAACCAAAACGCCATAGCGGCATCGTCAAATGGCGGTGCCGCTGTTGTCATTTTACAAAAAAGGAGCAAAAGTTTATGAGTTATGTAATCGGCGTTGACCTCGGTACGCAGTCGCTCAAGGGCCTGCTTGTCGATCCCGAGGGCAAGATCGTCGCAGAGGCTACCTGCGCGCACGATCCCATATATCCCAATCCCGGCTGGGCAGAGCAGCCCGTTGAGGATTATCTCCACTCTTTCACCACCGTTATAAAGCAGCTCGTTGCCGATTCCGGCATTGACCCTGCCGAGATCGGAACGATCGGCATGGATGCTATAAACGACTCCGTCATAGCGACCGACGAGAACGGCAATGCACTTATGAACTGCATCATTTGGCTCGACCGCCGTGCCGAGGCAGAGACTGCCGAGATAGCCAAGACGGTCGATCCTGCACGCGTGTTTGAGGTTTCCGGCCTTAACCTCGACTCTACCCACACAGCCGCAAAGATGCTGTGGATAAAGAAAAACAGACCTGACGTTTTTGAAAAAGCAAAATACCTCCTGAACGTTGACAGCTACCTTGTCTACTGGATGACCGGTGTTGCAGCGGTTGACTATGCTCAGGCATCGGCTTCGATGATCTACAACGTTGCAGAGAAAACGTGGTCGCCCGAGATGGCAAATGTTTTCGGCCTTGACCCCGAACTTCTCGGAAAGATAGTAAAGGCAGAGACCGTTGTCGGCACGCTTACCGCTCCTGTTGCACATCGCCTCGGCCTGACGACAAACACAAAGGTCATCTGCGGTACCGGCGACGAGCACAGCGCGTGCCTCGGCTCCGGCCTTGTAAAGCCCGGCATGGTCTGCGATATCACCGGCACAGCCGAGCCTGTTGCGGGAACCTCCGCAAAGCCTGTTTTCGACAAGAAGGGCCTCGTTGAGACCCACCATTCCGCCGACTCGCGTCTGTGGCTCATTGAGAACCCCGGCTTCGTTTCCGGCGGATCGACCAGATGGTACAAGGACACCATCCTGCGCCTGCCGAACTATGATCTTATGAACACTCAGGCAAAGCGCAGCCCCATCGGCTCGAACGGAATAACCTTCCTGCCCTGCATGGGCGGCGCAATGACCCCCAACTGGAACGGCAGCGCACGCGGCACGTTCACGGGTCTTACGCTCAGCCACACGCTCGACGACATGTCGCGTGCGGTATTCGAGGGCATTTCCTTCGGCCTTAAGGACAACGTTGACAGATTTGAAGAGATCGGTATGGACTGCTCGAGCGTCCGCATTGTCGGCGGCTCCACAAAGTCTCCGTTCTGGTGCCAGATGAAGGCCGACGTTCTCGGTAAGCCTCTGGTCGCAACGAAGAACCCCGAAGGCGCGGCTATCGGCGCTGCGATGCTCGCATCGGTCGCAGAGGGCAACTTTGCAAATCTCGATGAGGCAGCAGAGGCAATGGTCGAGCTCGGTGCGACCTACGAGCCTGATCTGAACAATAAGGCAGCTTACGATGAAGCATACGCTCGCTACTACGAGTGCTACTACACCATGGAGCCGTTCTTTAACAAGTATTACAAAGCATAATTAAAAAGGAAGTAATCAAAATGCTTGACAATCGTTTAATTGAAGCCGACGCAACAAAGCTTGATGAGCTGCGCGAAATGCTCAAGGCGCAGGAAAATTCCGATAAGCTGTGCGGCATCGGTATGAAGGAGATCCACATCGAGCACGGGGCAGCCAAAAAGGTCTGCCAGGCCGTGAAGAGCCTTACCGACGGCAAAAAGGTGCTTATGGTAACAGGCCCGACCGAGATCGTCGATGTGGACGGGAAAAACGTTAAGGAAGCGGTCAAGTCATATCTTGACGCGGAGTATGATGTTGAGTGGCTGGTCATCAGCGAACCGAACAGCATAGTTCACGCAACGCCCGAGAACGCGGCAAAGATCCAGGCTCACTTTGAGGGCAAGGATATCGTCGTCGGCATAGGCGGCGGCACGATCTGCGACCTGTGCAAGTACTCCACCTATTACTACGACCACGAAAACCCGCTGCCGCTGGTAATCGTGCAGACCGCGCTTTCTGTAAACGCGTTTTCCGATGATTCATCGGTCATGCTCATAAACGGCGTTAAGCGCACCGTTCATTCACGCTATCCGCTTATCCTTATAATCGACCTTGATATCGTCGGCGCAGCTCCTGCAGAGATGAATGTCAGCGGTTACGGCGACCTTATTGCAACATGGACAGCGCCCGTTGACTGGTATCTGGGCAATGTTCTCGGCATGGGACAGCATTTCCACACCGCACCCTCGGATATGATCCGCACCCAGTGCGACAGACTGCTTGAGAACTCCGAGAAGCTTGCGGCAGGCGATGCCAAGACTCTCGGCGAGCTTGCAAATGTCCTGACCCTCAGCGGCCTTTCCATGGGCCTTGCAAACGAAAGCTCCCCGGCCTCCGGCTCGGAGCATGTAATGAGCCATCTTATCGACATGGCCTCCGGTGTCCGCAAGACCGGCATTTGCTATCACGGCACCCAGGTAGCCGTTTCCGGCATCATGAGCGAGATCATCTGGGATTGGCTTCTCAATGATTTTGACCCGAAGAAGGTTGATCTCGATAAGTGCTACCCCAGCTTCGAGGAGATGGAGCCGCGCGTGAAGGCCGCGTTTGACTGGCTGGACGATACCCACAATGCCGCTAACGAGTGCTGGGCAGATTACCAGAAGAAGCTGCAGCGCTGGCACGACCATAAGGCCGAATTCAAGGCTTTCCTCGATAACTTCGATAAATTCAAGAAGGCCGTAGCGCCCTGGGTAAAGAAGCCCGAGTACATTGCCGACTGCATGCACAAGGCAAATGCGCCCACCAGATATTCAAAGCTCAACTTCCCCGTGGACGAAAAGACCGTTCGCTGGGCGATCACCAACTGCCACCTGATGCGCAACCGCTTCTCGGTTATCGATCTGCTGCACTTCACCGGTTTCTGGACCGACGAATTCGTGCAGAAGCTCATCGAGCGCGCCGAGGCGATGGACGCAGGCTTATGAGTTACGCGCCCGAATGCTTTCTTGCAGGGGCGATGAACACCCGTGACCTCGGCGGCATAAGAGCTGCCGGAGGCAGAACGGTGGCAAAGCAAAAACTCATCAGATCCGGCGAACTCTCAAAGGTGACTGACGACGATATCGCCAAGCTGACCCACATAAGGCTTAAAACGATAGTTGATCTCAGAAGCCCGGCGGAGACCTCGCTTAAAATGGACATTATACCGGACGGTGTGCGGTATGTACACTGCCCGGTCGTGTCCGATCTGGTTCCCGGCATAACGCGCGAGTCGATCGAGGATCCCTACGACGGACTCAAGCGCACCGATTATGCCAGGGATCTGCGCGAGGGCGGCATGGCTAAGATGCGTTCGCTGTATCCGATACTTGTCGAAAACAGCAACGCCGTCAAGCAATACAGGCGGTTTTTCGACTGCGTCCTTGAAAACGACGGCGACGGGGCTATACTCTTCCACTGTGCGATGGGAAAAGACAGGGCAGGGGTAGCCGCGGCGCTGCTGCTGTACGCATTGGGCGCGTCGATGAAAGATATCATGGCCGACTACATGTACACCGGTATCTGCTGCGCCGAAAAAATTCGGCGCGATACCGATGCATGTCGCTCTCTGACCGGCGATGAGTCGCTGCTGGAGTCCGTTTACTGGCTCAACACTACGCACGAAAGCTATCTTGAGGCAATGTTTGAAAGCTGCATTCGTCAATGCGGAAGCGTTGACAGATACCTTGCCGAAAAGCTCGGTATCACGCAGAACAAAATATCGCGTTTGAGATCAATGTACCTCGAATGAAAAACAGCCCACGGGAAATCCTCCCGTGGGCTGAACTTTTTATGAAATTAATGTGTGTTGAAGTAATCGACGGCGGCCTTGTTTGTAAGAATGAGGTCGCAGTCACCGTTATCAATGGCACTGAAATATTCGGCTGCGCCGCCGTTGATTCTGGTTATCTGACCGAGCTTGCGGCTGACCGAGCTGCTTGCGTTTACGGTGTCGAGTGCAGACTGCGTTGTGCCGATGTACAGCAGCTTATCACGCACCGAGCTTGAACCGCTGCCCTTACCTGCAAGAACGACATCCGTTGACATATAGGTTTCAAGTATCGTATAGTCGGGGCTTTCCTTGTCAAGCACGACGCCGCCCCATGCGCAGTCGATGTTTCCGGAGTTAAGCTCAACATAGGCATCCTCGGAGTGTATCGGCTGTATTTTCAGCACCCAGCCGAGCTTTTCGCACACCTTGCCGGCAAGGTCAATGTCAAAGCCGACGTACTCCTCGCCCTTGGTGAATGCCATGGGCGCCGAGTCGAGGTCAACGCCGATTATAAACGTTCTCTCTGCGATATAGCCAAGCTCGCTGAGCGCATCCTTCTGCGACGGGAAATCGACAGCACGGCTGCTGCCGAACCACTGCGTGCTAAGCTCGTCTATAACGCCCTCGTAGGCAAGCTCCTTGATCGCCTTGTCAATGTAATGATACGTCGAGTCGCCGTTTCTGAAGCCGATAGAGTATTCCTGACTGCCGAGACTCTTAACAACTTTATATTTTCCGTCGCTGCCGCAGCCGCAAAGGCTCAAAACCATAGCCAGCGCCAGCGCAGCGCAGATAATTCTTTTTTTCATAGGGTACTACCGCCTTTCGATTTGATGATACGCGAAAAATGTTAAAAAATCAAGGCAGTAAATTCACCCTGTATGACTGCTCGATTGCTCATAGTCAGCGAACGAACCTGCGATGAGGAATATGTAGCTGCGGCGCTTACCGTTCCGCGAGGCTCGGTAAGACGCGCGGAGGCGTATTCGCCGTCAAGCTCTGCAAGATAGGCCGCAACGGCCGCCGTTCCGCTCGCGCATGAGCCTTCCCAAACTGCCGTATCGGTCGAAGCGACGTAAACAAGCGGCGTGAGCGTGCATTTATCCCTGTCGAAGAACATAAGACCAAAAGCATCCGCGCTGAGCTGACGGCACCACGAGGCTATAACGGCTTCGGCTCTTTCGGGATTGATCGCTCCTGCCGGCACTATCGCGTGGCATATGCCGGGAAAACGTACGAGAGGGAAGGTGTAGCCCTCAAAGCCGTCAAGGAAGCTGCATTCGGATATGGATTCGGGCAGAGGCATAGCTACCTCGCCCTCAAAGCAGGCACTGTTCACCATGTGCCCTGAAATTTTTACAGGCTCCGCAGCACCGGATACCTCGAAAAGCTCCTCGCAGTATAAACCCTTGCCCAAGCCTGCGCGGCTGAAGATCACGGCCGCGGCCGAAAGTGAGGCGTTGCCGCAGAACTCGCCGCCCATCATCTGAAGACGCACGGCGCAGCAGGGATCATCGGGCTTTTCGAGAAAGCCGACCTGCTCTACCGTGACGTCGCGCTTCATAAGCTCGGACGCAACACGGCTCTGCTGCTTACGCGGTACAAAGCTGTCAACGATTACGGTGATGTTCCCGGCAGGATCGATTTTAGTGTAGCTTATATTCATGACTGTCCGTAATTTTTAAGAAACTGCTTTGTGCGCTCCATCTTAGGCGCACCGAACACATCCTCGGGATCACCCTGCTCGACGATAACGCCGCCGTCCATGAAGATAACGCGGTCGGATACTGCGCGCGCAAATGCCATCTCGTGAGTAACTATGACCATTGTCATGTGCTCCTCGGCAAGCTTTTTTATGACCTTGAGCACTTCGCCGGTAAGCTCCGGGTCGAGCGCGCTCGTCGGCTCGTCAAAAAACAGGATCTGCGGATCCATTGCGAGTGCCCGGGCGATGGCAACTCGTTGCTGCTGACCGCCGGACAGCTGGCAAGGGTATGCGTCGGCTTTGTCGGATAGGTTCATTTTGCCGAGCAGCTCCATGGCTTTTGCCTGCGCATCCTCCTTGCTGCGGCCGAGCACGCATATCTGAGGATCCATAAGGTTTTTCAGAACACTGTAATGGGGGAAAAGATTAAAGCTCTGGAAAACCAGGCCGAAAATGCTGCGGATCTTTTTCAGCTCGGCCTTGCCGGAATAAACCGAGCGGCCGTTGGGATCGCTCTTGGCTGCGTACTCGCCGTCGTAGAGAAGCTCGCCGCCGTCCATTTCGGTCAGCAGCGTTGCGCAGCGCAGCAGCGTCGATTTGCCGGAGCCGGACGGCCCGATTATGGACACGACCTCGCCCTCGGATACGCTGAGGCTTATGTCCTTGAGAACATGCAGCGTGTTGTCATTGAAGCTTTTCTGAACGTGGTTCATTTCCAATATCTTTTTCATGTTGCACATCCTCCTTCTTATTGATAATAGTTCATTGATTTTTCGGCCTTGCCCATTACATAATCGACGATGGCGTTAAACACAAAGTAGAACACGCCGGCGACGACAAACGGAACAAAGCTCGACTGCGAGTTTGCTATCTGCTTGCCGATGGTGAACATCTCAACATATGAAACGGTGAATGCAAGCGAGGTGTCCTTAACGAGGGTAACGACCTCGTTTGTGACGCTCGGCATGATGCGCTTGAGCACCTGCGGAAGAATTATGCGGAAGAAGGTCTGGATCTTGGAATAGCCCAAAATGTCCGCCGCCTCGTACTGACCGACAGGGATAGATTCAATGCCGCTGCGGTAGATCTCGGCAAAATACGCCGCGTAGTTTATCGCAAATGCGATAACTACCGGGATGAGCTTGTTTTTCGCAACGGGAAGCTCAAACAGATAGTACGGCCCGTATGTGACCGCGATGAGCTGGAGCATAAGCGGAGTGCCGCGCAGGACGGATATGACGGCGCGGGTTATGCTTGAGATGACTTTGACTTTGCTCATTCTGAGCAGAGCAACGACCATGCCGAGGGGAAGCGCAAACAGCAGCGTCAGGAAAAATATCGCGCAGGTGCCGCCCATGCCGTCGAGCATTGTCTTGAGCATTGTAATAAGATCCATAGATATCCTCACTTTAAACGCACGCATTCCCGAAGGTGCATCGCGCCTCCGGGAAGCCTGCGGCTTTTTTAAATTATGCCTTGATTACTTGTTAAGAAAAATCAGATTGTTCACGATGTCGGGATACTTCTCGGCAATTTTTGCATAGGTTCCGTTTTCAACGAGCTGATCGACTGCTGCCTGGATCTGATCGCACAGCTTCTGATCGCCGGAACGGAATGCAATGCCGTACTGCTCTGCGCCGAGCTGCTCATCAATGATGTAGTAGCCTTCATTTTCTGCAGCGTATGCAGCAGCAACGGGGTAGTCGACAAATACTGCGTCAACACTGCCGCCGCCGAGTTCGGTGAAGCAGCTCAGGAAGCTGTTGCAGGTAACGACGTTGGCAAAGCTTGCTTTGAGGTCAGAGAGATTGCCGTTGAGAAGAGTCTCGCCGGAAGTGCCGAGCTGAACCGCAACTGCCTTGCCTGCAAGGTCTGCGGAGGTCTTGTAGCCGCTGTCGGTCTTAACGAGAAGAACCTGGGTGTTGTCGTAGTAAGGCTCGGAGATGACGTAGCCGGCTTCCTTCATGCTGTCGAGGATGGTCATGCCGGCCCAGATGCAGTCGCATTCTTTTGCGTCAAGCTGAGTGAGCTTCTGATCCCAGTTGAGTGCGAAGATCTCCATCTTCCAGCCGAGCAGATCGCATACTGCCTGAGCTACTTCAACGTCGAAGCCGGTGTACTTGCCGTCATCGCCCATGTAAGCGTAGGGGGGATATTCGGGGTCAACACCGACGGTGAGAGTCTTAACGCTGTCGTCGGCCTTCTGCTTGTCGTCGTTGCTGGTGTTGTTTCCGCAGGCGCACAGTGCAAAGACCATCATCAGCGCCAGCATCATAGCGATAATTCGTTTCATTTTCTTTTCCTCCAAAACATCTGTTTGAGTTTTTAGTTTGTTATCACGCTGCTATAATAACACATTAGCGAAATAAAGCAAGACCTTTTTACAAAATTATCTGTGCAGTTTCTGCACAGCGCTTTTGCTACTTATATAAATAAAAACAGCGTACCCGATCGGGTGCGCTGTAATGCTATTGTCTCATGCGTTTGGCATAGCGGCAGGCTCAATGTTGTCCGGAGTCGGGCGCTTCATTCCGACCTTGAGCAGCAGCGGCGTCACAAGCGTTGTGACGATGACCATGAGGACAACAGCCGGGAACATGGTGCCGGATATAAGCCCGGCCATGCTGCCTTTCTGCGCAACGATCAGCGCGACCTCGCCGCGCGATACCATGCCGAGGCCGATGGACACGGCGTCGTAGGTTTTAAAGCCCGTGATCCTTGCGCCGATGCCGCAGCCGATGATCTTCGTGAGAATAGCCACTATCGTGAGAGCGACAGCGAAGAGGATCAGATTGCCGTCAAGCCCTGCAAGCTCGGTTTTTATGCCGATCGATGCAAAGAAAATAGGGGAGAAGAGCATGTAGCTCATGGTGTTTATACGCTTTACAACATAGGTTCGCGTCTCGCCGTGGTCGCTGAGCATAAGTCCGGCAAAGTAAGCGCCGGTGATGTCGGCAATGCCGAAAAAGTGCTCGGAAACAAAGCTGAGGATGAAGCAGAATGCAAGCGCGTATATGGCAATGCGTCTGTGATTGCCCCAGATCCTTGCGCGCAGATGCGCAAAGGCTTTGCGGATGACTATGGCGATGATGGCAAGGCAGATGAAATATGCGATGATGCGTATGAATATCGTAACAGGCTGAACCGTCGAATCGGTAAAGCCGGTGAGCACGGTAAGTACGATGATGCCGAGCACGTCGTCAATGACGGCTGCCGCCATTATCGCGGTGCCGACGCGGCTTTTGAGTTTTCCCATCTCGCGCAGAGTCTCAACGGTTATCGAAACGGAGGTCGCGGTAAGGATAACGCCGATGAATGCGGCCTTGAGCATGCGCAGGCTGTCCGGCTCGCCGTTAAACAGCAGATAGCAGCCTGCGCCGCCCAGAAAAGGAACTATAACGCCGATCGTTGCAATGATAAAGGCCGAAAGGCCGGTGTGCTTAAGCTCCTGAACGTCGGTGTCAAGTCCGGCGGTGAACATTAATATAATAACGCCGATCTCGGCCGTCTTTACGAGAAAGTCGGATTCACCTATAAGACCGAAGCAGCTCGGGCCGAGCAGCAGACCGGCTATCAGTGCGCCGACAACCTGCGGCATATTGACCTTTTCGCTTGCAAGGCCGAGAACCTTGGTTGAAAGCATAATAATTGCGATGACTAAAATGAAGCTGTAATCCATAGAAAAAATCCCCCCGCAAAACACTGCTGAAATAATCAAAAAATCCACAATCTCAAGGCTTTCAGCCTCAAGGCGCAAGGCGGATTTTACGCGCTTTGCGGCAGAAATTCAAGTTAATTTTTCGCGTCGGAGATGAGCAAAATTAATACGGCTATAAGTTTGCGGCATAACGGCGCTGCTGTGCAAAAAATGCACCACAAAATTGGACAAACTGTGGCATATGTACTTCAATTCCTATCGTGGAAGTGGTATATTAATATCACACAACAGACATAGGAATTACGGAGGTGATATGATGAACGTGACCAGCAAGGGGCGCTATGCTCTGCGCATTATGATCGACCTTGCCCAGCACAGGGAGGATGGCTTCATATCGCTCAAGACCGTGTCCGAGCGCACGGAGCTTTCGATGAAGTATCTTGAAATGATAGTCGGAAATCTCAAAAAAGCCGAGCTTGTGCAGAGCACGCGCGGCAAAGAAGGCGGATATAAGCTCGTCAAGGATCCGAAGGACTACACAATCGGCGAGATACTGCGCTGCATGGAGGATAATCTTGCACCCGTCGCCTGCATAAAGGAGGGCGAGATACAGTGCGACCACTCCGGCGGCTGCTTGACGGTTCCGATGTGGAAGGAACTTGACGATATAACAAACGCCTATTTGGACACTGTCAGCCTTGAGGATCTGCTCACGGGCGAAAAATGGCGAAATAAGACTTGACTTAATATAAGCATAGTGCTACAATTCCCACAGATTTAATAGGATATATAAATGCGAAAGGAAGATAAAAATGTTTGTTTACGCTGATAACGCTGCAACTACCTGCGTCAGCAAGACCGCGCTTGACGCGATGATGCCCTACCTCACCGAGCAGTACGGCAACCCCTCGAGCCTGTATGCCTTTGCTCAGAATGCAAAGGAAGCGCTTGAAAATGCAAGAAAGACCGTTGCCGATATAATCGGCGCCCAGCCCAAGGAGATATACTTCACCTCCGGCGGCTCCGAGGCGGATAACCAGGCCATAGTTTCCATGGCAAAGGTCGGCGCACTCAAGGGCAAGAAGCACCTTATATCCACAAAGTTTGAGCACCACGCGGTTCTGCACACCCTCAAAAAGCTCGAAAAAGAGGGCTTTGAGGTAACTCTGCTGGATGTCCATGAGGACGGCGTTGTCCGCCTTGAGGATCTGGAGGCCGCCGTTCGCGAGGATACGGCGCTTGTCACCATCATGTTTGCAAATAACGAGATCGGCACCGTTCAGCCCATCAAGGAGATCGGCGAGTTCTGCCGCGCAAGAAAGATCCCCTTCCATACCGACGCGGTTCAGGCAGCCGGCCATATGCCGATAAACGTTCAGGAGATGAACATCGACCTGCTGAGCATGTCAGGCCATAAGTTCCACGCTCCCAAGGGCGTAGGCGTTCTGTACGCAAAGACCGGTATGCCGCTGTTCAATATCATCGAGGGCGGCGCTCAGGAACGCGGCAAGCGCGCCGGCACCGAGAATATCCCCGGCATAGTCGCTCTGGCGGCGGCACTCAAGGAGAGCGTTGACAATATGGAAGCCAACACCGCGAAGATCATCCCTATGCGCGATAAGCTCTTTGCCGAGCTCAGCAAGATCCCCCATTCCAAGATAAACGGCTCGCTTGAGCATCATGTTCCCGGCACTGTCAACATGTGCTTTGAGGGCATAGAGGGCGAAAGCCTGCTGCTCCTGCTCGACGCCAAGGGCGTCTGCGCATCGTCCGGCTCGGCATGTACCTCCGGCTCGCTCGACCCCAGCCACGTCCTGCTCTCGCTCGGTCTGCCTCATGAGGTAGCTCACGGCTCGCTGCGTCTGTCCATCGGCGAATACAACACCATGGAAGAGATCGACCACATCATCAAGGTCGTTCCCGAGGTCGTTGCCTATCTGCGCGATATCTCCCCCGTGTGGGAGGAGCTTGAAAACGGCACAAAGAAGCATCTTATTTAATAAACAACACATCGTGATATAATAGGAGGAACTTAGTTATGGCACTTTATAGCGATAAGGTAATGGATCATTTTCAGAATCCCCGTAATGTCGGCAAAATGGACGATGCAGACGGCGTAGGCGAAGTCGGCAACGCAAAATGCGGCGACATCATGAAGATGTATATCAAGGTCAAGGACGGCATCATCACCGATGTTAAGTTCAACACCTTCGGCTGCGGCAGCGCAATTGCCACCAGCTCCATGGCAACCGAGCTCATCAAGGGAAAGAAAGTCGAGGATGCACTCGAGCTTTCCAACAAGGCAGTTGTTGAAGCTCTTGACGGTCTGCCCGCACATAAGATCCACTGCTCCGTCCTTGCAGAGGAAGCTGTTGCAGCGGCAGTCAAGGATTACTATGACCGCAACGGCATTGCGTACGATCCCGAGCTGTTCAGCAAGAAGCTGCACGATTGTGAAAGCTGCGCAGAATAATCAAGAACGTAGAAAAAGCTCCCCACACGGGGAGCTTTTTTGCATGTAAAGTATTACTTTCCGGCCTCGGGCAGGCAATGCATGCGCAGTGTGTCGAGCATTCTGAAGCCTTCGGCGTGCAGGCACAGCCTGCGCGCGCCGAAGTCAAGCGAACGCAGCTTGAGATACAAGGCAATCGCTTTGCCCTCGCTGCTGCCGTCGGGAAACTGGCTCTTGTGGCAGTTGAATATCGCAGATAGCTGCCGGTCAAGAAGCTTTTTCGAGGTCTTGACGTATCGGTTGGGCGAGGCGGTCATGTAATATGCTATCGCCTTTACCGGGGCGGACGCCGCGCCGTGCCTTTGCATTATGCCCTCGTATGGAGCAAAGTAAGCGACCTCGGATGCGGCCTTGCCGACGTTCAGGTGATCGGGGTGGCACTCGCTTTTCACCTGCGGATCGGGGCAGAATATGATATCCGGCTTGAACTCGCCCACGACCTTGGCAATTGCCCCGACAAGCTCGCGAGCGTCGTAAAATCCGCCGTCGCAAAACGGAAGAAAGCGAACGTCGCTCACGCCGAGGGCTGCGGCCGACGCCTTTGCCTCGGCTTGCCGAATGGGGATAAGCTCCTCGGGCGGAACGGAAGCGGAGCCGTATCTGCCGTCTATGCAGCATAAAAACGCAACTGCCTTTCCGCTTTCGGCTAACTTTGCCGCCGTGGCACCGGCGCCGATCTCAATATCGTCAGGGTGCGGCCCGATGAACAGATAGCGGTTAAAGCTGTCAAGCTCGGGCAGGGGAGAGGCGAGCTTTATCGCAAGCTTTGTTATGCTCATGCCTTTGCTTCCTTGCGCGCAGCTATCTCGCTGCAAATGCGGTCGTATTCATCCTCGTCGAGCTTGTAGTGCTTTTTGTACAGGAAGTAGCTGAGCAGCATCAGTACGCAGGGGACAATGACCATGCAAAGCAGCAGAGCCAGCGTCTTTCCCGGCTCGATGCCGGCAATGACGTTGTCGATCGCCATGATCTTATCCTGCTCGGATATGAGATTGCGTGCGCACTCGTTTTCAAAATCGGATATCCGGTTTGTGTATTTAGTAACGCCGAAGATGATGTAGCTGAGATTTGTTACGAGAACGATAAGAGCCGATGACATTTTAGTCAGGAACGGGCGCAGGGAGGTAATGATCGCCTCGTCGCGCGAGCCGGTGCGGTATTCGTTGTATTCGACCGTGTTTATGATGGAGATCATCATGATTAGATAGTAGCCGTACTGACCGAAGTTTGAAAGCGCGTAGCCGACGGTAATTATCCAGAACTTGAGCATCGTTGAGGGCAGGGAGAGTCCGGCAACGAGCATGAGTATATAGCCGACCATCGAGATGCATGCGAGTATGGTCATGAGTTTTTTGCGCTTTATATGGCGAGAAATGGCCGGATAAAAGATCATGAGAAATGCCGTTACCGACATTCCGACGATCGAAAACAGCGAAAACAGGCCACCCTCATATCCGAAATCAAAATAAATATATGTCGAGCCTATGCCGCAGACTATAAGCCCGTTGCCTATCTGCTGAAGCAGGAAGATAAGGCTTATCCAAAGCAGCTGATCGTTGCCGGTGATGGTCGTCCAGATCTTTTTGAAGCTTATAGGGGGCGCGTCGGTGTATTCACGGTTTTCACGCACACCGAAAATTGTGAAGCACAAAAACAGCGGAGCGATTATGCAGATTATAAGCGCAATTTTGCCGTAGGCAACGGTGGTGCTGCCGCCGATGGCCATGTCGCCGACCGTGAACATGGGTATGAGAACGCTCGCAAGCGTTCCGCCGATGCCGGCAAACAGCGTTGCGCGCGATGCAAACTGGTTTCGTGCGTTTGCGTCGGTCGAGAGTGCAGGAACCATTCCCCAATAGGATATATCGTGCATCGTGTAGGTTATCGAATACATGAAGTAGATCACTCCGAAGAACCACACAAAGCTCCAGCCCTGAAGATCGGTGTTGAACGCAAGATACACGACGACCGAGGTCGAGAGTATGCCGATGACGAGCCAGGGCTTGAATTTGCCCCAGCGCGTGCGCGTGCGCTCAATGATGTTGCCCATGATCGGGTCGTTTAGCGCATCGAATATTCGCGCGGCGACGACGATCGCGGTTATTGCGCCGAACTGCGCGTTTGTGAGGTTTCGCGTAAACAGAACGAATGTTATGATGCAGCTTGTGAACAGATAATAGATCATGTCCCTGCCGACGGTTCCGAGCGGGAACATGATGAGGTTTTTCTTCCTCTGCTTGAGATCTTCCATGATAATCTCCTATTCGAATAATGAATGTATCTTCCATTTTATCAGCCGTGCCGAATAATATCAAGGAAAACGCGCCGCGCCGCATGATGAAGTTTCGGGCGAAAAATTGTTGCACATGCACAAAGACGGCGGCGGAAAATCGTGATAATCTGCAAAATTCCGTCTTGCTAAATATGTCGATATCGGATAGAATGTGTGTTATTCAAATAATACATGAGGTGGTCAAATTGCAGCAGCTTATCGAGCGCATCAAGCGTGACGGCGTGGTAAAGCCCGGCGGAGTCCTGAAGGTGGACAGTTTCCTTAACCATCAGATCGACCCCAAGCTGAGCTATGACATGGCCAGGGAGATACACAGACTTTTTGAAAACGAGGACGTCAACAAGATCCTCACGATCGAAGCCTCGGGAATCGGCATGGCGGTTTTGACCGGCCTTGTGTTTGACTGCCCCGTGGTTTTCGCAAAAAAGAGCAAGACGATAAATCTATCGGACGACGTGTATGCAACGACGGTGTATTCCTTCACGCATCAGGTGTCCAAGCAGGTGCTCGTTTCAAAGCGTTATCTCAATCCCGGCGACAGAGTGCTCATAGTCGATGACTTCCTCGCAAACGGCGCGGCGCTCGAGGGACTGTGCGATATCGTCGAGCAGGCAGGGGCGACGGTCGTGGGCGCTGCGATCGCGATAGAAAAAGCCTTCCAGCCCGGTGGCGAGAAGCTCCGCGCAAGAGGGCTGCGCATAGAGTCGCTTGCACGCATAGAGTCTATGAGCGATGACAGCATTGTTTTCTGCCAGGAATAAACATGCACAAAAAACGCGGTGAAAAAATATGAAACTTGGCTAAAAACCAGACTTGACTTTTTTCGACGCAGTTGATATGCTAAGCATGTTCCTGTTAAGGGACGCGCAAAACAGAATATTTTCGATATATAGCAAATGATATGGATTTGAAGTCTCTACCCGGACGCCGTAAATGACCGGACTATCGATGCTGAGCTTCGGCTCACCGCTTCCCCAGCGGTGGGTTGATGTGTGCTTTGCATCGGCAGTGAATACGGCCGGTGCTTTTTTTGTATCTTCACCGCATTGCGGTTTAGATAAATTATAAAAAATTATCGAGGAGACTGAACAAATGAAGAAGATTGTTGCTCTGCTCATGGCTCTGTGCATGGTATTTGCACTGTGCGCCTGCGGCCAGTCCGCAGCACCCGCTGCAACCGAAGCCCCTGCGGCTGACGCTGCTGCAACCGAGGCACCCGCTGCCGACGCGACTGCCGCTTCCGATCTGAAGGTCGGCTTTATTTTCCTGCATGATGAGAACTCCACCTATGACCTTAACTTCATGAACGGTGCCAAGGAAGCCTGCGCAAACCTCGGCCTGAGCGATGACCAGGTCATCTTCCGCACCAACATTCCCGAAGGCCAGGAGTGCTACGATGCAGCTGCTGAGCTTGCCGACGCAGGCTGCAATGTCATCTTTGCCGACTCCTTCGGCCATGAGGACTTCATGATCCAGGCTGCAAAGGAATTCCCCGAGGTTCAGTTCTGCCACGCTACCGGTACCAAGGCTCACACCGAGGACCTTGCAAACTACCACAATGCTTTCGCTTCCATCTATGAAGGCCGTTACCTCGCCGGTGTCGCTGCCGGTCTCAAGCTCAACGAGATGATCGCCAACGGTGAGTTCACCGAGGACGAGGCCAAGATCGGCTACGTCGGCGCATTCACCTACGCGGAAGTCGTTTCCGGTTACACCTCCTTCTTCCTCGGCGCACGCTCCGTCTGCCCCACCGCTACCATGGAAGTGACCTTCACCGGTTCCTGGTACGATGAGACCGCAGAGAAGGAAGCTGCAAACAAGCTCATCGGCAACGGCTGCAAGCTCATCAGCCAGCACGCTGACTCCATGGGCGCTCCCACCGCATGCGAGACCGCCGGTGTCCCCAACGTTTCCTACAACGGCTCCACCGAGGCTGCCTGCCCCAACACCTTCATCGTTTCTTCCCGCATCAACTGGGCTCCCTACTATGAGTACGCTATCACCGCTGTTATGAACGGCGAGACCATCGACGCTGACTGGACCGGTACCCTTGCCACCGGCTCCGTCGTCCTCACCGACATCAACACTGCCGTCGCTGCCGAGGGCACTGCCGAGGCAATTGCCGACGCCACCGCAAAGCTCGAGTCCGGCGAACTCCAGGTCTTCGACTGCTCCGTCTTCACCGTCTCCGGTGACAACGTGACTGCTTCCATGACCGTTGACGCTGACGGCCACGTCACCTCCTACCTCGCAGGCATTTCCGGCCGCCTCCGGCAGCGGGCGCGTGTGCTCCGTCAGTTCCGGATC
>ENA-USUJ01001510-USUJ01001510.1-human-gut-metagenome-genome-assembly--contig:-NODE-1510-length-19524-cov-26.948167_pt1 | contig 19524 bp, 13 predicted proteins | sample MGYA00250061_ERZ773398 | MGnify/ENA primary metagenome ERZ773398 (study PRJEB29103, sample SAMN06111992) | human gut metagenome | biome: human gut; feature: ankylosing spondylitis patient; material... | reverse complement strand
GTAAAAAATTTAAAAGAAGATAACATATTATTTGATGAAACACCAAATTTTAGGCACGAGGATCAGGCATATAATAATGCGGTATTAATGAAAAAAAGAAAAGTTGGTTTTGTTAAAGATGCTGAATATATGTATAATCGTGATAATGATATTGGTATAGTTAATACGTATATGTATCCATATTATATTTTTGAAACAACTATGGCATATTATGAAAGATTATTTGCAGAATATGATCAAGTGCCTAGATATCTACAGGCATTATTGGTTCATGATTTGGTATGGAAATTAAAAGATGACAAATTATTGCCATTTCACTATGAGGCAGATAAGTTTGATTATGCAATGGAAAGAATTAAAGAGTTGCTTTGTAAGGTAGATGTTGACATTATAGTCCATCATCCTAGTATGAACAACTTTCATGCGCAATATTTATTAGGATTAAAAAAGAATGCTTATCCATGTGTGGTTGCGACAGATAAAAGCACGGAGATATATGTTGACAATAAAAAAATATATTCTAGAGATTATTTTGAAATAATCATGCATAAAATTAGAATTTGCGATAACAAATTTCGTATGTTAGCTTTCGTAAAATCGCCTATTTATAATTTGGTAAATGATGTGGCTCATGTGTGGGTTGTAGAAAATGGAATGGATAAAAGAAGATTAGAAGTATTCCCTTCTGTTCATAGTTATTTTCAAAATACATTTGTAAAGACAAATAATTTCTGGGCGTTTGATTATGAAATTGATTTGACAGAACAAAATACATTTGAATTTTATTTTGAAATTGAACTGGATGGAATTATATACCCAACTAAGTATTGGTTTATGCCGGTTGCTGTCTTTGGAAATGATAATAGCATTACGGAGTATGTTAGGGAAAACTTCTTAATATCTGTTAATGATAAAAAAATTATAAAGCTTCAAAGGATTGATGAGGATAGAAAAGCAGAGGTTGAAGATCAGAATTCAAAAAGATTTGAAAAAGATTTATATGTTAAGAAAATGCGTAGAGAGAGCATCGCATACAAAAAGGAACATAGAGTATGGTTATATTATGACGCATATACAGTTGAAAAGGATAATGGATATTTCCAATTCTTAAACGATATCAAGCATGATGATGGAATTGAAAAATACTATGTCGTAACAAACAAGAACATATACAAGGAAAAAAGTAATCTAGATAAATTTGTAGAATTTGGAAGTGAACAACATAAACTATTGTATTTAGCTGCAGAAAGAGTATTTACAGCGTATTATGGATTTTCAACAATTTCACCATTTTTAACAGAAACAAACGAAGCAAAATATATAGACATTGTTAGCTTTAAAACCATATATTTGCAACATGGAGTTTTGCATGCTGCATTGCATACGTTTAACAGCGTAGAAAGGTGTAGGGCTGAGCAGATAGTAGTATCATCAAAATTTGAAATTGAAAATTATAAACAAAATTATAATTATAAAGATGATGACTTAATTTGTACAGGAATGGCTCGCTACGATTATATTAACAGAGAGTGTGTACCAAAGAAGCAAATATTGTATGCACCATCTTGGAGAAAATATTTAACGTTTTCGCCTAGAGCTTCAAAATGGGAACTGCAAACGGATAAGTTGATTCAATCTGATTATTTTATGGGTATTTTAAAATTTTTAAATAATAAGGAATTAAGTGCTTATCTGGATAAGAATGATTTAGAACTTCATGTTAAATTGCATCCAATTATAGCAGAACAAGGTTCTGAATTAGTATCTGTATCTTGCGAAAAAATAAAAATCTTGAAAGCTGACATGGAAGTAAAGGTTGAGGAATATTGTGCATTTATTACAGATTTTTCATCATATGTGTTTGATTATGCATGTTTAAATAGACCAATTATGTATTATGTTACAGATTATGAGCAATTTAAATCGGGAATGAATCACTATAAAGAGCTAGACTTGCCATTTGAAAAAGCATTTGGACCATTATTTGTAAATGATATTGACGTTATTAGATATTTAAATTATTTATCAGAAAGAAAATACAAACCTGAGGACTTATATTATCATAGAATGGAAGATTTTTTTGTACCATTAGAGAATTGTGCGGAAAAATTATACGAAAGGATAATATGATTTTTGTAGAGAGGCGAAAAAGTTGTGGATTATAAATTCTTTATTACAGATATTCCGTCTTATGTATACATTAATGGAGCGGTATTTTATACAGGATAAAGAAATTGTTTTAGAAGAAAATTGTATAGTTTACCGAAGGAAGGATCAAAAAAGATGATAAAGGACAAGATAAAAGTTGTTATATGGGATTTGGATGATACTTTATGGAAAGGAATTTTGGCAGAGGGTGATGATGTGTTATTACAACAAGAGTGTGTAGATATCATCAAAACATTAAATAGACGAGGAATAGTAAATACTATTTGCTCTAAGAATGACTATGTGACTGCAAAAAATAAACTAGTGGAATTAAATATATGGGATTTATTTGTATTTCCGACTATTGCTTTTCTTCCAAAGGGAGAAATGATTAACAAATTACTTAAATCTATGAATTTGAGAGCACAAAATGCACTATTTGTAGATGACAATAGTCTAAATTTAAATGAAGCTGAATTTTATAATTCGGGATTGAGTACATTATGTGCGCAGGATGTGAAAAGTATATTAGAAAATGATTTCCTTAAGGGAAAAGATGATTCAGCACTTACACGGCTAAAACAGTACAAACAACTCGAAAAGAAAGCGGAAATGAGGAATACATACGCAGATAACGAAGCTTTTCTTAGAGAAAGTAATATTTGTGTCGAATTTATTGATGTGTCTGAATCTAATTTTGAAAGATTATGTGAACTTACAGAAAGAACGAATCAGTTGAACTTCACAAAAAATAGAATGAAGCCTGATGAACTTAGAAGATTAGTAAGTGAAGTAGATATAGAAACAAAATTAATAAAAGTGACGGATAACTATGGTGATTATGGTCTTGCAGGATATTATACAATAAAAAATAATAAGCTGATACATTTTGTATTCTCATGTAGAATTATGAGTATGGGGGTGGAACAGTTTATTTATAATTATTTGGGAAAACCTAATTTGACTGTGATTGGAGAATGTGCTAGTAAATTAGATTTTAATCCTGATTGGATTAGTATAGTGAAAAAGAGTGGGGATGAGCAAGAAACAGACAAAGCTTTAATATGGAATATTTTAAAACCAGAATCTGAACTTAAAATATTTGGAATAGGTGCGTGTGACTTATATCATCCAATTGCCTTTTTTGCAATGCCTAATCAAAAATTTGCATATGAATGTAATGTTTATAATGGAGCAGAGAGAGGCGTCAATGTTGGAACAGAATACATAAGATCAGCGGTTGAAATGAGTGAATCACAGAAAGCATTTTGTAGGGAACATTTTTTCAATTATACAGGTACGCTGGCATTTAATTCACAAATATTTACTCAGGATTGGGATTATGTCATTATGTCGTTTCATGATGATATGATATTTAAAAATTACAAAAATAAGAGAGAAGATTTTTCTGTGATATTGAGTCCGTCAAGAAAATTTGGGGATACATCCATCATAGGTATTAGAGATACGTCATTAGAGGGACAAAAGAAATGGCTTCATGACAATTTCTATCCGGGAGAATTTATTTCTCCTGAGCGGTTTTATGAAAATATAAATTGGATTATGGAAAGACTACCACAGAAAACGAAAATAATTTTCGTTAATGGTCCGACATTAGATTATTTTAGAAAAAAAACTCCTCATTGTCCAGAAGTGAGAAATCAAATCCAAAAGATTAATGGAGTATTAGAGAAAATTGTTTCTGAAAATAAGGAGAGATGTGCATTAGTAGATATTAATAGAGTTATAAAATCTACTACAGATGTTACTGATTATGTTTTTCATTTGAAAGCGCAGACAGCATATAATTTGTTTGTTGAAATAGTATGGGCAATTGTTCGAAATTTTCAACATTTAAACGAAACTATGCTTTCACATGTAAAGAATAACAGAAAAATTGTCATCTATGGAAATTCGTCTGAGGCGAGAAACGCTTTTTATAACTTAAAATTGGGTGGAGAATCGCCGATAGCATATTATCACTTTGATTATGAAAATAAATTGATAGGTACTATGAAGGTGCAAAATTCTAAACAGTTGGAGAAAAATTGCAATAATTATTATGTTGTTATTGCAGACGAAAAAAATCATAGAAGAATAGAAGAAGAATTAGAAGCATATGGGTACAAGGCGAAGACAGATTATGTAAGACTTCAGAGTGCTAAATATACAAAAGTATGGAATGAGGAATTAAATACACGAAAGTAATATTTATGAATCGAATGAAGAAATATCAGATTACAATTATTACGCCTGTTTTTAATCAACAGAATTGCTTAATAAATTACATAATGAATATCAAAAAGCAGACATATGGATTTAAGAATATACAGGTTATTCTTATCAATGATGGTTCCACTGACAATAGTGGAGCAATATGTGATAAACTGTCGAAAAAATACAAAAATGTAATTTATATAAAGCAACAAAATAAAGGAGTCTCTGCAGCACGTAATGCTGGACTGCGAAAAGCTTCCGGAAAATATATTTTTTTCGTAGATGCAGATGATGCCATATCGAAAAATACGGTCGCAGATTGTGTGACGATATTTGACGAAATATATGAGCAGGTTGATTTACTGACATATCCAATAGAGACATATTATAAGGGACGATTATTAAAACCGCATTTCAGATATCAATATCTGAAGGAAAATGGTAACTATGATTTGTGTGCTAATGCTTTTATTGGGCAGACAACTATGAACATTGTAGTTAAGAATCTGTTTGATAAAAATGTATTTTTTGATGAAGATCTTGAATTTTCGGAAGATCAGAAATACTGTTGTGAGGTGTTGAGAAACAAACTCGAAATGGGATTTTGCAGTACTGCGAGATACACGTATAATCGAAGTGATGAGAGCTCGTCCGGGAAGTTGTCTGGAGCCTGCTATATTTTTGAAACTTCGCTTAAATTATTTGAAGACTTGTTTGCTAGGTATGAGTATGTTCCATTGGCTTTTCAGGGATTGTATGTGAATGATATTTATTGGAAGATGTTATCCAACATGTTTTTTCCATACCATTATTCGGACAGAGATTACAAAAAAGCGATGTCTAGAGTACGTATGCTTCTCAGACGTTGTGATAATTTTGTTATACTGAGTCATCCAAATTTTGATTTTTTCGAGAAGTTTTATCTCATGCGGCTTAAAGGTACGCAGTATATTGAAACCAGGCAGTTGACAAATAGTGTTGCGCTTCTTAGTGAGGGAAATATAGTTCTCAACTCATCTAATATTGAGATTGTGGTTACTAGATTGCAGGTGAATGGAACGAAGATAAGACTTTTATGTTTTTTGAAAAGTGTGTTCTTTCAATTTTACAAAGGCACGATTGCTTTATATCCGATAGAGGATGGTATAGAGGGGGAGCGGATAGCAATATATCCAAGTGCCCACAATTATTATTTGTCACATGAGCCCACACAGAGGTTTTGGCGTTTTGAGTATAAGTGTGATGTGAGAAATGTACATAATTTATCTTTTAAAGTTAGATTCAACCAAACAATATTATGTACAAGTTATTACTTCATGCCACTTGTACCAATCAGCAGACAATTAAATCAATATAGTAAGGATTGTGTTCAAATTACTTTTCATGATGATGAATGGGATTTTTGTGAAATAGGTAATGTGTATCTGGGTCATGAAGTATGGCTATATTATGATTGTATTGGTGTTGAAATCGACAATGGTCTAAGACAGTTTCTACATGATGTGGAAAATCAGGATGGTGTGGATAGATTCTATGTAGTGACAGATGAACGGCAAAAAAAGTATATTCAAAATCGAGAGGTTATAGTAGAGTTTGGCTCTAACAGGCATGTGAAATTGTTGCTTAAAGCTTCTAAAGTTATAACAGCTTTTATCGAGAACAACAATATATTTCCATTTTCTCAAGGCGAATATAATCGTTATGCTAATAAAATGAGATTTGAGACGATATATTTACAACATGGGGTTTTGCATATCGATATGCCATGGAAGTATTCACCAGAAAAAATAATTGCGGATAAGATAGTCGTTGCATGTGATGTGGATTATAGATTATTTCGAGCAAATGGGTTCAATGAGGGGGATTTGTGGAAAATTGGTTTATCAAGATTTGACGGGATGAATAGGTTAGGTAATTCGAGTGCAAAAAAGATATTATATGCTCCGTCATGGCGGAATTATCTGGTTGGAGATAACATCAATGGGCAATGGCAGACTTTGGAAAAAAAATTTACTGCGTCCAGATATTATGCCCGAATCAAAGATTTCCTAGAGAGTGAAGAACTTAACAGATTATTAGAAGAACATGGATATGAACTAGATGTAAAGATGCATCCGATTTTTCAGAAATATGCATATAGCCTTTTTAAGTGTTCACAAAGGGTATGTTTGAAAGAAAACGTGAATGAGGGGGAATATAATCTTTTTATAACAGATTTCTCATCATATATGTTTGACTTTATTTATATGGGGATACCAATTCTTTCTTTTATTCCAGATTATGAGGAATTTAAGTGTGGAATGAATGGCTACAGAAATGTTGATTTTATGAATTACGTTGAAGAAGATATGATTGCAAAAGCACCAGATGAAATAATTGATAAGATAGAGAAGTTTTTTGTGATAAAACGGGGGTTGCCATATGAGGTGAAGTTTTTTGAGCATGGCTCTAAGCAGATAGCTGATTTGATTTATGAGAGATGTAAGGACTATAAGAGTATTTGAAAATTCCTATGAAGCATTTTATAGAAAAGTAAGAAAAAATCATCCGATAAAAAAAGAATATAGTTATATTGCGGTAGATGGGAGTCATGTAAATGATCTTGGCATGTATCGCATAGCAAATGCATTAATACCATTAGTGCAGTGAGTTTTTTCATTAGAGGGGGAGCATAAATGCAAACACAAAAGATATTTATTATTACACCATTAGGAAACAAACATTCAGAACCAAGAATACACGCTGATAAGATGTGGAATGAGGTTTTTGATCAGGTTTCTAAAAAGATATCGACAGAAGATTTGAAAATTGAATTTGTAAGAAGTGATTTGTTAGAAGAGGCAGGTAATTCTAGGGTTAAAAGAATCATGGAATTAATAAGAGAGTCGAGTGGTTGCATAGTAGATTTGTATCAGATTAATAATCTAAATGTTATGTATGAAGTAGGATTGGCTCATTCACAAGGAAAGAGAGTATTTTTTTTGAGACCTGATACGGTAAAGGAAAATGACATTCCATCTGATATACGATATTATGCGGATTATTATTATTTGTACAATCTTGATATTTTTAATGGAAATGCATCTTCAGATGAAACCGCAAATATTCAGAAAGAAATTGCAGAAGTATCTAAGGCTATGGTTTCTACTAATACAAAATATACATTATATCGACCGTGCTTTTATGAACCAACAAATCAATACGTGGAAAATTTGTTGGAAGGAATAAATAAAAGAATTACAAGTATTGAATCGCTAGTGAAAGATTTTGGCTCGTCAAGTGAAGATAAAAGAACGTTGGCTCAATACATAATCGGAGAGAATGATGCATTTGACGCTTTGACAGAGGCTGTAAAAAAGTCAAATATTTCTGTTAAAACAACTAGATTTTCGTCATATTCAGTTGTTGGAAGACAGAATGAATTCTTTAGCGCAATCAATAATTTGATGACAAATGAAGTTACACCGGACAAGGTTGAACGTATTATAACTGCAAATAGCAATGAAAAGTTTGAGGAAATTGCTAAATTAATGGCTAATAATGCTGGAAAAGACTTTGATATTTATCTTTCAAAAATAGAATATAGTTTTGAAATGGTGGTTATTGATGATGAAATTGTTTTTATTCATTTTAGAAAGTTTAATCAGAATGAAAAAGAAAAAAAGAATACTTCGCCGACACTTATTTCGGCAACACTACGCATAGAAAAACGGATTATAGCCAATGAATTTTCTACAATTTTTGATAGTATAAAAAATAATAAGAAGGATATGATTGCAGTAATTAGGTGCAAGGATATTTCGACTGAAAATCTTAGTGAAAAGCTAAACAAATATAGGAAACTTTTTAAAGAATCGGTAAAGGAGTATCAGATGGCGCAGGGGATGGTTGAAGAAAATTTAGTTCAAAAATAAATGATGATGGTAATTGATACATGACAAAGAAAAATACCCGTTCCGGAGGGGACGGGTAAATTATGCATCGTGGATTATTTTAAAGATCACCATAGAGACGATTGCATTCGGCAATTCTGGCCTCTCGTTCAGCAATCATGGCCTCTCGTTCAGCGATCAGGGCCTCTCGTTCAGCGATCATGACTTCTCGTTCAGCAATTTGGGCGTCTAGTAATTTTATAGTCCTTTTTAAATTTTCATTTTCGTGAATAATCTCGAATATTTCATCTGTTGGAAGTTTGAGTTCAGGTACGATCATAGTGTACACCTCCTGACATAAGTCTTTGTTTCGGTAAGAAATTCGAAGCATGGATTTTTGCAACAGGGACAAAATTAGATCCTTGTCGGTCTCTGTTAGAAATCCGTCAGCGATTTCCTGATCTAAGATAAGTATAGTTTCCGCGAAGAAGGAAGTCAATTCCTCTTTCGATTTCTGAAGCTTTTTCCAAGTGTTGTTTATTTGGGAAATTTGCGGATTGCTTCTTGGTACCATGGTGTGTGATGAAGGAATCAAATCGGTAGAAAAAATACCCGTTCCTGATGTGGGAACGGGTAAATATACATACAGTATCGTTGTATTATAGATCACCATAGAGACGCTTATACTCAGCAAGTTTGGCATCCCGATCAGCGATTTTGGCATCCCGATCAGCGAGTTGATCAGCATTTTTTGCACGTTCAAGTTTTAGGGTTCTCTTTAGTGCATCGATTTCATGGACGACCTCATAATATTCATCTGTTGGAAGTTTGAGTTCAGGTACGATCATAGTGTACACCTCCTGACATAAGTCTTTGTTTCGGTAAGAAATTCGAAGCATGGATTTTTGCAACAGGGACAAAATTAGATCCTTGTCGGTCTCTGTTAGAAATCCGTCAGCGATTTCCTGATCTAAGATAAGTATAGTTTCCGTGAAGAAGGAAGTCAATTCTTCTTTTGACTTCTGAAGCTTTTTTTTAAGTGAACGATGCTCATCCGGGGAACTTGCAGATTGTATCTTGGCATCGGATGGGATGCTACGCCGAAACCGAATTGGAAGAAATGGAATTAGTAAGCATAAGTGTTTCTTCTTGATTTCTTCGAGAGTATAGGACTGTACTTTGACTGTCGGGACACGGTATTCGTGTGTGCTTCCATCCTGGAATTTGAGTTGACAGCTTAAGTAGTCAGGGATCTTTTTAGGTCCTTGCAGAAAGAGTACTGCCGATTTCGGAAACTCGAGGACTAATTGTGTGTTTTTCGTGTCAGACCGAAACGTTAAAGCCGCATGAAGATCATACTCAAGCATCCGGATGGTAATCTGCCCATCATATGTAATTTCGCATTCGAAGTGGTAGATGTCTGCGTCATTCACGCAGAATGTGAGATCTGCCTTAATGGTTGAGATTTCTTTTGTGTCGGAACGCTCTACGGAATATTCAGTGGAGAGTGGGACAACCGTGGAATCCTTGGGATAGTCTTTGCCATAGATTTCATAGATGAGGGGAAACAGAAGCTTGGGGGAACTGTAAGTTGCTTTCTTGATGATCAAATCCCAAAGTTGTGTTTCGGTTGAAATCTCGTCGGGGAGTCCGTTGTTGCGGATAATTTCTTCAACTTCTTTGGAGTGAAGATGATAAGTGTGGCGTGTGTTTGCCATACTGTTACCTCCTGCATATGTATTTACTATGTAATGGGAATAAAAAAGGTGAATGCAAATTTTGCATGAATGAAAAGCTTTCGGTGTGAATGCATCGTAGCATAGATCACATGCAGACGCAAGTGCTCAGGTATTAAAATAGTATAAAATTTTTGCCAATAAGAAGGAAACAATATGAGAAACGAACTATATCATTTTTTCGTAAATAAGCAGCCGGGTATTGCCCGTCGTTATCACAAGATGCACGATGGATCAACCGGAATCCGGAAGATTTTTTCATGGATTTATTTATTGTGGTTGAATTTCGCTTTTTACGTTTTGTTTTGCAGATTTCTGGGAAGAGTTCCGGATGTGGAAATCTATGAGAGAAAGCGGCTGCTTCTCACGGAGAGTGAGTCTAAGGCTTATAGCAGGGAATGTCTGTCGGTGGATGACTTTGTTGAAAAAGTCAGGGATTATGATGTGATATCATTTGATATCTTTGATACGCTGATTTTCCGACCGATGTCGTTGCCGACGGATGTGTTTTATCTGATTGGCGAGCGGCTCGGAGTTATGGACTTTAAGAATATCCGGGTTTGGGCGGAGTGGGATGCCAGAATGAAATGCAAGCAGAGGCATGGTCATATGGAAGTCAGTCTGAAGGAAATCTGGGAGAATCTTGCGGAGGACACCGGCCTGGATGCAGAGGAGGGAGTGCGTGTGGAGTGCGAGATTGAGGAAGCGCTTTGCTATGCAAATCCATATATGCTGCAGGTGTGGCAACGGTTACAGACACTTGGAAAACGCATGATCATTGTGTCAGACATGTATCTTCCGCGAGAATGTATTGAACGAATCTTATGTAAGGCGGGATATACGGGAGCGGAGCGTATCTATATTTCGAATGAGTATGGAGAAAATAAGGCGGATGGATCACTTTTTCGCCATGTGATGTATGACCTGTATGGTAAATCTTTGAAGGGAAAGGTTCAACCGGGAAAAGATATTTCCGGGACGAACAATTCCGCCTGCAATAATAAAGATATTGTACACATCGGAGACAATCCACACAGTGATCACAAGATGGCGAAGGTGTGCGGACTGGATATTATGCCGTATCAGAATGTGAACAAGAATGTTCTTTTATATCGTCCGATGGATATGTCATCAATGATTGGCGGTGCGTACCGAGGTCTGGTATCCAATCATTTATATAATGGTTCTGGAAATTATAGTCTGGATTATGAGTATGGCTACCTATATGGTGGATTATTTGTTTTGGGTTATTGCCACTTTGTACATGAGTATTTTAAGCTGCATCATCTGGATAAGCTGCTTTTCCTGGCGAGGGACGGGGACGCGTTACGCAAAGTTTATTCTAAGTTATATCCGGATGATCCGACGGAGTATGTATATTGGTCCAGAAAAGCTGCAACGAAATTGATGGCAGAGGAAGATCGGCACGACTATTTCAGAAGATTTATTGATCATAAGGTCAATCAGGATGTCACAATCGGACAGGCATTGCATGCGATGGAATTGGACGTGCTGACGGCGGAACTTTCCGATTGGCATGGAATCTGGATGAAGTGGCAGATGGAACATGTGTATGAGAAGAATCAGAAGTTTGTTGATTTACGAGAGGACGATGAACTGACAGATCAGAACGGTTATCTGTTACGAAGATTCATTGAGGCGAAGTGGGATAAGGTGATTGCCTGCTACCATGAGCAGCAACTTGCAGCGGAAAAGTATTATCGGAATATCTTGGATGGATGCAGGAAGGTTGCGGCGATTGATATTGGCTGGGCGGGAAGCGGAGCACTATCTTTATCACATCTTGTGAACAAGGTTTGGAATATGGATTGTGAAATTGTTGGAATCATTGCGGGAACGAATACGATACATAATGCGGAACCGGATGCGTCGGATCCATTTCTGCAGTCTGGAAAGCTGGTATCGTATTTGTATTCAGGCGCAGATAATCGTGATTTGTTTAAGAAACATGATCCGAACAAGGACTATAATGTGTTCTGGGAGTTGTTGCTTTCTTCACCGACGCCTTCATTTAAAGGCTTTCACAATGGAAGCTGGAATAAGGGGGGAACAGAGGTGTATCTTAGAAATCTTGATATTACGCTGGAGTTTGGTAAATACGATGTGAATCAGGACGGAATCAGGGAGATTCAGAGAGGAATCTTAGATTTTGCGGAGCAGTATACGGAACATTTTCGTGATTTCCCATATATGTTTAATATCAGCGGAAGAGATGCGTATGCGCCGATGCTTGTGGCGGCAAGCTACAATGAGCGATATTTGAAGATGATCGAGAAAAGATATGCGTTTGAGATTACGGTAAACTAAGTTGTCAGTTTGCTGGAGCTTTTGGCAGAAATATAGTATACTAAAAATGGATAGTATGTATATTGAAACAAAGCTGCTTAAGATATGAGGAAGCGTTTACTATGAATATGATAAAACAATGAATAGAGAAGCGTAAAACAAAATTGTAATTTTATTATGAATCCGCTATACTAAGGATATTGGTATAGCGGATTATTTTATGGAGGCGAGAATGCTTACAATTGTTTACGGAGATGTGGAAGGGGCAATTGCAGATCCAGACACTTATTTTAATCATACGTATTCACAGAAATGGTTTGAGGATCCTTTTGTTAAGGAAATGATACGGGGGGTGGATCAATCGGAAGTGTTGTCTTCCCATGCGATTGAGAGCCCGGTTCTTGGCATTATACCGACAACCAGATTGTCGGGAGGTGTGAAGGCACTTATTTTAGTGTATAAGAAGCCGGAGTTGTTGGTCGATTGCACTGCGTGTGGCGAGAATTGTGCGAAGTGGCTTCTTGAGATTGCTGATAAGCAGGATACGCGGATTAATTTGAACTATTTTATGGAGTTCCCGGAACCGTTTGAACTTAAGATTCAGAATACAGGCGCTATTTGCCATGATTCCCAAGAATTGTATCGCAATTCTGTGCTTTTTGTGAGGTGATTGTATGGTAGGTAGACATAGAGTACAGATTGGGGATAATACCGTCCGGTATGATTTTGTGCTGTCGCGTAATATTACGATCATACGTGGTGATAGTGGAACCGGGAAGACTACCTTGTATAATCTTGTGCAGGAAGTGAATCAGAAGCAAAACAGTGGAATTATATTGAATTGTGATTGCGGCTGTTATGCTTTGACGGATTTTGACTGGGAAGATGTTATTAAAAGACATCCGAAATCCATTATCTTCGTGGATGAGAATTTTAGTTGGATGAGAAGCGAGCGGTTTGCCTCTGTGGTTAATTCTGCGGACAACTATTTTGTTTTGATTACTCGTGCATATCTTCCGATGCTGGCTTATAGTGTGAGGGAAGTATATGGAATGCATATGTCCGGAAAATTTGTTACATTAAACAATGAGTATGAAATTACGTTGAATGAATTACGTAATGTATATAGCCAGACAATGAGTTATCCACCACGAGTTATTACACCGGATTATGTGATGTGTGAGGATTCAAATTCCGGATATGAATTGTTTTGTGCATTGACGGACCGGATACCGGCAGAATGTCATAGTGCACAGGGAAAATCGAATATTCCGGTAAAACTACTTGAATTAGAAGAGCATAGAGATAAAATCTATCTTATTATTGTTGACGGAGCTGCTTATGGAGCGGAAATGGGGGCTACTGTCAGATATATTTCAGATCATCCGAATTGTTATCTGTATGCGCCGGAGTCTTTTGAGTGGCTGCTGCTTAAAGTTATGTTTTCAAAGGATCCCGTTATTTATCGAATTCTAAAGGAACCAAGTGCGTATTCAGAAAGCACAAAGTATTTGAGTTGGGAAAGATATTTCACTCATGTCCTTGAAGAACATACTAAGGGAACAGAGTTGGAGTATCACAAAAAGAAATTAAATAAACAATACTTGTATGCGAAAGCAGTGAAATTGTTAACCAGTTTTTTACTGGAAAGTAATATTAACTTTGACGGAGCTTTTGAAGATATTTGATAAATAGGAGTGTTGCAGTGAAAATATTTTTGAAGTATGCATTTCCGATTTTTACAATTGTGATATTGCTTGTGGCAGTATGGTTGTCGCACCAGCAGGGAGACATCAGCGGAATGGAGAGTTCACGGATAGCCGCATTCCTTGGCGTGAGTGATGTATTTCTGCGGTCGGCATGCCATTATGTGCTTTTCTTCCTGATTACGTTTTGCTGTGGCATAAGTTTGATTCTGTGGAAGAAGCCTTTGTGGTGGGGACTTCTGGTTCTGCCGCTGTGTTGGCTGGACGAAGTGTCGAAACCATTGATTATGGGACGGCATTTTTCCTGGATTGATTCAGGGAAGAATGCAATCGGAGCTATTGTGGGAATGATGGTGGCAGTGATAGTCTCATTTGTTTGTAAAAATATCAGAAGATAACGAAATGAATAAATTGGTATAAGGAGTGACGATGGACAAGATTAAGATTGCTTTTTTTGATATAGATGGAACGATTTTGGAATTTGAACATAAAGAGATTACGGATAAAATGCGTGAGACACTGAACCAGTTGCAGAAGAATGGAATTATCATCTGCATTGCGACGGGGCGGGCACCGATAACGCTTCCACATTTTGAGGGAGTGGATTTTGATGCATATCTCACCTTTAACGGATCCTATTGCTACAATCGGAAGGAAGCAATCTTCGATAATCCGATTCCCCAAGAGGACGTACATAAGCTGATCGAGAATGCGACCAACATGGGAAGACCGGTGTCGATCGCGACGAAGAAACGATTGGTGGCGAATGGAAGTGATGAGGATCTTGTGACGTATTATGCGTTCGCGAAGCTGGACGTAGAGGTTGCAGATGATTTTAAAGAGGTTGCAGAGAACGAGGAAATTCACCAGATTATGCTCGGCTGTTCCATGGAGGAACGTCCGAAGCTGCTGGAGGGTGTTGCACAGGCGAAGATTACAGCATGGTGGGATTGCGCGGTGGATGTGATCCCGGCAGACGGTGGTAAAGGCGTTGGCGTGGCGAAGATGCTGGAGTATTATGGATTCGATAAGTCGGAGGCAATCGCTTTTGGCGATGGAAATAATGACATTGCGATGCTCGAAGCGGTTGGGCACGGAGTTGCAATGGGGAATGGATCGGATGAGCTGAAGGCTGTTGCGGACGATGTGTGTGGTGATGTTGCAGAGGATGGAATTTATCACTACTGTAAGCAACACCATATGATATGAAAAAGAAATCGTAATTATTTACGTACAAAATCGGAATCAGAAATAGAAAAGGAACAAAAATGAGCGACGAAAACAGAACGAACGAGATATATGATGCGGCAACCGAGGAGGAACAGCGTGAAGCGGAACGCCACAAGGCGCGCAAGGAACGTGCGGAGCGGATGCGTGAAGAGAAGCGCAGAAGCATGATGATACGCAGATATGGTACGATTGGCGTGGTGGCGCTTGTCAGCCTGATTGTGTTGATTACAGTGGTTGTGAAGCAGAAGGATAAGATTAATCCGAGAGAGATTCCTTCCGCAACGGAAATGGCAAGCGAACAGCTGCAGGCTACCGAGACGGAGCAACCGATGGAGGAATCGTGGAGCTTCGAAGCACATGAGACGGATCAGACCGCGGATTTGCCGGAGACTGTGGTAAGCAAGCATGGAATCCTGATCAATGCGGATACCGGTGAGATTCTGGCGGAGAGAGGCGGAAGAGAGCGTATCGTTCCGGCTTCTATGACGAAGGTGATGACAGTATTGGTTGCTGCGGAACATATTTCGGAGGATCAGCTGGATGATAAGGTAAAGCTGACGAAAGAAGTGGCAGATTACAGTTATGTGAACGACTGCAGCAACACCGGATTCGAATTGGATGAGCCGATTACAGTCAGAGACCTCTTTTACGGAACAATTTTACCGTCCGGAGCGGATTCTGCGGTATCGCTTGCAAATTATGTAGCAGGCTCGCATGAGGCATTTGTCGATATGATGAATGAGAAGCTGGACGAGCTTGGATTGTCGGAGACATCCCATTTTACGAACTGTGTTGGATTGTATGACGAGAATCATTATACAACACCGTATGATATGGCTGTCATTCTGAAGGCGGCAACGGACAATGAGTGGTGCAGGCAGGTGCTTTCCGAGCATATTTATACGACGGAGAAGACGAAGCAGCATCCGGATGGACTTCGCATCTCGAATTTGTTCCTTCGCAGAATTGAGGATAAGGATACACATGGTACGGTGCTTTGTGCGAAAACCGGTTTCGTCTCGCAGTCCGGAAGCTGTGCGGCGAGTATGGCAACGGACAAGAATGGCACGGAGTATCTGGTTGTGACGGCGGGATCAACATCAAGCTGGAGATGCATCTATGATCATGTGGATATCTATACGCAGTATCTGCCGGAGTGATCGTGTTGTTATTGTGGGACTGTGTGCATGAGACTGATATTTGGATAAAATAAGATAAAGTTAATGAGACTGAAAATTATATCAAAAATTAATTTACATATAAAGGAGAACGGATATGCGGGAATTGCAATTAAAACAGACAAACACAAAGATCCCTTCTATTGCGGTGGGATGCATGCGCATCGACAGCATGGAGATCCCTGCACTTGTACAGCACATCGAATTCTGTGTGGAACAGGGACTGACGTATTTTGATCATGCGGACATTTATGGCGGTGGAAACTGCGAGACATTATTTGGCAAGGCATTCAAAGAGACGGATGTAAAGAGGGAAGACATTTTCGTACAATCGAAATGTGGTATCGTTCCTGGCGTTATGTATGACCTGTCGAAGAAACATATTCTGGAATCCGTGGACGGAATCTTAAAAAGATTGGATATGGAGTATCTGGATGCACTTGTATTGCACAGACCGGATGCGCTGGTGGAGCCGGAAGAGGTTGCAGCTGCGTTTGATGAATTGGAGAAATCCGGTAAGGTGCGTCATTTTGGTGTGTCGAACCAGAAGCCGATGCAGATTGAATTGCTGAAGCGTTATGTGAAGCAGCCGATCGAGATCGATCAGTTACAGCTCAGCATTCCTTGCTCGAATATGATTACAAATGGAATGGAAGTGAATATGGCATCGGAAGGGGCAGTAGATCGTGACGGAAGCGTATTGGATTACTGCCGACTGAATGATATCACGATTCAGGCGTGGTCTCCGTTCCAGTATGGCTTTTTTGAAGGTGTGTTCATTGGAAATGAGGAGAAATATCCGAAGCTGAATGCGGTATTGAATGAACTGGCGGACAAATACAATGTGTCACCATCCGGCATTGCAACTGCATGGATCCTTCGTCACCCGGCGGGAATTCAGATGATCGCAGGATCGACAAGCAGGAAGCATATGCAGGAGATCATTGATGGAAGTCATGTGACACTTACCAGAGAAGAGTGGTACCGGCTTTATCTTGCAGGAGATCATATGCTACCATAAAAATTTAGTATCATACCATATGGAAAAATAAGAAGCATGTCGATACTTGGCAATTATTTGCTAAGCGGGGACATGCTTTATTAATGAAAACCAGATTAAATTTTGATGAGGGAAATTGCAATTATAGGATAATGATGCTCGCACAATTCAGGTCCTCGCCGAGTTCATACACCTTGCCGCTTTCTAAGCCTACCACGGTTGGACGAAGAATGTAATGCGGTATATTGCGGACAACACGTGCTTTCTCCCCGTTGCTAAGTTCTACGATACTGTCAACCGGATAGAGGATCATGCTCTCCAAGAAGCTTTTCATTGCTGTAATATCAAGTTCCATCGTCATGGACATGATCATTTCGACGGCATCTCGTTGCGAGTATGCAGCCTTGTATGGGCGTTCAGTAACGAGTGCATCGTAAATATCGGCCACAGACAGAATCTTGGCATAAGGGCAGATCTTGTCCTCTCCGACCCCCATCGGATAACCGGAACCGTTGATCTTCTCGTGATGCTGTAATACACCGAGTGCAATCTGCGGGGAAACCTCCGGACGATCCTTGATAATGTGATAACCGTACACTGAGTGCTGCTTCATAACGGTGAATTCTGCTTCGTTGAGCCGGCTCGGTTTATTGAGGATCTCAAGTGGAACCTTGGTCTTGCCGACATCATGGAGCAGACCGGTGACACCGATCTCATGGATCTGTGCCTGGGAAAGTCCCTGCTGCTTGGCGACGATCATAGCGATGGTTGCAACATCGACACTGTGCTTGAAGGTGTATTCATCACTTGTCTTGAGTGTGGAGATATCGATCGCGATCGCGTCGTTCTCGTTGATGGCAGAGAGCAGATCGGAAGCGATCGTGTCGGTTGCCTGTACCATTTCCGGAGAACTGGTATTGCTGTATACATACTGAATTCCCTGCGCGACACGTTCACGGACGCTCGCGGACAATGTGACCTTGGAACGGTCATCGGTACGGAGCTTTTCAATATTCTTTTCTGCAGCGGCGCTCGCAGGGGGAGTCTTCACTTCCTCCTCTTCCTCGCCGTCCTGAATATAAACACTCATAACTCCCATCTGAACCATAGAGTCAATCATGTATTCGTCAAGTTCTGCGCCGCGGGCAACCAGATTACGGCCGAGACGGTCTACGACCGGATGATCCAGTTTCATACCCGGTTTCAGTTGTCGTGTGCGCATATATTTCCGCTTTACCAATTTGTGCCTCCGTACGATTGCGTAATCATTTCCACAATCCGTTGTATTTAGTACATTTTACCATCTGTCTGCTAAATATCCAATATAATGTGTGCCTTTTCCATAAATTTGTGTAAAATAACGAAAATCAATTTTGGACTTACTTCTTGTCGAAGAAAAGTACTCCTATTATAATAGAGAAAGAGTATCGGAAGATGTAACTTAAGATTACATCATGAATTTGAATGAGAGCAGGAGGAGAAAGCATGCTTCCACAGGCTTTTTTGGATCGAATGGAACAGATGCTGGGGGAGGAATACCCGGCGTTTTTACAAAGCTATGAGAAGGAGCGCTATCAGGCTTTGCGCGTAAACCCGCTGAAAGCAGATCGGGATGCGTTTGAGGCGGCAGCTCCGTTTACACTTCGACCGGTCGCGTGGGAGCCGAACGGATTCTATTATGGGAAGGAGGATGCGCCGGGCAAGCATCCGTATCATGCGGCGGGGGTATATTATATTCAGGAGCCGAGTGCGATGGCTCCTGCCGCTTACCTTGATGCACAGCCGGGAGAGAAGATTCTTGATCTGTGTGCGGCGCCGGGCGGCAAAAGCACACAGATTGCAGCTGCGATGCGTGGGGAAGGTCTTCTGATCAGCAACGAGATTCATCCGGCGCGTGCAAAGATTTTATCAGAGAATATCGAGCGTATGGGCATCCGGAATGCGATGGTGACGAATGAGAGCCCACAGTCGCTGGCGAAGGTGTTTGAAGCGTATTTTGACCGGATCATGGTCGATGCTCCGTGCTCCGGAGAGGGCATGTTCCGCAAGAATGCAGATGCGTGTGACGAGTGGAGTCCGGAAAATGTCACATTATGCGCGGAGCGTCAGGCAGAAATTTTAGAATGTGCG
>ENA-USUJ01001503-USUJ01001503.1-human-gut-metagenome-genome-assembly--contig:-NODE-1503-length-19585-cov-11.759330_pt1 | contig 19585 bp, 19 predicted proteins | sample MGYA00250061_ERZ773398 | MGnify/ENA primary metagenome ERZ773398 (study PRJEB29103, sample SAMN06111992) | human gut metagenome | biome: human gut; feature: ankylosing spondylitis patient; material... | reverse complement strand
AAATGCAAATTCGATTATTTGCGTATTTGGCATTTATCGAATATAATATTTTTATGGAAAAAATGAAAAAACAAATAACAACACTTTTGGTTTGCTCAATCATTTTGAGCAGGTGACAAAAACGACACATGTCCATATTGTGGAAGTTAGGAGTTTTTGTTCAAATTTGTTGGTGCAAATCAAAAAAAATGATAAAATAAATTCAAGGAGGATTTTATGGGAATCTTTAGAATAAAAAAACAATTATTAAAAGTTATTGAATGCAAGGATATGGGCAAAGACACTGTTGTCTATAAATATCAACTCAATGATCGCGACGAAATCATGAATAGTTCAACTCTTGTTGTTCGTCCGTCACAATGTGCGCTTTTTGTTCACAAAGGACAAATTGCTGACATCTTTTCAGAAGGCACATACAAACTTGCAAGTGAAAACATTCCAATCATAACAAAAATGCTTTCACTTCCAACAGGATTCGAAAGTCCAATCAAAGCAGACGTTTATTTCGTCAACATGAAACAAATCACTGGACAAAAATGGGGAACGCAAAACCCAATTCCAATGAGAGATAATGAGTTTGGAAACATAAGACTTCGCGGCTTTGGTGTTTATTCATACAAAGTTGATGATGCAAAACTTTTTATGCGTGAAATGTTTGGGACAAACGAAGTTTATACAACTGCTGATATGGCGGAACAACTCAAGCCAATGGTTCTTCAAGGAATAACAGATGCGATTGGTGAAAGCGAAATTTCAGCACTCGACCTTGCCGCAAACTATAAAGAGTTTGGCGACAAAGTTGTCGAATGTTCAAAAGAAGAATTTGGAGCGTTGGGACTCAAACTTTGCAAGGTTGTTTTTGAAAACATTTCATTTCCAGAAGAAGTTGAAAAAGCTCTTGATGAAAGAACAAAACTTGGTGTTTTGGAATCAAAAATGGGAACATACACTCAATATCAAGCGGCAAACGCAATGAGAGATGCAGCAAACAATCCAAGCGGCGGAAACTTGGCTGGACTCGGGGTTGGACTTGGTGCAGGTGGTGCAATCGGAAATATGTTCGCGAATTCGCTTTCAACAGAAAACAAAACAAAATCGCCTTCTGCTCAATGCGTGAAATGTGGGGCTTCAATCAAAGCTAATGCAAAATTCTGTCCAGAATGTGGTGCTCGTCAAGGAGCGGCTTGTCCAAAATGTGGAGCAGCGGTTTCAAAATCTGCAAAATTCTGTCCAGAGTGTGGAGAACAACTCGTGAAAAAATGTCCAAAATGCGGGGTGGCTCTCAAAGCAGGAGCAAAGTTCTGCCCTGAATGTGGAGAAAAGATAAAATAATGACAAAAATTGAAGCGACACATCAAAAATGCTCGGGCTGTGGTGGAAACTTGTTGTTTTCTCCCAGCACACAGAGTTTGAAATGTCCAAACTGTGAAAGCCTTTATCAAATTGAAGCGGAGAAATGTTGCCCAAAACATGATTTTGGAAATCAGACACAAAAGCAAAATGCGTGGGAGAACGAAAACAAAGTTGTTAAATGTCAAAATTGTGGCGCAAGTGTTGTTCTTAACAGACTTGAATATGCAACAAATTGTCCGTATTGTTCAAGTTCACTCGTTGTTGAAACTTCGTTAATCCCAGGGCTAAAACCCGATGCAATAATTCCTTTTCAGTTTGACAAAGTTGAGGCTTCCAAAAAATTTGCTCATGCCGTGAAGAAAAAACTTTTTGTTCCAAACAAATTTAAAAAGCAGGTTCCAGAAAGCAAAATCCAAGGCATATACATTCCAACATTTTTGTTTGATGCAAACTCCAAGAGCAGATACAACGGCGTTCTTCTTCGAAACGAAACAACAAGAGTCAATGATAGAATTGTGACAACAACAAAGTCGTTTTTCATTTCGGGGAACAAGCAAATGATTCACAAAAACATCACGATTGAAGCGAGTGCCCATATTAGTCAAACAGAACTTGACGCAATCAAGCCATTTAACTATTCAGAGTTCTACGAATTCAACGAAGATTTTTTGAGAGGATATTTTGTTGAAATGAATGATAATAATGTTGATGACTGCCATAGCACTGCACGAGAGGTGATGAGAGAAGCAATAAGGCGAAATATTTTGTCTGGTTATTCATATGATGGAGTGCAATATCTTAATGTTTCAACTGATTTTTCTGATGAAAAGTTCTCTTATGGAATTCTTCCAACATATCGATTTAACTACTCATACAAGAACAAAAATTATACAACTTTTATGAATGGTCAAACAGGTCAAGTTGGTGGGGGCATTCCAAGGAGTGGAGTCAAAATTACATTCTTTGTTATTGCGATGATTTTAATAATTGTGGGAATTTTTATTTTGGTTCAATATTTAAAATAGGAGGTTTTTATGAACAAAATTGAAAAAGGTAAAAGGGGATTATCAGTATTCGGCATCGTGTTGATTGTGCTTGCTGTGACATTTGGCGTCCTTGGAGTTTTGGGTGTTGTTTTTGGTGCGCTCAAGATAAATGTTCCATTGATTGTCGGTGGAGTTGTTGGACTTATTCTTTCTGCGTTTTGCATCATTTATGGAATTACATTTGTTTGGACTGCGTCTGCTCTTGTTGCGACCAAAGGCAGCATTGCTGAGGAAAACCTTGGGATGGGGACAATAAACCAAGAAAAATGTCAAAAATGCGGAATGCCACTTGACCCAGAAACTCACGAGTGTCCAAATCACAAAGCAGAAAAATAGACATAAATAAAGCTCAAGACATTGAAAAATATTGAAGACAATAAAAACACGGAGATTGTACCGTGTTTTTTTGTTGTTATCTTCCAAGTGAATTTTCGTTTGTTGGAATCTTTGGTGATTGAGTTTTTTCAGCGGGCTGTTTGACTGGCTCTGGAGCGGGGGTTTGAGTTCTTGCGTGAACGCGATTTGCGAGTCTCATTTGATTTTCGCGTTGCATTTCTTTTCTGCGTTTGACTTCTTGAATCTTTTGTTTCATTTTGTCAGAAATTTTTTCTTCGTAGAGTTCTGTGGTGTCAGACAAATATTCTTTGAAGTTTTCCTCGCCCTCTTTGATGAATTGGTCAAGTTCTTTTGCGGCTTGCATAACTTTTTCTTTTGTTTTGTCAACATCAAAATTTTCTTCAGTAAGTTTGAGAACGTTCATTTCTGGACAATTGAGATTGAGACCGAGTTTGTTTTGCACTTTTTTAAGGTCGGTGTAGAGTTCAACAAAGTTGTAGTTTGGATCTTTGAAGTTTTGTTTTGCGTTTGCAATGATTTGTTGTTTTTCGCGAAGGTTGTCAACAACTCGAGCGATGCTGTCTTTGTTTTGCATATCCATTGACATGTCAAGGGCGGAAATAAGACTTTGAATGTTTGCTTCCGCTCTTTCAAAAGCAGAACCAACCGTCTTGTTGTCTTGTTCCAAAATGCTCATGTCGCACCCGTCACAAACTGTTGGAATTGGATTCACTCCACTTTCTGCCATTATTTCAGCAAACATCACATCAACTGATGCCAAATCATTAAGTTCAGAAGGATTAACGCTCATAAACACCTCGTATTTTTATCTATTCTATCAAAATTAGGATTTTTTGTAAAGAGAATGCAAAATGTTTGTCAACTCGTTTTGTTTGACAAATATTGAAGTTGTTTATATCATAAAAAAGACGAGAGGAAAGCATGGAAAAAATTGAACAAGCAAAAATAATCCTTGAAAAGAATTGTTCCGAGTCGGAAATCAGAAAAACAAATTCCGCGATAGAATTGTTGAATGAAACAAAACTTGACCAAAGCAGCATCATTGCCGCAAGTCTTTATATGCCATATTCAAACCAAACTCTAACAAAAGAGCAAATTGTTGACGAATTTGGCGAAGAGGTTTTTGGCATGCTTCATGGGCTCATCGAACTGCATAAGGTTCAATATAACAATGAAGAAGAAGAGGCCGAAAATATCAGAAAAATGTATTTTGCGCTCGCAAAAGATTTTAGAATAATTTTTATCAAGCTTGCTTTTGTTGTTGCACAAATGAGAAATCAAGACTTGTATTCAGCGGAAGAACTCAAAGCGTTGGCAAAACTCAATCTTGACTTGTTTGCGCCACTTGCTGCCCGCCTCGGTCTTTCAAAAATAAAGAGCGAACTTGAAGATTGTTCGTTCAAAATTTTACACCCCCAAAAATATCGCGAAATTGAAAGTGCGGTTGAAAATAAATACATTCTTGCACAAAGCATGATTGAAAAAATAAGACAAAACTTGCGTCAAATACTCGGCGAACTTGAAATTCATGGCGAAATTATGGGACGCAGAAAACACGCGTATTCAATTTATAAAAAACTCATCTCAAAACACGAAAACATTGACGACATCTATGATCTCGTGGCTCTTCGTGTTCTTGTCGACACACTTCCTGAATGCTATGCTGTTTTGGGAAAAGTTCACCAACTTTTCACCCCAATTCGTGGCAGGTTCAAAGACTATATTGCAACGCCAAAATCCAATGGTTATCAGTCGCTTCACACAACAATACTATTTGAGGGGCTTCCAGTTGAAATTCAAGTGAGAACTTTTGATATGCACAGGTCCGCGGAATATGGTTATGCGGCACACTGGATGTATAAAGAAAAGAGAAACAAGCAAGATTCTCTTGATGAAAAACTCGGTTGGATTCGTCAAATTTTGGAAGAGAATGACAATCTCACAAGCAAAGAAATGATTGACAGCTTAAAAGTTGACATTTATGACGGCGAAATCTTTGTTCAAACACCAAAAGGCAAAGTTGTGCATCTTCCAGAAGGCTCAACATCAATTGATTTTGCCTATGAAATTCATAGCGAAGTTGGAAATCACATGGTTGGCGCACAAATTAATGGGAAAATGCGACCAATCACAACAAAGCTCAACTCTGGTGATATTGTCAATATCATAACTTCTCCAAAATGTTCGGGACCAAGTCGTGACTGGCTCAAATATGTCAAAAGCATTTCAGCGCGACACAAAATCCGTCAGTTCTTCAAAAAAGAAATGAAAGAAGAAAATATCAGAGTTGGGAAGAACATGCTTGAACTTGCGTGCAAAAACCAAAACATGAGTTTGGCAGAAATTGTGGACACACAAGAATTTGCAAAACTTCTTGCTCGCGGCAGTTTTGTTGGCGTTGAAGAACTTTATGCTTCGATTGGCGGCGGTTCAACAAATGCGATGACTGTGGTTAATCATTTCCACCAAATCAAACTTCGACAACAAAAAATCTTGGAAAAGAAAAATCGTCTCCAAACTGGAAACGATAGTCTTGAGAAAAAAATTGTTGTTGAGGGCGGAGATAACATGTTGATTAAAATCGCAAATTGTTGCCAACCTGAGGTCGGTGACGACATTGTTGGCTTTATTTCACAAGGAAGAGGCTTGATTATTCACAAGGCAACTTGCGGTCACATCAAATATTATGACTCAAACCGCATTATGAACGTTAAGTGGAAAGAGTAGAATCTTTTTGAGAAGTGCCAGAATGTTCAATAACTTTCCATGAAACTTGTTTTTTAAACATCGCAAAAATGCCGATTGGCAACCATAGGGACATGAAGAAAGGATTTGCAAGCACTGTAATGAACGCATTTTTTGGTGTTATGTTGCAGTGTTTTTTTTCTGCGAGCAAAATCGCGAGAGTATAGAACATCAAGAATAAATATGTGCCCACATTTGCAATGCCAAATTGAATGAACGCCTGAATCCAAAGTGCTTTGTCCACTTGTAGACTTGCTCCAACAATGCCCAAAACCAAGCAGGTTATTGCATAGAGCAAAACCGAACAAACGGGAACAGCAACTGGAACAATATTTAGCGCAAACTCCAATTTTCCAAACCGGTGTTCACGAGATTTGAAAAATTCTTTCAAAATTAATTTATTGTATTTTTTTCCGACCTGCATATGTCCTTTGACCCAACGGACTCTCTGATTCCATTGCAGTTTAAAATTTTCGGGTTGTTCGTCAAAGATTTCTGTGTTTTCGTTGTATGCACCTTTTATGTTGTTGAGTGCGGCAAAACTGCTCAGTTCCATGTCTTCCGTCAAACTATAAAAAGGATAGCCGCCAAGTTCTTCAATCACGCGATGTGCAATGAAAAAACCTGTTCCAGAAACTATTACTTTTTGTGAAAACTTCGCTCTAAATTTGTTATCAAATGTGTTTACCATGGAAAAGGTCAGTGCGGAACAACTTGCAATCCAGCCACCATTCCAATTGCTGGAATTCCTATAACACATTGCAAGTTCATATCCGGCATCAAAGGTCTTATTCATTTCAAAAAGGAAGTTTGGCGCAACAATATTATCCGCATCAAAGACAAAATATGCCTCATACCCTTTTTCTTTTGATATATTGTTTTCAAGTAAATATTTCAGCATTTGGTCAAGTGCGGCACCTTTTCTTTTGATGTCAAGATTTGGTCTGACAAAAACTTGTGTATTTTCATATTGTTTGCAAATTTCGTTTGTCGGATCGTCTGCACTTTCAACAATAACATAAATGTCATATTTATCTTTTGGATACTCTTGCTTTTGTAAACTTTGCAAAAGGTTGTTGATTACATGGCTTTCGTTTCGCGCAGGAATTAGAATTGCAAATTTATGATTTGTTTTTGCCTCGGGAAGTTTGACGGCAGGCATAAGGCCATAAATATGTGCAGCAATTTTTACGCACATCAAAACGAGCGACAAACACATCAACCCAATAATTATATAATTTACAATATTTAAAATCTGTGAGTACATTTCTAGATAGTATACATGATAAAAGTTTTTTATTCAATATTTTTAAAATGTTTTTCATAAGGGGTTTACATTTTGCCAAATTTTTGCTAATATATTAAAAATATGAGGTGAGTATGGGAAATAGATATTTTGGACCAGATTGCAAAATTTTATGGAAAGATAGAAAGCGTATCTTTGGTCTTCCTTGGACTTTTACTAGATATGAAATTGTTGAAAAACCAGGTGAGTGGGTAAAACTCTTTAGTCGCATTGGATTGCTTTCAACGGCAAGTGAAGAAACACATTTTTATAGAATTGACGATTTGAGTGTTTATCAATCACTTTTTGACAAAATGTTTGGTGTTGGAACAATAACAGTTTATTGCGGCGACGCAAGTAATGATTCAATGGTTTTGCAAAAAGTCAAAAACCCATATAAGGTTCGAGATATGATTGCAACTTTGGTTGAAAAAGAAAGAAGAGAAAGAGGAATGAGATATTCAGAATTTCAAGGATAATCAAAAAGCAATGCGCATGGCATTGCTTTTTTTAACACATATTTTCAATAAGCTTTGAAAGCGAAGAAAACACTTTTTTTGCTTTTCGTTTATTCTTGGCTTCAACCAAAAGACGTAGTTTTGGCTCTGTTCCGCTTTTTCGAATTAAAATTCTCCCATCTTCCCCCAAGTATTCTTCAAACTCCTTCACTTTTGATTTCAATTCATTTGAGTCAAGAATGATTTGGCTTTGCAATGTTTTGAAAGATTGTTGATATTGAGGATAAAGTTCAAGCCGGGAAAGCGCACTCAAAGATTTTTTTGACGAAAAAACCAAATTGGATATAAGCACAGAAAGCAAAAGACCATCGCCACTGCCACAGACGTCTTTTGTTATGATATGCCCGCTTTGTTCCCCTCCAAGACTCGCATCAAGGTGATTCATTTCTTCAATAACATATTTGTCGCCAACGGGAGTGATGCTTGTTGAAATGCCTTGTTTTTTTAATTCCTGAATGAGAGCGAGGTTGGACATAACCGTTGTGACAATACAATCATTTTTTAGTTTTCCTTGACGTTTGAGTTCTTGTGCCAAAATAAAAAGGAATCTGTCTCCGTCAACAACTTCAAGCTTTTCGTTGATTGCAAGCACGCGGTCGGCATCTCCGTCATAGGCAAACCCAATTGGAACCCCATAGTTCTTCATATAATGTTTCAAATGTTCCAGATGCAAACAACCGCAGCCGTCATTGATTTTGTGGTCTTTTGATTTTCCTATGATGTGGACACGTGCGCCCAGTTTTTCAAACACTCTCTGTGCAAGTTTTTCACTTGCACCTCCTGAAACGTCAATCGCCACTTCAAAATCTTTTAATTTTTTCGAAAGATTCATTATATGAGAAATATATTTTTGTGGAGTAATTTTTGTAATTTTTACATTTTTTGCTTGTTTTTTGCCAAAATTTTGCTGATTTTTGTGATTTTTATCAATATTTTGAAGTTTTTGTTCAAGTTCTTTTTCGTGAAGTTCTGAAAGCTTTTGGCCATTTTTATCAAATACTTTTATTCCATTAAAGCTTTCAGGATTGTGAGAAGCGGTGAGAACGACTCCAAAATCGGCACCAATTGCTTTTGTCATGAATGCAATGCACGGGGTTGAAACAACTCCCAAATCAAAAATTTGAGCATTCGTTATTCCTGTCAAAATTCCTTCACGAATTGTTTTGCTGCTGGGACGAGTGTCGCGACCCAAAACAATTTTTAACACTTTTGTTGATGATATTGCTTCGCCAAATTTTTTTCCAATTTCGAAGAACTCTTCTTTTGTTCCTTCAAGTCTGATTCCGTCAGTTCCAAAATATTGCTTTGTTTGAGGCTCGAATTTTTGTGCATACAAGTTTTTATATCCTTCTTTTATTGTTTCGCGCTCGCGAGCAATGCAAAATGTGTCGTCACGAAGATCTTTTGTGACGGTTGAACCCGCTGCGATGAACACACCACAACCGATCGAAAGTGGGGCAATAAGATTGCAGTTGCTGCCGATAAAAACATTATCGCCAACATTTGTGTGATGCTTTTTCTCTCCATCATAGTTTGCAAAAATCACACCACAACCAACATTGACATTTTCTCCAAGTGTTGCATCTCCAACGTAGCTGAGATGAGAAATTTTGCAGCCCGCCCCAATTTCGGATTTTTTTATTTCAACAAAATTGCCTATGCGACACGACGTGCCAATTTTTGAACCTGGTCGGATATGAGAAAAGGGACCAATTTCACAATTTGTTCCAACGGAAGAGTTTTCGATTTGACTATTGACTACAGACGTGTTGTCGCCAATTTGACTTTCGTAAATTTGAGAGCAAAAAATTTTTGCGTTAGTTCCAACTTCACAGTCGCATAAAATTGCATTTGGTCCAATGGTTGCATCGCCATTGAATTTGACATTTTTGATTACACAGCTCGATTTGTTTATATATGTAATTTTGCTCATTTTCCACCTCGTGTTTATGTATTCAAATGCCCAAAATTTTGTGAACACACAAAACGCCTTGATTTTTCATAAAAAAAGATATGTTAAACAACATATCTCCTTGCGAATTAACAGCACTTGCAACACTTGTTGCGCAAAATCTTGCATCTTGTTCAACGGTTGAAGAAATCAATGTTTGGCGTATGTTTTTTGGACAAATTGCCAGCACTTTGGCAACCTATAACGCACAAGAGTTTCATTTGTTAAAAAAGGATAAATCCTAACCCAACATATCTTGTTGAGCCTCATTCTTTTCTTTTTTAAACTTTTCGCGTCTGAATTCAATTTTGCCTTTTGTCGCGATTGCTTTATAGATGAGATAACCACAAGCAAGTCCAAAAAGCACATAAAAAATTCTCGAAGCAACATGGGCTTGAGAACCAAAAATTCCGGCAATAAAGTCAAATTGAACAAGCCCAATCGAGAGCCAATTTATCCCGCCAATCATTGCGAAAACAAAACATATCAAACTAATCATATTCACCTCAACATTAATTTGAGAAAAACAAAATAAAATATTCAATTTGTGAATTTTTTTAAAAAGACAAAATATAATAAACAAATAACAAATTTGCAAAATTCGTGCCAAAATGTTGACATGTGGGCAACTTGAAATTATAATGAGCATGATTTTGAAAAATTTCCCGTTTTGGGAGATTGATTTTTTTTAACGCGGGAGGACGCTATGGCAAACGAAATTTATCTTACACCAGAAGGAAAAAAACAACTCGAGGAAAAGCTCGAATTCTATAAAAAAGTCAAAAGACCAGAAGCAACAAAGGCAATTGGAATAGCAAGAGAATTTGGGGATTTGAAAGAAAATTCCGAATATGACCAAGCAAAAGAAGAACAAGGCAAAATCGAAGCAGAAATTGCTGATATGGAAGCAACACTTCGTGATGCAATTGTGATTGCAAAAAAAGTGTCGACAAACAAGGTTGGCATTGGCTGTGTTGTCAAAGTTTACGACGAAGATTTTGATGAGGAAATTGAATATAAAATTGTTGGATCAACCGAGAGTGATCCTCTTCGTGGAATGATTAGCAACCAATCGCCAGTTGGTGCTGCTCTTCTTGGCAAAACAAAAGGTGAAGAAGTTGTTGTTCCAACTCCATCAGGCCACATCACACTCAAAATTCTTGGAATCAAGTAATTTTTTAGCATGAAGGCACGGCGAGGACGCCGTGCTTTTTTCAAACTTTTGAGAAAGTTGTTTGATTATTTATTTATGTGTGTTATTATATTTTTATGGATATTTCAAACAATATTGTAAAACGACTTGGACTATTTAAAAACTTGGTTGCCGAATATCGTGCGGGCGTGTTTTTTCATGCAAATCTGTTTTATAGCCCTGACAAATTAACCAACGAAATTTTTTGCAAACAAGTGGCGAAAATGCTTGTTTGTGAGTGTGGTGAAAATGGGTGTGAGCACTGCGGGAGTTGCCTCAAAATTGAAAAAGGAACAAACCCTGATGTCATGTTTTTTGGTGGCACAAAATTCGCAGTTTCAGATGTCGAAAAAATTATTGAAGACCAAACGCTAAAACCAATGATTTCGCCTTGCAAAGTGTATGTCATAAACAAGATTGATAATGGAACAATTCAAGCACAAAACAAATTGCTCAAAGTGCTTGAGGAACCAAATCCAAATGTGTTTTTCATAATTAATGCAACCAATCTTGACTCGGTTTTGCCAACAGTCAAATCCAGATGTAAAATCATGACGATTGAGCCATTTGACTTTGGGCAAGTTAAAGAAATTTTTGAAAATGAAAAGACGCAAATTTCCGAAATCCTATATTCGCAAAGCGGGGGGTATGTTGGGAAACTCATTGAACTTGTCACTGGTGGTGATTTTTCTGAATCGTTGAATCTTGCGCGCGGGATTGTGTTCGACATGAAAAACAGCAAGCAGGTTTTGGGATATTCCGCAGAACTCTCATCTTCAAAAGCAACTTTTTTGACAAAATTGTCACTCATTCAAGAGTTGTATCGCGATATCATGCTTTCGCTTTTGGGACAAAATGGGTTGCAACAGAGCAAAGAGTATGCGGATAAAATTGAGCAAGTAAAAGGCGAATTTACGCCCGAGGCGTTGATTGAAATTATCGATAAAATTGATTTATGCAAAAAGCAATTTGATGCAAATGTCAATGTGGGCATGATTGCGGACGGTTTGCTTATGAAAATCTTGGAGGTTAAATATCTATGCAAACAAAAATAGTTGGCGTGAAATTTGCTGACGGCGGGAAGATATATGATTTTTCACCAAACGATTTGTTGGTGAATATTGGGGATAAAGTGATTGTTGAAACGGTGCGCGGACTTGATTTTGGCACAGTTGCAACTCCAATCAAGACCATCGAGAGAGAAGATGCGGACGAGCCGCTCAAAGACGTTGTTCGAATTGCCACTCATCAAGATCTTGCTCAAGTTAAAAAAGTTCAAGCACTCAACAAAAAGTTTTTGGAAGAAACAAAGAAAATTGTTGAAGACTTTGGGCTTGAGATGAAAATTATTAGTTGTGACACTTCTTTTGATGAACAAAAAATCAACATCAACTTCACGAGCGAAAACAGAGTTGATTTCAGAGAGCTTGTGAAAGAACTGGGAAGCCGTTTTAAAGCAAGAATTGAACTTCGTCAAATCGGTGCTCGTGATGAAGTTAAAATCATAGGCGGGCTTGGTCCTTGCGGAAAAGTGTGCTGTTGCAGAGAGTTTTTGAAAGACTTTGAGCACGTTTCGATAAAAATGCCGAAAGTTCAAGGACTTTCTCTCAACCCAACAAAAATAAGTGGGCTTTGTGGACGACTGATGTGTTGTTTGGGATATGAAAATGCGCATTATTCCGAAACATTCCGCCTTATGCCAAGAATCAATTCTGAAGTTGAAACGCCGGAAGGGAAAGGCACGGTTGTATATAATAATTTGCTCAAACGACTTGTTCAAGTCAGACTCGGCGAAAAAGATGACCCAACAAGCCAAATCCTTGAATTCCCGCTTGATAAAATCAAAATCAAAGCAAAAAACAATATCGGGTTTGACGATGACCCGGGCAACAAATTAAAAGATTTGGAAGATTGATGAAAAACCAAAAAGAAAGGCTTGAAGATTTGCAATATAAAGGTCTCAAAATATATCAAAACAAAGACCTTTATTGTTTTACGAGTGATGCTGTCACACTTGCAAACTTTGCAAAAATCAAGAGAGGCGCCAAAGTCTGTGATTTTTGCTCGGGATCAGGCATTATTGCAATTTTGATTTCAGCAAAAAATGAACCCAGTGAGATTTATGCGGTTGAAATACAAGATGAAATGTTTGAATTGTTGCAAAAAAACATTGAGCTAAACCATATTGAAAACATCAAGCCAATTCTTGGCGATGTGAAAGAGTTTTCAAAACAAATTCCCGCAGGAAGTGTTGATGTTGTTGTTTGCAACCCGCCATATAAGAAGAAAGGTGCTTCGTTTCATAATGAAAACCAAGTCGTTGCAACGGCAAGGCACGAAATCAAACTTGACCTCTGCTCACTCCTTGAGAGTGTTAAAAGAGTTCTTAAATTTGGTGGTCGGTTTTATGTTTCGTATGACGCAAACAGAAGTGTGGAACTGTTGGCAAATCTAAAAGCATTTGAACTTGAACCAAAACGAATGTTTTTTGCTCAACCTTCGTCGACAAAGAATGCAACACTTGTTTTTGTCGAAGCGGTGCGTGGTGGGAAAGAAGGTGTTGAAGTTTTGCCAACTCTGATCTCAAATGACAAAGACGGGAATTATGTCCAAAATATATTTGATAACTACAGACGAAAATAGGAGGGGAGATGCTATATATTGTTGCAACGCCAATCGGCAATCTTGGCGACATGACAATGCGTGCAATTGAAACGCTCAAAACGGTTGATGTCATTGCGTGCGAAGACACAAGAAACTCAAAAAAGCTTTTGAGTCACTTTGAAATCGACAAACCGCTCATTGCTTATCATAAGTTTAACGAAAGAACAAGCGCCGAAGGCATAATAAAACTTTTGGACGAAAAAAAAGATGTTGCTTTGATTTCAGACAGTGGAACACCTCTCATTTCTGACCCTGGCAACATTCTGACAAAAACACTCCGCGAAAGAGGATATGACTACACAGTTGTTCCCGGTGCGAATGCTGCAATTTGTGCTCTCATATTGAGTGGGCTTGACACTTCGCGCTTTACCTTTGTTGGCTTTTTGCCAGAAAAGCAAAGTCAAAAAGAAGAATTGCTTGCGTCTTATTGCGACCGAGAAGAAACGCTTGTGTTCCATGTTTCGTGCCATAACATAAAAGACGACCTAAACATCATTTATAAGATGCTTGGACCTCGTCCTGCCTGCCTTGTGAAAGAAATCACAAAATTGCACGAAAATGCGGTTAATTTTACGCTTGGTGACGACATTGAAATTGATGAGCGTGGCGAATTTATTTTGGTTGTTGAAAAATTAAATAAAAATAATCAAAAAATAATTAAAAATAATTCAAATAAATATTTTTACAAATTAAATTAATTAATTTTTTTGATAAAATAAAAACATCTACACACCTTTGATTATAAGGCATATAAATGTTTTTCAATAAATTATTTAAATTATTTATTTTTTTTATTCTTTTTGACAATGAGAGCGCGAAGTGCATTGCAAATTGCAACGAGAGCAACACCAACATCAGCAAAAACCGCACCCCACATTCCAACAATTCCGCAACCGCCAAGTGCAAGCATCAAAACTTTGACGCCGAGCGTGAAACAAACATTTTCTTTGACAAGACGCATGGTTTTTTTCGCAATTTTTATTGCATCGGCAACTTTGTCTGTTTTATCGTTCATGATAACAACATCTGCTTCTTCAATCGCGACATCACTTCCCATTGCACCCATTGCAATGCCAACATCTGCCTCTCCAAGCACCAAAGCATCGTTTATTCCATCGCCAACAAATGCAACTTTGCCCGATTTTTTCTCTTTAACAATCTTGTTCAGTTTGTCATTAGGCAACATTTCAGCCGAATAATCTGTGATTCCGAGCGTTCTTGCCACACTTTCGCATTCGTCTTTTTTGTCGCCAGAGAGCATAAGAATTTTTGATATCCCTAGATTTTTGAGGTCTTGAACAATTTGCTCCGATTCTTCTTTGACCTTGTCGTTTGCAACAAGGTGTCCACAATACCGCCCGTCAACAACAACATGAATTGTCGTATGTTCATGCCTGCATTCGTTTGCTTCGAGCCCAAGATGCCCGAGCATTTTGTCGCCGCCAACATACACCTCTTTGCCGTCAACGACCGCATGGATTCCAAACCCTGCAAGGTTTTCACCAGCTGTCACACGCGAAGCATCAAGTGGTTTTGCATGGAAATTTACAATTGCTTTTGCAATTGGATGACTTGAACCCAGTTCGCAAAGAGCACATATTTCAACCAATTCTTCTTTGTCGATTACGTTTGGGTGCACAACAGAAACTTCAAAGTCACCTTTTGTCAAAGTTCCAGTTTTGTCGAAGGCAACAGTTTTGACTTCTGCCAAATTTTCAATTCCTGTCGCCCCTTTAATCAAAATGCCTTGCTTTGACGCTCCGCCAATTCCCGCAAAGAATGAAAGTGGGATTGAAACAACAAGCGCACAAGGACAGGAAACCACCAAAAACAAAAGTGCTCTATGAATCCATTCTCCCCAATTTCCCGTGATGCAAGAAGGAATGACCGCAAGCATGACTGCAAGCCCAACAACAACGGGTGTATAAACGCGAGCAAACTTTGTTATAAACTTTTCGGATTTTGCTTTGTTTTCCTGAGCGTTCTCCACCGCTTCCAAAATCTGCGATGCGGTTGAATTTTCATATAATTTTGTCGCCCTGATTTTCAAAGTGCCGTCAATATTCGTTGATCCAGAAAAAACAGAAGAATCAACACTCACGTCAACCGGAACATTTTCGCCTGTGAGAGCGCTCGTGTTTAGGCTTGACGAGCCTTCAACAACAACGCCGTCAATCGCGATTCTCTCACCAGCAAAAACAATAAATTCATCGCCCACACCCAAAGTTTTTGGGTCGACTTTAATAACTTCCCCATCTTTTTCAACATTGCAATAATCTGGTCTCAAGTCAAGAAGTTTTGATATTGACTCCGTGCTTTTGTCCACAGCCAAATCTTGCAAAAACTCGCCAACTTGATAAAACAACATAACAGCAACTGCTTCACGAAAATCTTGAAGCGCAAGTGCGCCAATGGTTGCCACACTCATCAAAAAGTGTTCATCAAAAACTTTTCCGTGAATAATGTTTTTTGCCGCTTGCCACAAAACATCATAGCCCACAAGTGCATATGCCACGGCACACAAAACAATTGTTGCTACATTTCCGATGTTGAAAAACGACACACCAAGCAAAACACCGGCAGCAATAATTCTCGTTAAAATAAAAATTTGTTTCTTTTCCATATCACTCCATAATATGTTCAAGTGTGATTTTGACAAACTTTGACACATGCTCGTCATATAGAGAATAATATATTGTTTTTCCATCACGCCTTGATTTAACAATATTATTTATTCTGAGTTCTCTGAGTTGGTGAGAAATTGCAGATTTCGTCATTGAAAGCAGATTTGCAAGGTCACACACACACATTTCATGATTAAAAAGTGCCCAAACAATTCTGATTCTGGTCGGATCTGCAAGTGTCTTAAAATAGTTGCTTATAAGACAAAACTGCGTGTCTTTCAGCATATCCCCTCTCACGTGCTCAACCATATCGCTATGCACCATGTCGCAATCACAACAATACTCATTCCTTGACATATTATACTCCTTTTATGGTTGAATGATTACTCAACTGTTCTTATTATAGTTGAGCAAATACTCAACTGTCAAGAAAAAAATCATTTTTATAAAATTTATTGCATTCAAGATTGATGGCAAATAAAAAGTTGCAATGTTTTGCTGGATATGATATAATGACCAAGTTTAGGCAGAGGTGTCAGAGCGGTCTAATGTGCTCGCTTGGAAAGCGGGTGTGGTGAAAGCCACCTCGGGTTCGAATCCCGACTTCTGCGCCATAAAATTTCAACTTTATAGTTGAAATTTTTTTTACTTGAAGTCGAATTCACAAACTTCGTTTGTTGTCTACAACTGAACCCGAGGTCCTCGGCTGGCACCCGTCGTTGCTTGCCATGTTTCAATTTAATATGTTATAATAATTTATAGGATAGGAGTTAAAATGAAATATATTGTGCTGCTTCGCGAATCAATATTAGTGGCAAAAACAAAATTTCAATGTCAGAACTAAGATGTGCATTGGAGGAAAATGGATTTAGAAAAGTTATCACTCACCAAAACAGCGGCAATGTCATCCTTGAGAGTGATTTTTCGAGCAAACAAAAATTGAGTCAAAAAGTTTCAAAAATAATAAAAGAAAAATTTCAACTTGAAATTCCCCATTTTTATCACAACAGAGATTGAACTTGAAGATGTATTAAATCATTGCCCTGATTGGTGGGATACAAATGACAAAAACATTTATAACAATTTAATCTTTGTTATTCCACCTGCCAGTTTTGATGAAGTTTACACAACAATAGGCGAGCCCAGCAAAAATATTGACAAAATAAAAGAATACAAAAATCATATTTTTTGGTCTTTTGATTTGAAAAATTACAGAAAATCCATTTGGTGGATAAAAACAGCCAACTCGGTCATAAAAGACAAAATTACAATCAGAACAGCCAACATGATAAAAAAAGTGCTTCAGTTATGCAAAAATAACACCTGAAAACTCAAATATTTCAAATTTTGCCATAAATTCGCAAATAAAAAAATATGTGCAATTGCACATATTTTTTGTTATTCGTTATCTTTCTTGCCCTTCGCCTTGTTTGCATTGCTCTTGTTTTTCAATCGCATCATCAAGGGCTTTGACATAGTTTTCACCAAATTTTTTATACATGAATTGTTGCCAGTCATCATGATATTCTTTTTCTGTGTGCAAAATGTCATAACAATCAAAATCTGTCAGCACAAGTGTTGTGCCCAAATTATAAGGACTTTCACCAAAATAACCCAGTCCCGACCAATTCAAAACTCTCTGATACAAATCCTTTTCAAATTTTTGAGGTTTGCATGAAATCAAAACAACAGGTTCTTCATCTTTGTTAAGTTTTATTTCCGGAGCGTTTTCTTCTGGTTCAAAACCAATTTTTTTGACAAATCCGACCAATTCTCTTTTTGACAATTTTTCAACAAACATCTCGCACCCCCAACATATAATTATATTATCATACGCGAAGGCCATTTGTCAATATGAGAAGGTTTTTCATTAATTTCTAAAAATTCTTGCAACCAAAACTGACATATCGTCAAGCGCAACACCCTTGCAGTTTTCAACTGCTTTTTTGACGATTGCATCCGCCAATTCCTGCGGATTTAGTGCAGAGTTTTCAAAAATGAATGCAGAAAGGTCTTTTTCAGACATGAATGAGTCACTAACACCGTCCGTGCAAAGAACAATAAAATCGTCTTTTGCCAGAACAACTTTTTTATTATAAGGTTGAATGTCGCCCACAATCCCAATCGGCAAAGCACTTCCCTCAACAACATCCATTTTGCCATCGCGCTTGATAAAACCGCAAGGTGCGCCAAGCTTGATGAGGTCCGCAGTGCCATCACGAAGATTCACAACGCACATATCAAGAGCGGAAAATATTTCATCGCTGCCAATTGAGAGAAGTTTGTTCACGCACGAAAGAATCGTATCACTGTCAAAGCCCGCTTTATAAAAATTTTCAACAAGCCCCATTGCAAGATTGCTCGCACGCTCCGCTTTCACACCACTCCCCATGCCATCACAAAGAGCGAGCATAAATTTGTCATTTTCAATTCGAATAACCGAGAATGAATCCCCACTGATTTCACTTCCAGTCTTTGTTTGTGTTGCGTTGCCAAACACAACATCATATTTTGGTGCGGTGGCAAGAGATATCACAATCCACCCCGCCTTTGGTGCTTGCATTGAACCAGACACCTTCATTTTGCAGCCACAAACCTTGCCAACAATTTTTTCAATTTGTTCAATATCCAAGCAATCTTCTCGCACAATAACCGTTGCTGAAACAATGTCATAGTTCTGTTCATAGATCACAACATCTGACGTAATTATGTTGTTTATTGAAAGCTCATCAGCAATTTTATTTTCGCGTCCTGCATCAAAAGAAATATTGTTTGACACTTCTTTTGAAAGCGATTTCATAATTTTTGATATGCCGCCAAGTTGCTCCGCAACCAAAACCTTGCTTGCGTCAATATTTGTCATAACTTGAGCGTATTTTTTGTATTGTTCGCAAAGTTCGTTCGTGTTTGCAATAATTTGTGATGTTTTTGGACATCTCGCGAGGAGATTTGGTGGAATATCCAAAACTCCAACTCGCCCACGCTCATATGCAATTGTCACAAAATCATCAAAAAGTTTGCTTGTTTCTTCCGCTTTTGCACGATGACAAGTGTTTATTTCAGGACAGCCCTCACAAGAGCGTTCTTTGACTTCTTGCACAAGATATGCTTGAGCGTCTTCTTTTGAAAGCCCACCCTTGATCATCGAGCAAAAAACTTTGTTCATTTCAGAAAAAACATCACCCAATTCCCCAAGTCTTCGCGACAAATGCTCACGATTGCGGTTGACAATATTTCGCATTGCAAGCCTGTCGGCAGAAGTTGAAAAGAATCCAGAAAGTTCAGAAATCACAGAGTTTGGAACAACAAGAAAAATCAACGCACCCAGAAGAACAGGAAGACCATTAATCCATGTATATTGACCATATATTCCAAAGTAAAATCCTAGTGCTGCCTCAATGGCAAGAAGTCCAACAACTGGCAAAAATCTGTTCTTGAATTTAAACACACAAACAACCAGTGCCCATATGACAAAAACACAAGCATAGGTTGGCTGATTTGCTGCAAGCATCGCACCTGCCCCCATCACAGCCGACATAACCAAAGTTGTCAAATTATCAAAACAAAAACATACGAGCAAAATTGCAATGGCAGCAAAAAGTTTGATAAGTTCAAAACCATAAATATTGAGCGTTGCCATTCCACACGACAGTGCCAACAGAACAACTCCACCACATATGATTTCAGTTGATGTCAATTTGCTTGCAAAACCACGAATAATAATTGCCTCAAAAAATTTTATCGTGGCAAAGAAAAACAGAATTCCAAGGACATCGGCTATATTTTCGGTGCTTCCCAAATAGAGGACCGTACGGAAATTCCCTCCATGGCTTCTGTATAGCTGTATGCA
>ENA-USUJ01001502-USUJ01001502.1-human-gut-metagenome-genome-assembly--contig:-NODE-1502-length-19588-cov-12.688945_pt1 | contig 19588 bp, 20 predicted proteins | sample MGYA00250061_ERZ773398 | MGnify/ENA primary metagenome ERZ773398 (study PRJEB29103, sample SAMN06111992) | human gut metagenome | biome: human gut; feature: ankylosing spondylitis patient; material... | reverse complement strand
ATGGTGAATAAAGTTAACTTAGTTGAACTTTCAACGAGGAATCAACGAGAAAATTAGGAGGATAATTTTTATGGATATTCGCTTAGTAAATTTGACAAAAATTTTTGCCGATAAAAATTCTGAAGTCCGTGCTGTTGACAATTTAGATATTACAATACCTTCAGGAAAATTAATCGGTTTACTTGGTCCATCAGGATGTGGTAAATCAACAACATTGTATATGATTGCTGGTTTGTTAGAACCTAGTTCGGGCCAAATTTTTTTTGGCGAAGATGATGTAACTGCATTATCAGCTGAAAAAAGAGGAATTGGACTAGTTTTCCAAAACTATGCCTTATATCCTCATATGACTGTTCGTCAAAATATCATGTTCCCACTTCAAAACATGAAATTACCAAAAGCAGAAATACTTGCAAGAACAGTAAAATACTCACGTTTGGTTGGTATTGAAGAGTTACTTGATAGAAAACCTAAACAATTATCTGGTGGTCAACAACAACGTGTTGCTATCGCAAGAGCACTAGTTAAAGAACCAAAGGTATTATTACTAGATGAACCTTTATCAAATTTGGATGCTAGATTACGTTTGCAAACACGTGAAGAAATAAAGAGAATTCAACGTGAAACAGGCATAACAACAGTATTCGTTACTCATGACCAAGAAGAAGCAATGAGTATTTCTGATGAAATTGTTGTTATGAAACTAGGTGTTGAACAACAAAGAGGAAATCCTCAATACGTTTACGATCAACCTATAAACCAATTCGTAGCAAAATTCTTAGGTACTCCACCTATTAACATTTTCAAAGGAAAAGTTGAAAAAGGTGGTCTTTACATTGGTGATGAGAGAATTGGTAATAGCGAATTAGACGACCAAGAAGTAACAATCGGTATTAGACCTGAAGGATTTGAAGTAAATCCAGAAGCTAACTTACATATTGTTGTAAAACATGTTGAGTACATCGGTCGAGACAAATCAATTGTTGCTACAAATCCTAATTCTGAAAAAGATACATTCCGTATTATTATTGAAGCAAGCGTTGATGTAAAAGAAGGCGAAACAATTGCAGTTTCAGTAAAACCTAATAAATGTTTCGTATTTGATAAATTAACAGAAAAGAGAATACAATAGTATGGTAGAAGGAAAGAAGAGTATTAATTTCATAAGAGGAATTTTATACCTATTACCAGCGATCATTCTAATGGGAATATTTACTTTTTATCCGCTGTTTAATACGTTTATAATTTCTTTCAAAGAAAGTTACAACTATATGGTTGGTAGTTATAAAAAAATCGGTTTTGCTAACTATGCGAAATTATTCCAACCAGGAAATTCATTTTTCAAATTTTTAATTAACACTATGGTAATGACTTTCGTTTCCGTTCCAATTTCAATCACATTATCAATATTGATTGCGGTAGCATTAAACTCTATTAAGTCATTACAAAAATTCTTCCAAACAATTTTCTTTTTACCATATGTAACAAATACAATTGCAATAGGTATGGTATTCTCAATTATGTTTGAAAGTAGACAAGGTTTAGTTAACTCAATTATCGAATCACTTGGTGGAAGTTCAGTAAACTGGCTAGGAGGAAACCCTAATGCAATTTTATTAGGAACAGATGTCTTTAAAGATACATTCTTTGGTGCACAATGGTTTACATCTTTAATAGTTTTGCTAGCTTATATCGTATGGAATTCCCTACCATTTAAAATTTTAATTTTATTAAGCGCACTTCAAAGTATTGATAAACAATATTATCAAGCTGCTCAAATTGATGGTACATCAAAATTTAGAATTTTCTCTAAGATAACAGTACCACTATTGTCACCTCAAATATTCTATTTGTTAATCACATCATTTATTGGTGCGTTCAAAGAATATACATCAGTAGTTGCTATATTTGGTGCTAGTGCGCAATCAATCGGTCAAGAAAATAATATGGCTACAGTAGTTTGGTATATTTATTCTTACATTAAAGGTAGCAATGCAACAAGCCCTGGTGCAATGGGTTATGCTGCAGCGGGTGCGGTTATATTGTTTATAATCATAATGATTTTTACTGGTATTCAAAATCTTATCAGTAAAAAGAAAGTTCATTTCTAGAGGTGAAAATATGCTAGTATTATTATTGTGTATAATCGCTTTTGTTATTGTAACTGTCTTACAAAAACGAAACAATCACATCTTAGAAAGATGCAAAAACGGTAAAACATTTACTGAAACAGTTGAAGAATCATTGCGTCGTGAAAAAACATTAAAAATAATTAGATATATTATTTGTTACACTTTTTTGGGATTATTAGCTATATTTATGCTAGTTCCATTCTATTGGATGATTAATACTTCATTAAAAACTGCTGAAGAAATAGATTTTCCTAAACCTACATGGTTTCCTAAAAAAATAGCATGGGAAAACTACTATTACATTTTTAGCGAAAAATATCAAAAAAGAGTTTCTGGTACAGTAAGATTCTACTTGTGGAGAAATATGTATAATACATTAATTATTGGTGTTATATCAACAATCGGAACTGTAATAACAACAGTTATGGCAGCTTTTGCTTTCTCAAGAATTAAGTTCCCAGGACGTGAAGTAATCTTTACTTTATTCCTAGCTACAATGATGATTCCTGGTGAAATGATGGTTATAACAAACTATATTACAGTTACTAAAACTGCTAAAAACGTTGCTAAAACCTTATTTGGAATTAAGAATTTTACAGGTGTAGACTCATATTGGGCTTTAATCGTTCCATTCTTAATTAGTGTTTATTACATTTATTTATTAAGACAAAATTTCAAACAAATTCCTGATGAATTATATTATGCGGCAAAAGTAGATGGAACTAGTGATTTTAAATATTTAATTAAAATTATGATTCCAATTGCAATGCCAACAATTATAACAATTACAATTTTGAAACTAATGGGTTCATGGAATGCTTACGTATGGCCAGAAATGATAACACGTAAACAGGAAATGAAATTGATAAGTAATGGTCTTAGAACTTCATTTAATGATAGTTCAGGACGTACTAACCAAGGCTATCAAATGGCCGCAGCGTTTGCTGTTACTATGCCACTTCTTATAGCTTTCATATTCTTAAGAAAGTATTTGATGAGAGGTGTATCGCGTAGTGGTATTAAGGGCTAAAACAAACATTTATTGTTTTAGATATATAAGAAAAAAATAAAAGGAGAAAAAAGAAAATGAAAAAAATTAGTAAAATTTTTGCTATGGCACTAATTGCATTAACTGTTTTTTGCTTAGCTAGTTGCGGAGGCAATAGTGGTGGCGGCAAAACAGATGGCGATGTTATCGAAATCAATTACTGGCATGGTAATGGTGCTGCTTTAGAAACAGCTTTAGAAAAAATTAAAGCTAATTTCGAAGCTAAATATGAAGGTAAATATAAAGTTAATTTAGTTAAATATGGAGGATATGATAATTTAAGAGATACTCTTGCTGCAGCTATTTCATCTGGTGATACTCCTACAGCTGCTCAAACTTATCCTGACCATGTTGCATTATACTTATATGGTGAAGCTTTACAATCTTTAGACAAATATATTAATAATCCTGAATATGGTATGTCAAAAGAAGAACAAGCACAATTCATCGAAGGTTTCTGGAATGAAGGAACAATTTATGATGCTGCTGGTACTCGTTATGCATTACCATTCAACAAATCAACAGAAGTTATGTTCTATAATAAGACAATCTTTGATAAATACGGATGGTCAGTTCCTCAAACTTGGGATGAAGTATTAGTAATTTGCGAAAAATATAAACAAACAGAAGAATACAAAACTGCTGAAGAAAAAAACAAAGGTGTTGCTTACGTATTAGGTTATGACTCTCGTCCAAACTTATTCATTACATTAACTCAACAATGGGGTGCTGAATATACTTCATTTAATGAAAAAGGTGAAGGTCAATTCAATGCATTTGGTGCAGTTGAAAAAGATACTAAACTTTCTCAAGAAGCATTAGGATGGTTCGCTAAACAAAATAAAGCAAAGAATTTTGCTACACCTATCGATTTTGGTGCTGGTCAAGATGGTTATTGCTCTACAGCATTCTTAAATGGTCAATGTATAATGACAATTGGTTCAAGTGCTGGTGCTAGTCACAACAATGGTGAAAATGCAACTATTGACAAATTCGTTACTGGTGTTGCTTCAATTCCTCAACACGATTTAAATAATAAACAAGTTATCCAACAAGGTACAAATATTTCATTATTCAAATGTGATGACGAAGAAGAAGAATTAGGCGGTTGGTTATGGTTAAAGTATATGGTAAGCTATGAATCTGCGTTATTATGGGCTACTGAAACTGACTACTTCGCAATTAGAAAAGACGTTATGGAATCTCAAGAATATCAAGATATCTTAAATGGTATTAAACGTGATCAAAACGGAAATGAAATCGCTCGTCTTGAACCTACAGTAGGTGCTAAAGCAAAATTAGTTGGTGCACAACAAAGTGATGCATATTACACTAACGTTGCATTCCCTGGATCATCAAAAGCTCGTGATAAAGCTGAAACAATCGTTGAAAGAATTCTTTATGCTTCTCCTGCAGTAAGTGTAGAAGTTGCTTATAAAGAAGCATATGATTCTATTCTTAACAACTAATTTATTTGGAGAAAATAAAAATGAAAAACATGCTTAAAAAACTAAGCGTATTGTTGTTCTGCATAGTTTGCGTTTTTGCAATCGTTGGTTGTGACACAACTGGTGGTAATAAAAACGAAAACACAAAATATACAAGTGATACATATCCTTGGCCTACAACACAAACTGATTCTTTAAAATTGACAAAGGATTATGCTGGTAAAGATTTTATAACTGATGGTATAGGTGAAGTAAGTAACGTAGTTCGTTATGTTGATGGCGATACAACAGTATTTAAATTAGCAAATGGTAAAGAAGTAACTATTCGTTATAATGGTGTTAACACTCCAGAATCTACATATCGTATTGAACCTTGGGGTTATGCGGCATCAAGATATAACAAAAAACTTTTCGCTGACGCTCTAGCAAAAGGTGCAAAAATCGTATTAGAAGCTGAACCTAATAGTGATAGAGTAGATACTACAGGTACAAGATATTTAGCATGGATTTGGTTAGTATTCCCTAATGGTGATTCTAGATTAGTTAACTTAGAACTTGCTGAATTAGGTTATGGTCTAGTTAAAAATGCATCTGGCACACAATATGAAAAGAATTTCAATGATGCTATGTATGATATTTCTAAATATAAATTGCGTGTATATGGTGAAAAAGATCCTGGCTTTGATTATTCTAACGAAGCAAAAGAAATGACAATCAAAGAAATCAGAGAAACTTATGGTACAGAAGAAGCTGTAAATGAAAATACAGGAGTTAATGGCGATTCAAGTTTCGTTTCTCCTCTAATCAAAGTTACAGGCGTTGTTGCTAAAAAGAGCGGTAGCGCAAATGCTTATATTCAACAATATGATGCTGAAGATGATCAATACTATGGCATTTATGTTTACGGTGGCTATAATTCAATTACTAATTTAATTGAAGGATGCAGCGTACAAATTACTGGTAAAATTGGATATTATTATGGTTCATTACAAATCACAGACATTAATTCAGATTCTCAAATTTCAATTCTTTCTCCAGTAGATAAGAACCAAATTGTTACTCGTGAAGAAAAAATATCAAACATTGATGATATTTATGCTTATTCAAAAATTGGTTCATTAGTTACATTACATAACTTAACAGTATATGATTATAATGATTCTCAAAATAATAGCGCAACAACATTAAAATGTCATTATATTGATGAAAATGGAAATCAAAAACAATTCAATGTAAGAATTGCTAAAGAAATCGCATTATATGATCCTATAACTAAAAAACAAATTAGTTCAGGTGAATATTTTGTTGGTAAAACGTTTGAAACAATTACTGGTATGCTTGCATATTACAACGGTGCTGATAAAACACCATATAGTAATGGTCATATGCAACTTGCATTATCTAGCATGGATGATGTAATATTTAAATAAAAATGGTTTAAACTTTCAAAGAAAGATTAAATAAATCAAATACTTTTAAAAATAATTAGGAGGCTAAAAAGTATGAAGATTACCACTTTTGGTAAAAAATTAATTGCTTTTCTTGCTGTATTTGCTTTATTATTAGGTTTAACTGGTTGTTTAGATGAAAATGATGATAAAACAGTAACACTTAAAGAAGCACAAGAAAACGTAGATGCTGTATTAAGCAAAATTATATTCGATCCTACAACAAGAGAAAACGTAACAAGTTCTTTCCCACTTGCTTCTAAAAACTCAGGTTACAAAGACGTTGTTATTGAATGGTCTAGTAGCGAAGAAGATATTATTGCTATTGAAAAAAATGAAGAAAAAGGCGAATTAACTGCAAAAGTTACAAGACCTTCAACAACAGATTCTCGTATTCCTGAAGGAAAAGATTATGTTGTAGTAACTCTTACAGTAGTTGCTTACCAAGATGCAGGTACACAACGTGCAACTGGTAAAAAAACTATTGAATTTAGAGTAATTGCAGTAGATTCACAAGAAGCTACAATCGCTAATATCAAAAAAGCTGTTCTTGCAAGTATGCAAGAAAGAGGCGTTGCATTAAGTTCAAACGATAAAGATGCAAAAGTTTATTATGAAACTTATGCACGTATACTAATGCATGTTCCTGGTAAATCAATGATAGTTTCTGATGGTACTCAATCAATCGTTGTATTTGGTACATTTGATGAAACAAAATATCCTGTTAATGCATTAGTAAAAGTAAAAGGCGATGTTTATTCATATTATGGAAATATTGAATTTGGATCAAATATAGAAGTTGAAATTTTACCTGAAACTGATTCACATGCAAATATTAAAGTTTGTGAATATGTAGATGCAGAAATTGAAGCATATACTAAATCATTATCTGCTGGTGTTAACAATGATGAAGAAAAGAAAATTGTTGACATTGAAAAATTATTAAATTTCTCAGGTGCAACATATAGAGTATATGCAAAAGTTGTTAAGGCTGAAGCTGCCCCTGGTGATGTTTATGCATTAGAAGACCCAACTACTGGAACAAGAGTATCAATCTATAAGTATACTACAAATGGTGAAGCTCAAACTGCTATTATGGAAAAATTTGTTGGTAAATATGTAAACATTAACGTTGTTACATTTGACAGATATTCTACAAATAATTGCTATCGTGTTGTTTGGGATGGTTCTGAACCTACAGAAGCTGGTGCTCCTGAATTAACAGATCAACAAAAAGCTGAAATTATTTTATCAAATATAAAAGTAAATGCAGCCGTAGTTGAAGACTTTGAATTACCTACAATCGAAAATGTAGTTTGGTCATTAAAGGCAGAAAGTGCTGCAGCAAAACTTGAAGGAAATAAAGTAACAGTTACTCGTGGAGTAGAAGATGTAGAAGTAGTTTTCGTAGCAACAGCAACAGTTGGTACAGCTACAGAAACAAAAGAATTCACAGTAGTGGTTAAGAAGAGTGATGTTACTCCTTCTGGAAAATCATGGCAAGTTGTAACCGAATTACAAACAGGTGTAGCATATAAGTTAGGTTTATTCCAAGCAGGAATAACAAAGAACCTATATTTCAAAGGCGCAATGAGCGGATATTATTTTGCAACAGTTGAAGAAGCAGAAGCAGGTGTGGATGTATTCCTTGAAAAAGTAGAGGAAGGATATCGTATGTACTTCTTACTAGATGGCGTAAAACAATACATCGAAGTAATAATTAGTGGAACACATATTAATGTAGTATTCACACCAACTCCAACAACATATTTTGTATATAATGAAGAATATAATACAATGACAATTACATTAACAGATTCAAGAGTTTGCTACTTAGGAACATATGGAACATTTAACACAATTAGTGCAAGTACAATTGATAAGATTACAAGTAGTACTTCATATGTATCTCATTTATATGAATATAAAGAAGCAACTCCTTCTAAAGTAATTGTTGATGAAAATTCTAGTAAGAATGCAAGTGTAACTGAAATTACACCTGAATCTGGTTTTGATGGTACAACTTTTACATTTAAAGTTACTGTAGAAGAAGGGTATGAACTAGTTGCTGTAAAAGTAAATGGTGCAGTAGTAACAGCTGAAAATGGTGTTTATACAAGCAAAATTTCTGGCAATACAAAAATTTTAGTTGAAACCAAAAAGGTTGGTGAAAAACAAGAAACTGTTGTAGCAACAACAACATTCTCTGCTGATAATAATAGCGGGCCTATTAGTAGCTATACAGATACTTGGAAAGTAACTTGTGATGGACTTGTATGGTCAGTAGAAAACTTCAACAACAATAAAAATATTTGGAATTTCGTAAGAGCAGGAAGCAAAAAATTTGCTTCAGTTGCTGCATTATCTACAGATGCTGCAATGGCAGATGCTATTACTAAAGTTGTGGTTACACTTAATAAAGCAGATGCAAGCAAGGTTAATTCATTCAAATTAATCGTTGCTAGCGATGCAGATTTCACTAATGTAGTAGAAGAAGTTGAATTAACTATAGCTGCTGGTGAAAACACATTTGCATTAACAAATCCAACTGCTAATTGTTATTACAAATTAGTTATTGATTGCAAACAAGGCACAGGAAACGGATTTGTTGAATTAGCAAAAGTTCAATATTTCGCAGTAAAATAAATAACTAAAGAAGGACTATGGGTTTTCCATAGCCCTTTTTCTTTGCTATATTTTTTTTGATATGTTATAATACCATATTAGGAGATTGGTTTATGTTTTTAGAAATATATAATAAAATAAAAGAATATGATGCAATTATTATTCATCGCCATAATAGACCAGATGGTGATGCGTTAGGTTCACAAATAGGGCTAAAAAACGCCATTTTAGCGACTTTTCCTACTAAGTGTGTAAAAGTAGTGGGGGATATGATAGAACGCTATAGCTGGATGGGGGAAATGGATAACGTAGACGATGAACTATATGAAAATGCATTGGTTATTGTTTGTGATAGTGGATCTGAAAAATTAATTAGCGATGAACGATATAAGAATGGCAAATTTTTAATTAAAATAGATCATCATATTCCTCAAGGTGAATACGGAGACTTAGCATATGTTGATACTACTAGAGAATCATGTGCTGGAATTATTGCGGAAATGATAATAAATACGCCATTAGTTTTAAATAAAGATAGCGCTTGGTGCCTTTTTACCGGAATTGTTACTGATAGCGGAAGATTTAGATATTCGCAAACAAATGGCAAGACATTAGAAGTCGCATCAAAACTAATTGATTGTGGAATTGATACAGAGTATATATATAGCAATTTATACACCGAGAAATTAGAAAACGTAAAACTTAGAGCAAAGCTTATTACTAAGTTTAAAACCACTAAAGAAGGGGTTGCATATTTAGTTAATACCAAAAATGATGTTGAAAATTATAAATTACCGATATTTGACATATCTAGAGGTATGGTAAATATAATGGCTGGTATTGAAGGAATATATATATGGGCCAATTTTACAGAAGATACAAATGGTGATGTATATGTCGAACTAAGATCAAATGGTGCCAACATAAATCAAGTCGCAACAAAATTTGGTGGTGGTGGTCACCTTCAAGCAAGTGGATGTACTATTAATAGTTTAGATGACGTTAAAGTTGTTGTTAAAGAATTAAATAAAGTAGCGAAGGAATATATAAATAATGATAGAGTTTGAAATATTAGAAAAGATAAAACAATATAATAGGATAATTATTCATAGACATATTAGACCAGATGGTGATTGCATTGGTTCACAAAGTGGTCTAAAACTAGCAATAAAGCTAAATTATCCCGAAAAGGAAGTTTACGCAGTTGGTGATATAATTCCTGAATATTGTACACCATATGGCATATTAGATAATGTAGAAGATGATATGTATAAAGATGCTTTAGTGATAGTTGTAGATACCGCAACGGATTCTAGAATATGTGATCAAAGATACAAAACAGGTGCTTATATTATAAAAATCGATCATCATGATGATTCTAGTGAATATGGCAATATAAATTATGTTTTACCAGAAATCCCTGCCTGTGCCGCAATAATTACAAAATTGTTGAATATGTGGAATTTCGAAATAAATGATAAAATTGCTTCTTCATTATTTTTCGGAATTGTTACGGATACAGGTCGTTTTAGATATCGTGGTATAAACGAAGAAATATTTATTCAAGCTGGTAAATTGTTATCACATGGTATTGATACTGAATCACTATATACTAATCTATATTTAAAAGAAGATTTAATCTATAAATTACAAGGATATGTGTATTTAAATTTTAAACGTACTGAAAATGGCGTTGCATATATACACTTTACTGAAAAACTAATTAAAAAGTTTAATGTAACAAAAGAAGATGCTGCCAATTTAGTTAACTGTTTAGATAGTATCAAAGGGTCCTTAATTTGGGTTGTTTTTGTTGATCAAATGTTAGAACCAGATCCAAATTGTACTAATAAACTTGAAAGACCAGAAAATGAAATAAGAGTAAGACTTAGATCAAGATTTGTTGAAGTAAATGATGTAGCTAAAAATTATCGTGGTGGTGGACATTTAACTGCCGCAGGTGCAACAATTTATTCTACTAAAGAAAAGAATAAATTATTAAAAGAACTTGATGAAAAATTAAAGAATTATAAAGAAAATAATCCAGGAGTTCTATAAATGAAAATACTAATTACAAATGACGATGGTATTAACGCAAAAGGTATAAATATTTTAAGTAATTGTATTAAAGAGTGTTTTAAACAAAATGATGTTACAATAAAAGTTGTTGCGCCAAGCACAGAAATGAGCGCTGTTTCTCAAAAATTATCACTAAGAGAAGGACTAACAATTGAAAAACGTCAAGATATTGTTGATGGCATAGAATCATATGCAGTTGAAGGAACTCCTTGTGACTGTGTAAAAGTAGCATATAATCATTTAAATTATATACCCGATATTGTTTTTACAGGAATAAATAATGGATATAATGTAGGGAATGACATTCTATATTCTGGAACATTGGCAGCTGCTTTTGAAGCGAGATTATATGGTTGTAAAGCTGTAGCTTTTTCTTGTAAATACAACAGTGAAATAAAAAAAGATAATATCATAAAAACATTAGAATACATATATAAAAATAAATTAGTAGAAGAATTAAGTATTTTAAATATAAATATTCCTGAGGAAGTAACTGGTTTTAAAATAACCAAACAAGGCGAGTTACCATTCCAATCTACATATGTTAAAAAACAAGATGGCAAATATTATCTTGAGGGAATTATGGTAGAAAAAAGAAATAATGATGAAACTACCGATGTATTTGCAATTAATGATAAAAAAGTATCAATTACTTATCTTACAACAGATAGAACTGATTATATACTTTATAATAAACACTTAAATAAAGCATAATATCGTAACCTATTTAATAAAATAAAATGGGTGAGGAAAAGTGAAGTTTTTAAATTTTATTAAATGGATGTTAAAATCATTTATAATAGGGTGCGCAACACTTTTTCTTTTTAACATTTTAGGAGCATTTATTAATCTAAATATCCCAGTTAATATATATACTTTATCAATAATTGGAACATTAAGATTACCAGGGCTGGTTATGATACTAATTTATTTATTATTAATAAAATAGGTGAAGCAATGAAAAAGCAAATTCAGATTCATTTCTCACTTGGGCAAATAAACGGATCATCAACATTGTTTAATGTTGATGGTTTTGTTGAAGAACATGTGCATTTTAAAAGAATTATTTTCGTTGAACCAAGTGACGATAATGCTAAAACAGTAATAGATATATATGATGATAATAGAGTAATTATAAACAGGTTTGGAAAAATACACACAAAAATGGTTTATATTCTAAATGAAGAAACTCTAGCAACCTTAAAAACAGATTTCGGCTATGAAGTCTCAATGAGTAATTATACACAAGAATTACGGATAGAAAGTAATTTGCTTGCTATAACATATCAAACCTTATCTGACAAAGAACAAGGTGGTCATCACAAATTATTGATAACATGGAAAAAATAGCATAGTTATATAACTTGCAAAAAAGAAAAAAGTGTAGTATAATAAGAAACAATGAATTCCATTGGAGGGTATATGGGCATAAAAGAGAAAGATAAATCATTATTAGAAGTTGCAATAGAACTTCTAGAAGTAAAGAAAAAGCCTCAAAAAATGTTAACAATCGTTAAAGAAGTAATGGAACTAAAAGGAATAAAATCTTCCGCAGTTAAAGAATTAGCTCCACAATTTATTCTTGATTTTATGCAATCAGGTTATTTTGTATATTGTGGCGATGATACATGGGACTTAAAAGACCGTCAACCTACTTCTGTTTTAGACAAAGAAGGTGGAGATTATGAAGATATCTACGAAGATGATGAAGATGTTAAGAACAACGAATTGAAAGATGAAATTTTTGATGAGGAAAGTTCCAAAAACATCATTCGTGATAACAACGATGATACTGATGATGACGAAGATGATGAAGATGAAAACGAAGATGAAGATGAAGATGATGATCTAGCAAAAGCATTTGAAACATTTGATGAAGAATTTGGCGGTGGCATGGTTGTTGTTGACGATGAAGATTCTGATGAGGATGAAAACAAATAAGAAAGTTATAATTAACTTTCTTTTTATTTTTATGTTATAATATTTAAAAAGGTGTTAGTATGACAAAAGAACAAGTTAAAAAAATTTTAGAACAAAATGATATCATCGTAAAAAAGCAATATGGGCAAAACTTTTTACTTGATGATAATATTTTAAAAAATATTGTAAAAAGTGCAGAGTTAAAAAAAGATACTAATGTCATTGAAATTGGGCCTGGGTTAGGATTCTTAACAAACTATTTGCAACAAGCAACAACAAATGTATTATGTTATGAGATTGATGAACAAATGGTAGAACATTTGAATGAACTTAATTACAATATTAGTATAATAAATGATGATTTTCTAAAACGTAATTTAAATAAAGATTTCAAAAATATCTTTGACAATTCAAATAATATTACTTTAGTAGCTAATTTGCCGTATTATATCACTACACCTATACTATTAAAAGTTTTAGAAGAAACAACAAGAATCGATAAAATGATTGTAATGATGCAAACTGAAGTAGCAAAAAGACTATGTGGTAAACCATCGACAAAAGATTATAATGCATTAAGTGTTTTAATCCAGTATTTTACCAATCCACGGATAATATTTAATGTAAGTCCAAAGTCGTTTTTTCCAGAGCCTAATGTTGAAAGCAGCGTAGTCATGATTGAAAAAAAAGAAGAACCATTGTTGGAAGTAGAAAATTTAGATTTCTTTTTGAAATTTAATCGAAATATTTTCGCACAACGTCGAAAAACTTTATATAACAATATTCAAAAAGCATATAATTATGACAAAGGATTAATAAAGAAAATTATCAAAGAAAATAACTTAGACGAAAGTGTTCGCTCTGAGGAATTAGATGTTAGCCAAATAGTAAAACTTGCTAACGATTTTTACATTAACGGTTAACAAATGAGGCAAAAAACCATATAATAATATGGGTGAAATACAGTGGAGTTTAAAAAAGGAGACTTTGTTAAATTATTAAACGAAAAAGAAATATATATAATAGATGATATAAAAGATAATGAGGTATGCATAAAAGGTTATACACATAGAATTATTAAACTTGTTAATGTAGAAGATATAAAACTTGCGGAAAAAGAAGACATTGAAAAAGAGAATCTATATACAAATGAGGTAAAAGAAAAATTAATTAGAAATCAATCGCAAAGAAGTAAACAAGTTGTTTTATATGGAAGAATATTACACGTTGATGGAGATAAAGATTTCTTAGAAAGTTGTCTTTCTTTATATAAAGAGATGCACATACCTGCTGATGGTATATATATAAATGAACCAGATGTTAAAAATAAAATTGAAAACATATTATTAAAAACCACACCAGACATCATTGTAATAACAGGTCATGATGTATATAATGGTAAAGGCGTAAAAGACTTAAATAATTATGAAAACTCTAAACATTTTATTGATGCAGTGAGAATAATAAGAAAACACTTCGGACCAGATTCAACTGTTATCATTGTTGGAGCTTGTGGCTCACACTTTGAGGCACTTATAGCATCAGGCGCTAATTTTTCTTCCTCACCAAAAAGAATAAATATACATACATATGATCCGGCTATAATTGCTATAAAAGTAGCAACAACTTCTTGTAATAGAGTGGTAGACTTTAATCAAATATTAGAGTATATTGAAAATAAACGTGCCGCATTTGGCGGTGTAGAAACTAAAGGAAAAATGAAAGTATTATTGTAGGTAATTATATGAACTTAAAAGCTTTCGCAAAAGCCAATTTAATATTAAAAGTAATAGGTGAAGAAAATAAATACCACCTATTACAAATGTTAAATGTAAGAATAAATGTTTTTGATGAAATAGCAATAAACGTAAATAAAAAAAAGACAGATGTTTTGAAATATGAAAACACTAATTTAGATCCAAATAAAGATGATTTAATTATAAGTGCCTTAAATTTATTTCGAAAATCTTTTGACATAGATGAGTACTATGATATAGTTGTAAAAAAAGAAATACCAATAGGAGCAGGCCTTGGTGGAGGAAGTTGCGATGTTGGAACAATATTGAGATATGTTGCAAGCTTGCATAATGTTGATATATATAATGAAAGGTTTATTAACGAAGTAAAGTTATTAGGTGCAGATATACCATATGCTTTATATTTAAAACCTTGCAAAGTTTCTGGAATAGGTGAAATAATTGAACCAGTAGATATTAAATATGAAAAAGAGTTTATATGTATATATCCTAACGTAATGACATCTACTAAAATGATTTTTGAAAATTGCAATAATATATCAAAACCCTTAAATTTAGATATTGTTATAAACAATATAAATAAAGGAAATCTAGAAGTTTTAGAAAATGATTTACAAGATATAACGATGTCATTATATAAAGAAATAAGTCATTTAATAAAAGATCTATCTATTAATAATATAGTATTAATGAGTGGTAGCGGATCTAGTATTTTAGTTTTCGCAAAAGATGTTGATTATGAATATGAAAAATGTAAAGAAAAATATCCAAATTACTGGATTAAAAAAGTAAAAATAATTGAGGAGTAGAAAATGGAAGACAATAAAGAGTTAAGTACTATTCAAGAAAATTCTGAAAGTAAAGAAAACAGCATTCAAATAACAGAAACACTAACAAAAGATGATTTAAAAAAAGTTAATATCTTATTATTAAGTACTAAAAAAAATATAATTACATTGATAGTTGGAATAATTGCAATTGTATACGGTGCAATAAATTTATTAGTTAACAAAGATAAATCTAGTATGGCATATGATATTATTCTTATAACACTTGGTGTTTTGGGCATTTTGTTTTATGTTTTTTTTGCAAAAAAACTAGTAATTAAAAAAATAGAAAGCACAGAATTTAAAGATTTAGAACCATTAGTAATATCGTTGAATGAACAAGGTATTATATATCGTTTCATATCTGAACCAAATGATACTCTTCCGTACGAATGGGATTTAATAAAAAAAGCCGAAGTTACCGAAGAATACATAATAATTAAGACAGTTAGTAAACAAGTTTTTTTCATTATAAAAATATCAGAAATTAATGATGATCGTTTCATTCCGTTTTTAGAAGAAAAACTTGGTAACAATATAGTAAAAAAGAGTCAGCGCTAAGAAACGCTGACTTTTATATGTAAAAGATATAAATATCTTTGTACTATATTATATGTAGTACCTGGTAAAATAATACTAAAATATAAATAAATTATTTAATTACTTTACGAAAACGTTTTCATATGGTACAATTGTATTATAAAAAGAAACAAGAGGTGGCATATATGCAAATTACAGACATAAGAATTAAGAAAGTAGAAACGGGGAATCGATTAAAAGCCATTGCTTCTGTAACAATAGATGATTGTTTTGCGATTCATGAATTAAGGGTTATTGAAGGAAAGGAAGGATTATTCGTTGCTATGCCAAGCAGACAAACTACAGATGGAGTTTTTAGAGATATTGTACATCCTATTGATCAACCAACACGTAAAATGTTTGAAGAGGCGATAATATCAAAATATAAAGAAGAATGCTAAAAATAGCATTTTTCTTTTTTATTAAAAACGTTTTCCAAAAAAATGCTAACCGTTATATGTGCAAAAAATAAATAAATGTGTTATACTATAAAAAAGAATTTTATAAGGAGAGTAAATGCTATGCAACAAATAGCTAAAGAAATTCGAAAACTTACAGTTGAATGTATCGCATCGTTAGGCCAAGGCCATATAGGTGGAAGTCTTTCTATTGTAGATGTACTTACTGTTTTGTATTTCAAACAAATGAATGTTGATGTTAACAACCCTAAAATGGAAGGTAGAGATCGCTTAGTTGTGTCAAAAGGACATGCAGGACCTGCCGTTTATGCAACATTATGCCGTAAAGGCTATATTTCTCACGATGAATTGCTTACATTAAATAAATTTGGCACAAATTTACCAAGCCATTGTGATATGAATAAGACACCAGGAGTAGACATGACAACAGGTTCGTTAGGACAAGGAATTTCTTGTGCTGTAGGTATGGCACTTGCTTCAAAAATGTCAAATGATAATGCAACTATTTATTGTATTATTGGCGACGGTGAATCTCAAGAGGGTCAAATTTGGGAAGCTAGTATGTATGCTAGTCAAAAGAAACTAAATAATTTTATATTATTTTTAGATAATAATGGAATGCAAATAGATAACTATACAGACCAAATAAATTCTTTAATCAATCCTGCAAAAAAATGGGAAAGTTTTGGATTCTATACACAAACTATTAATGGTAATGATATAAGTGAAATAGACGAAGCAATCGATAACGCTAAAAAACAAAAATATAAACCATCTATAATTGTACTTAATACTGTAAAAGGTAAAGGAGTGTCTTTCATTGAAAAATTAGGTGTTGCAAATCACTCAACTACTATTTCTAAAGAGCAATTAGAAGAAGCTCTTGAAGAATTAAAATAGGAGGAAAACATATGGAATTTAGACAAGCATTAGCAAAAGCTTTAGCTGAATTAATGAGAGAAGATAATAAAATATGCGTTTTAGATGCTGACTTATCAAAACCCAATGGTACTAGCTCGTTATATAAAGAATTTCCTGATAGATGTTTTGATGTAGGGATTGCGGAAGCAAATATGGTCGGAGTTGCTGCAGGACTTGCTGCATACGGCTATAAACCGATTGTTGTAACTTTTGCTCCTTTTGCAACAAGACGTGTTTGTGATCAAATTGCTGTATCAGTTGCGTATGCAAAACAAAATGTTAAAATTGTTGGTACTGACCCTGGAATAACTGCCGAATTAAATGGTGGAACTCATATGAGTTTTGAAGATATAGCAACACTAAGAAGTATTCCTACTATGACAATATATGATGCAGTAGATGATACTCAAGTATATCAAGCTATTAAGCAAATTATGAATACTGATGGTCCATGCTATATAAGAATGCCTAGAAAAGCTGCTCAACCAGTTTATGATGAAAATTATAAATTCGCTTTAAATAAAGCTGATGTTATAACTAAAGGTAATGATATCACAATCGTTGCTTCAGGAATTATGGTAGCAGAATCATTAAAAGCAGTTTTAAAATTAAAAGAAGAAGGCATATCTGCAGAACTTATTAGTGCTAATACAATAAAACCATTAGATGAAGAAACAATACTTAATTCTATTAAAAAGACTAATCATGTTGTTACTTGTGAAAATCACAATGTAATAGGCGGACTTTATTCTGCTGTTAGTGAAATGTTAATAGAAAAATATCCATTACATGTCGACAAAATTGCCGTTATGGATCAATTTGGGCAAGTAGGTAAATATAGCGAATTACTTAACTACTATCATTTAACATCAAATGATATATATAATGTTGTAAAGAAAAATTTAAATAAATAAAGAAAAAGAGGAAAAACAACAATGGCAACTTTACATGGTAAAAAAATCAAACTTTTTTCATTAAACTCTAACTTAGAATTGGCACAAGAAATAGCTGATTATATTAATGTCCCACTATCTAAGTGCGAGATTAATCGTTTCTCCGATGGTGAAGTACAAGTTAATATAGAAGAAACTGTACGTGGACACATTGTATTTGTAATACAATCTACAAATGCACCAGTAAATGATAACTATATGGAATTGTTAATAATGATAGACGCTTTAAAACGTGCATCTGCTGAACAAATTAATATTATAATGCCATACTATGGTTACTCAAGACAAGATCGTAAAGCTGCACCAAGACAACCTATATCAGCAAAATTAATGGCTGACTTATTACAAGTTGCTGGAGCATCAAGATTAATGTGTTTAGACTTGCACGCAGATCAAATTCAAGGCTTTTTCGATATTCCGATTGATAACTTCTTAGCATTACCAATTTTAGCTGATTACTTTGTAAAAGAAAAAATTGAGGATATCGTTGTTGTTGCTCCTGACCATGGTGGTACAACTCGTGCTAGAAAACTTGCAATGGTTTTAGATGCACCAATGGCAATTATAGATAAACGTCGCCCTAGACCTAATGTTGCCGAGGTTATGAATGTTATAGGTGAAGTTGAAGGCAAAAACTGTATCATAATTGATGACATGATTGATACAGCAGGAACCGTTTCTGTTGTTGTTAAAACTTTAAAAGAACGTGGTGCAAAAACAGTACGTGTTTGTTGCACTCATGCATTACTTTCTGGTGCTGCAGTTGAAAGATTAAATAATGCTCCACTTGAACAACTTGTTGTAACAAATACTGCTAAATTGACAGAAGATAAAAAACATATAAAAGGATTAGTTGTGTTATCCGTTGCAACATTACTAGGTAGAGGTATCTTAAACATTATTGACGACAAACCAGTAAGTGATTTATTTGTATATAATAAAAAATAAAAAGAGGTATACGTATGAATCAAAATGGATATAATAGCCAAGAAGAACAAATCATAGATGTTCCTTATTATACAAGAGGTTTGTCTGACGGAAATAATTTAAGAATTTCAAGAAGAATCATACGTGCGCAAAATGTAATAAATTATAGAAGAAAGATAAGCGAAATATTTGTAAATGAAAAAACATTTAGAACAGACAGATTAAATCAAGTAATTAACGACGCAGTAAAATTATTAAAATAAATAGTATAAAAAGAGGATATGGATGATTTAAATATCCTCTTTTTTGTGCAATAAAAATAAAAAAGTGTATATGTGTAGACAAAAAATGTAAAATTTGGTATACTCTATATGCTTTCTTAAGAGAGAGATTTAAAAATTCTTGAAAAAAGAAAGAAAAAATATAAATATCAAATTCTTGACAAAAGGAATAAAATTTGGTATAATATAAAAGATGCGTTAAGCGACGCAAGAAAAAAATTGAT
>ENA-USUJ01001495-USUJ01001495.1-human-gut-metagenome-genome-assembly--contig:-NODE-1495-length-19630-cov-9.869739_pt1 | contig 19630 bp, 18 predicted proteins | sample MGYA00250061_ERZ773398 | MGnify/ENA primary metagenome ERZ773398 (study PRJEB29103, sample SAMN06111992) | human gut metagenome | biome: human gut; feature: ankylosing spondylitis patient; material... | reverse complement strand
AGTATGATGGATGAAAGTGAATTCTATTATGATGAGAATATGGATTCTAAGACTAAAAAAGCATATATAAAAGAAAGTATAGAAGATAGTTATTTCAATTTTGATATAGATGTAAATAGTAGCGATAAGTTGATTACTTTAGTTACTTGTACAAGATTTTTTGGACAAAAAGGTACAATAATTAAACTTGATGCAAGAATGGTAAGAGAAGATGAAAAAGTAAGAAATTATAAAGTATCTAAGAACGATAGCTATAAAAAAATTGAAGATACTATGAAGGGAGATGAAAATAATGAAGAAGCATAAAAATAAGGGGTTATTTTTAGTAGTTACTTTTATGTTTATGGCTTTTTCTATTTTTCATGTTAAAGATGTATTTGCAGCAGAAATAGATTATGATGCTAGAGCTAAAGAATTGTGCAAATCTAAATTGGAAAATAGAAAAGTTGAATGGGATGAAAGTAAGAAAAAACTAAGTAGTGATCAATCACAATTGACAGTCTATATCAAATCTAAAGATGGTCAACAATATACATTTGATGTTGGTGTTGATTATACTATTGGTGATACTACTACTCATCAAGATTTTACTAATCAAACAACAGATCATGAAATTACTATACCTACAAAGTATGATGGTAAAAGTAATGTTATTGTTAAAATAACTGCTACTTTAGTTTCTTCAACACAAGTAACAGATACTGATGGAGTTACTTATGATTGTAGTAGAAATTTTGTTTTAGAATCATCTTATCGTTTTGAGGATAATTCTATTGAAAAAGTAGCTAATCCTTCTTTTAATGGGATTTGTGCCAGATATAAGTCAGGTACATTAAGTAATAGTGATTTAAGATTAAATAATAATTTCAAGGAATTAACTGCTGGAGGTAAATATTCATACGCTACAGTTAGTTCTAAAACTATTAATGGACAAAGTGGAGCAAGCTTATTAAGTAATTTGTTCCCATATTGTGATAGTCAATATGTTGATAATGTTTATAGTGATAGACAAGTATTAAATCAATTATATCAAGCTGCTGGTATTGTTATAAATAGAGCTAATTTTCAAGAAAATGCTCTACCTAATTCAGAGAATGAGGGATTTGTAAAACTTGATCCTTCTAGAAAGATTTCTCTAACTTGTGATGCTTTTGCAGTTAATACTGAAAGTACAAGAAAATCAAATGTTAGAAAATTCTATTTTACTTCTAGTGATAAAAAGAGTATGGACTTTCATTATACTCCTAATACAACTGAAACTAAGGACGTTTGTTCTGTTGAATGTGTAGAACAAGTAACTGTAAGTTATGGTCCTCCAGTTTCAGTAAAAGCTGGACTATGCTTTGAATATGAAGTTGAAATTAGAAGTAAGGTTACATGTTCTTCAAAATTACTTACAGAGGAACCAAAAATATCTCAATACAAAGTTTGTGAACCTACTGCTTATTGTAATAATAGTGGATCATATTATTTTGATCAGGCTGGTCCAAATGAAGAATTTGATAGCTGTGTAAATAGTTGTGATGGTGGTAAATATTCACAATCATGTATAAATAGTTGTTATAATAAAGTTTATAAAAAGAAGAAGAGTTCGAAAAAGAAAACAACATCTTTAGCTTTAAACAGTAGTTCTGTAATGAAGCTTGCTAATAGTAATCCTAGTTGGTGTAATGAAAACAATTTGGCTCAAATTGGGTATGGTGAACTTCGTGACAATGACGGCAATGTTCAGTATCCTTCAAATCAAGCAATAGGAAAAGCTAGTACTATAGCTGCAGCATATAGAAATAGTGTTTATGGAGGATATTATTATAAAGATGGTAATGTAATAAATTGGAAAACATATGATGCTAGCTTTAGTAATTCATCTACTCGTAAACTTGCAGATGGTACTGTTGTTCCTGCTTATCCTGGATGTTATTGGAATCAATATGGTAGATATTACTTCTTAAATACAACTAAAGGTATTAGAACTGTATTTAATGATAAAAATATTAGAATTCATTATTATGATGGTAATGATAGACTAGGGGATTGGCTATATTTTCCTAGTAATGGATTTAAGAGTAGTAGGGCTTGTAATGATAAGTGTAAGTGGGAGATTGGTACTTGTGATGGATATTTGAATTATGTTTCTCCTAATGGTACTTCAAGTGCTTATAATGCTTACTATAAAGATTTGAAAAAATATAATGAAACTCTTGAGGAATGTTCTGCGAAGGCTAAATGTAGTGAAACTACAGCTACTTATACCATGACTGCTAACAACAGTATTAATATTAAGACATGTACTGTTGATGAGGGTAAAGGTAATGATGGAAGCAATGGTTCTTGTACTACATGGGAAGAGACTAGTGATAAGAAAACTTCCATTACTACTGATAGTAAGAACAATATTATAACTAAAGAAGTTTCTGGAGTTTGTGCTTTAACTCCTACAACTGATAATGATGATTATAAAACGGTTATTAGCTTCCCTGGTAGTTATATAAATAATAAAACTGGAGATGTTGTATTTAAAGTTCCTACAGGAAAAGAAAAATATTATTCTTATAAGAAGAATCAATATTGTGTTCCTCTAAATGCTAAAGATGTTAATAAGAATTGGTATATTTGGGATCAAGTAAATAAACGTGCTGAAAGTGCTAAATCTAGTGTTAATACAACATTAACTACTGATACTACTGGAACTACTTATAATAAATATACTGATAGTAATGCAATCTATAATATAGGTGCTACTATTAAAAAGTTTGGATTCTTAGACTGGAATGTTGACGTTAGCTGTTTCTATGCTGTAAGTACTGTTTCTGATACTCCATCTGGTGGTGGTGATGATAAATGTACTGGTACTGATTGTAAAAAGACTAGTGCCACTAATTATGATACAAAAGCTGCAGCATTGGATGAGTTATTCCCAGCAGCAGATACAACAGATAATGCTGTTGGAACAAGTACAACTACAGAATTAAAAGAATCTGCGAAGGTTACAAAATTAAATTATACGACTAAAAAGAGTTCAGCAACTAAAGTTGCTAACTCTTCCACAAGTCGTGATGTTGGATACAATTGGAGTTGTGATTCGACTAATTTAACTAATAAAAATTACCCTGTTACACCAACTGCTTTAATTTCAAAAATTCAAAAACAAGGTGATAGTGTTTACAGTGATAGTACAGAAAGAGATTTTCATTTAACTATTACTAAACAAAATATCAAAAATATTCGTTCTTATAATAAAGATAAGGCTTATACTGATTTTGGTACAGATAAATATGTTAATAATGTTAATAATATATCATTTTATAAGAGTAGTTTCTTAAAAAATACAAGTTACGTTTATTCTTATTCTGGACCTAGAGTTCATTTATGTAATAATATGAAGAATGGTGAATGTGATGTATTAAGTGAATATGTTTCTTCTGAACAAGCTTGTGTTAAATTGAATAATGAAAAGGTGGGTGTAACATTATATGAATAAACCAATGTTATTAATTGGAATAATTATTATGGCTTTGATGGGATTCTTTGCTGTTAATATGGTTACATCTCAACAGACTGGTTCTGAACTTGATTATTATTTGCTTAAAGATACTACAGAAGCTGCAATGAATGATGCTATTGATTATGACTTTTATAGTAATAATGGCGTAGTTAGAATGGATAAAGAAAAATTCTTAGAAAGTTTTGTTCGTCGTTTTGCTGATTCCGTTGATGGTACTCGTGATTATAATATAGATGTTTATGATTTAAACGAAACTCCACCAAAAGTAAGTGTCAAGATTTTTTCTAAGAGTAGTAGTGCTAGTAAAAATAATTCTACTGACATAACTACTAATGTAGATATGATTATAGAATCTAAAAATAAAACAGATACTTATACTACTAATTTTACTAGTAGAGACAATAATACAAGCTCTTCTTTTAAGAGCAAGTAGAATAAGAAAGAAGGGTTGAATTTATGAATAATATGAAAACTGGATTGAAAAGAGCTTTGACTAATAAAAATACAGTTACTATACTTGGTGTTATACTAGCAGTTATAGTTTTATATGTAGGTTATAATTGGAGAGTAAAATCAGCTACAAATCCTATTTCTGTTCCCTATGCAGTTAAAACAATTTCTGCTGGGACAGAAATTACAGAAGATATGGTGGGGGTAACAGATGTTCCTCCTGCTATGTTAAAGGGAGATGTAATTCGTGATAAACAAGCAGTAGTAGGAAAATATGCTATGGCTGATACAGTTATTCCTGAAGGTAGTTTATTTTATGGAAGAGCTGTTGCGGAACAGGAACAATTGCCAGCTAGTATAATTTTAAAATATCCTAAGGGTTATGTATTATACTACATGAGTGTAAATATGGAAACTACTTATAGTAATTCAATTTATCCTAATAATTATATTGATGTTTATTTAAAAGCATCTTTAAGACAAAATGATGGAAGTACTAGTAAGGTTACTTTTGGTAAGTTATTAGAAAATGTAAAAGTTCTTGCAGTTAGAGATAGTAATGGTAAAAATGTATTTGCTAATGTAGATGAAAACAGTGTACCTTCTCAATTAATATTTGCTGTACCTCAAGAATATTATCTTTTACTTAAAAAGGCTGAATATTTAAGAAGCTTTAATACAGAATTATTACCTGTACCAACTGCAGAAAGTCTAAAATCTAATCCGGGTGATTTAAAATTAACTAGTGATTCATTAAAACAATTTATTAATGATAATACTGTTTATGCACAATAGTATATAAATAAAAAGAATAAAGAAGAATGTAATCCATGGTATGATGAAACGACATATTTTTTACTTCATGCTGATTATATGACTGGTGAAGTATCAAATTACTATGAGCTAGAAGATTATATAGATAATGAAGAAAATATAAGTTTGGATGAATTATTATCAGTTTTTAATGAGAAATATAGTAATGAATTAGATTTTACTGAACTAACAGAAAGTGTTTATGATCATAATTGTGATATGGAATTAAGAGATAGAATTTTACAATTAGTTGCACTTAAATTATTATATTCAAGAAATACTATTCCTGAAAGAGGATATGAGAGAGCAAAAAGATATATAAATGAGTTTAATAAAAGATTAGGTTTTGCATTATCTACAGAACAAATTGATGAAATAATTCATAGAGATTACACTAATGGTGAAAAATGGGAACATGTTTTAAAAACCTATGTTGATGAAGATGGGGAAGAACATTCCTATTGGACTGTTGAAAATGTAGCAAAAAAAGAACAATCAATAGAAGAATTTAAAGGACTAAAAAGATTAACAAAAATAATGCTTAATAAAAATAAAAAGTAAAAAAAATAAGGGTTATTATGTTAAACCATGTTATACTAATTTTAGTTAGTAGCTATTACTACCCAAATATTTGTCTCTAGTAGTTGTTATACTTCCACCATAAGGACATCAATTTTTAAAAAAAGTAAAAAAAATTATTGTGAGAAACTAAAACACAGTATTTATAAGGAATTTGAGAAAAATCAGTTGATTTCAAAATCACTATTATAATTCTCAAAATCGTGTATAGAAATATGTTAGGGTTCGAGTCCCTAGAGGAGCACCAAAATTAATAAAAATGCTAGTAACAAATATAATCTACTTTCCCGTAAAAGAAAGTAGATTTTTTGTTAATTACATTGATTTTGAAATACTATTATTTTCTAAAGAAAAACCAAGACTTTCCAAATATTTTTCATATTTGTTTACATCTTCTATTTCCAAACAGTCAAGGTCAATTATAACTATCTCACCTGCTTTTCTAATTTTCAAATTATTATTGTTATCAATTGAAGTAGCTATACTATTTCCTACATCAAAATTAATATCTTCATAATGCACTTTATTATCTTTAGTTAAAAAGCCAAGATTTCCAAGATGTAAGTCAGTAGCTTTTAAACCAATACTATGCAAATATTCGGAAATTTCTTCTCTTTTTTTATCAAGTTTTTCTTTAACTGTTTTGTCATTTATTTCATCACACATAATAACCCTTTGTGTAACTTCAATATGTATAGGATACCCATCAAATTCAAAATCACGATTTATAATTGGTTGTAATAAATATTCACAATATGGTATAGTTGTTTTTCTTCTAGGTTTACCTATTTTTATAATTTTATCTCCTATACCATAAACTATTGAAGTTGTACCCTTGCCAATATAATTTAACTCTGAACTAAGTCCATTCTTTTTAGAATAATTAGTTAAATCTTTAATTAATAGTTTAAAGAACTCATTAAATTCTTGCTTCTGTTTTAAAGAAAAAAACAAATCTTCATATTGAAAAGTAGATGTTTTATCTTTATACCTTTGAATAAATTTATCTCTATCTTCTAACTTTAAATCTAAATTTCCTAACATATTTTGTTTTATATTTTCAACATATCCATCTTTTACATAAAAACCATTAAATATATTTTCATTTACATATTTATTAAAATAAATTGATTCTTTTGAATTATCTATAGTGATACTCTTAATCATTGTATCTTTTCCAAAAAATGGAATACTTAACATTTCTTCTTCATTCTCAACTAAAATATAAGAAAATCCAACAATATCAATTAATTTATATTTTTTAGTTGTTTCATAACCATAACTAGAAAAATAAGTTAATGTAATTAGACAATCAGTTTTCATTTTTAACCTAGTATAAACTTCTATTAAATCACTCATTAGTCTCACCATCCTAATAAAATACTACCATATCTAGCACAAAATATCAATATCATTTAAGTTAAAAAAATCAAGTAATTAAAGTTCAAAAAAACGACTATTTTTAATTACTAGTCATTTTCTTTATAATTAGATTTATATAACTCTACTTCACTATTATCTACTGGACTATCTTTAATATCAAGTTTAGGTAAATCACTTTTAGTAGCAAGTCCAAAATAATCTAAAAATTCATTAGTTGTTTTATAAAGATTAGGTTTTCCAATAGTATCTTCTTTACCACATTCTCTAATAAAACCTCTTGCTAACAATTTCCTAACAATTTGACTACTAGACACTCCTCTTATTTCATCAATTCTAACTCTTGTAATAGGTTCATTATAAGCAATTATTGCAAGAACTTCTAAACTAGCATTACTTAATGTAAATACTCTACTATCAGTAACCAATTTTTCATAATATTCTTTATGTTCACTTTTAGTAGTAAGTTTAAATGTATTTCCTAAAAAACTTATTCTCAAGCCACGTTCAGGAGATTCGTAATCACGTCTTAACTCAGTTAATATTCCTTTTACTTCTTCTTCAGTAATACCTAAAATACTTGCAAGTTCTTTAATAGTAATACCTTCATCCCCTACTACAAATAATATTCCTTCTGTTACACTTTTTAAATTCATTCTAATCAACTCTTTCAAGTAATATCGTTCCAAAGTTTTTATCTTGTTTTAATACTATTTCCTTATCTTTAGCCATTTCTAATATTCCTAAAAATGTTACCACTATATAAGGTCTACTTAATTCTTCAAACAAACTTAAGAACTCTACTATTTTTTGCTTTTTTAATATACTTCTTATTTTATTAACCCTATCACTTACTGATAACTCTTTTTTAGCTATCTTAGTATTTAATGGTTTAGAGTATTCTTTTCTTTCTAATAACTTTTGTAAAGCAACTAATAAATCATTAGCGCTTACCCCTTCATTATTTTCTAATTTTTCAGTTGTATATAACTCTCTTTTTTCGGGAACTTTTGTATAATAATTACTTCTTTTATCTTCAAGTGTTCTAAAAGTACTAGTACTTTCTTTATATTTCTGATATTCAAGTAATCTTCTTTTTAATTCTTCTTCAGGATTAACACTTTCTTCATTTTCATCTTCTTTAGGTGGTTTAGGAAGTAAATATCTACTTTTCATTTCAATTAATTCACTAGCAGTTACTAAGTATTCACTTGCTATATCTAAATTCATTTCTTCCATTTCTTTTAGATAATTAATATATTGTTCAGTTATATCTACTATCTTTATTTCACTTATTTCTATTTTCGACTGTTTTACTAAGTGCAAGAGTAGATCTAATGGACCCTCAAAATCCCCGATTAAAAAATTATTCATTAGTTACAACTCCATTTACTATTTTCTTCTTTTAATTTTATTTCTCTTTTAGTAGTAGCTAAACTATATAATGGTTTAACTTCACTATTTGTATAAGAAACTAAATCTAATTTATATTTTAAACTATTTTCATCAAATGTCAAGTCAGTAACTTTACCAGTTAAAAGTTCAGCTTCTTTTTTAAACTCATCTTTATAAGAATAAATTTCATCTTCTTTTAATTTTATACTTTCTTTTGAAACTTCATAATTAGAAAGACCATTGCTACTAAAGTTATAAGTTACTTTAGTTACTAAATTATAATTGTTTTCAGTTGTTTTATAAGTACATACTAATATATCATTTAAATCATTAAAATCTTTAGTTTCAAGTATATTTATACTAGCATACACTACTTCTTTATATAATTCATCACTCAAATTAATTTCATATAAACTCTGTACTTTTCTATTTAATTTAGTACCAGGATTAAACTTAGTTCTATATATAACTACTCTTTTAGAATTATATAATTCAATATACACATTTAACTTTGAAGCATCATCTATACTCTTATCAGGAAGATACACATTACTTATAATATTACCTGTTTTCTTTGTAAAACTATAAAATCTGATATTCTTTGCAATAATATGTCCTTTTTCATTATTTATTTCTAATAAACCATCTTGTGTTTCATAATATTCAATATTCTTTTTAGGAGCAGTCACTACATCTTGAGCAGGTGCTTTATTTATTAGTTTAGATAGTTCAGGCAAGTAAAATGCTACTAAAAGTATAGGAAGTAATATGATTATTGAAGATATACCTGCTTTTCTTGCTTCTTTCTTTTCTTCTTTAGTTATAGAATTACTATCTAAGTCTAAAATTTCTATACTACTTCCATTTTCATCTATTACTTGTTTATCAAAATTATCTTCTACTTTTTTATTAGTAAGTTTTTTAATTTGATTTTTACCAAATAACAAAAATACTATTTCTAATAACTTTGTAACACTTAAAATAATTATTGAGTTTTGGGTATTTAAAAAGGAAATAGAATTTAATATTTCTAATGGAAAATCAAATAATATTAAAATACATATAGTTGCAAGTAAATCCATAAAAAATAATAAAATACCAAATAAACTATTAGATACTACTTTTCCTAAATAGTACTTATTTATAAAAGGAATCCATGCTAAAAAAACACTCTTTTCATTTTTTAATTTAGATAATTTAGTTAAAACTATTCCATTAATAATATAATGTACCGACATTAAAAGAAATACTATAACTAATATAATAAATAAACTTTGTGACACACTACCCATATTATAACCTCTCTTTACTATATATAAGTATACCAAAAAACTAGAGATTTCTCTAGTACTTTGTTTATTATTTCTTAATTTTGTGGTTTACAAGTAATACTGACTATAAAAGACATTATAATTGTTACTGTAAGTCCTCCTGATGAATTAGATAAAATACCAGTTAGAAGCCCTGTTATTCCATCATTTTTAAACCCTTCATATGCACCCTTAAATAAGGTATTCCCAAAGTTTGTTATTGGTACTGTTGCACCTGCTTCACCAAATTTTATAAGTGTGTCATATATTCCAAAGAACGATAAAAGAGCACCTGCTATAACTAAAAACGTATTTAAATGAGCTGGAGTAAGACTAGTATATTCTAGTACTAATTGTCCTATAGCACAAATTAATCCACAAATTATAAATGCATTTAAATATATCATATACTAATCACTTCCAAACTTACCACATGTGAAACAGATGGAATTGATAAACCAATATTAACTGTCGTTTTAGAATGAAGTGCACCTGTTCCAACTATGAGAATTTTTTTATATTTATTTTCTTTTAATATTTTATTAAATAATATTAATGGTAAACAAGTAGGTCCTGAAGCACCCGCAATAGAACTACCAGTATCTTTATAAAGTAAAGCACCTGCATCCATTAAGTTATCAACTTTTAACTTATACTCTTTTTCTAAGTATTCCTTTAAAATATCTAAGCCGTATATTCCTAAATCACCTGTTAATACTAAATCATAATAACTTGGCTTTCTTTTAGTATTTTTAAAATGTTCATAAATAGTTTTAGCAGCAGCAGGAGCCATTACTGCACCAAAATTATTTGCATCTTTATAGCCAATATCTACTACACTTCCAATAGTCGCACTCTCTATTTTTAAATTAGTTTTTTTATTAGTAACAATAGCACTTACACTACCTGTTGCAGTAAATGTATTTACTTTTTTTCTAATAGCACCATATTCTATTGGAAAACGAAATTGTTTTTCACTAACTAAATTATGTGAGGATGTTACTACCCCAACATTTTTTACACGCTTATTTTCCACAAACACAGATGCAATTAACAAACTTTCAGTAAAAGTACTGCAAGCACTATAAACACCTAAAAATGGTATATTAAAATTTTTCATTCCAAAGTCACTGGCAATTAATTCACTTTGTAAATCCCCACCAATAAAGAAATTTATATCTTTTTCTTTTAATTTACTTTTATTTAATAAACCTTGTACACATTTTTTAACATACTCACTTTCTGCTTCTTCTACACTTCTTTTTTCATAATAATAATCATCTATTAACAAGTCTCCCTTAACAGTAATACCATGTTCATTTTTACCCAATAAAGAATAATAATCTTTTATATAAGAACTATTAAATTTTATTGTCACATTATCACCCCTTTTAAAAGTGCTAAAAAGAAACTTACAACTAGTCCATACAATATTATAGAACCAGTTAATTTAAAAATATTAGACCCTATTCCCTTTATAGGACCTTCACTTTTATGGTCCATTCCAGCAGAAGTCATAGCATGTGCAAAACCAGTTGATGGAATAATTAAACCACATTTTGCAAAAGAAACAATTTTATCAAAGAAACCAAGTCCAGTTAATATAGAAGATATTACTACTAATGTAATCATAACATACATGTAACTAGCACTTTCACTAAGCAAGCATTTAACTCTAAAAAGTTTAAATAAAACTTCACCAAACACACCCATTAATCCACCTATAAAAAATGAAACAAAAACATTTTTAAAAATATTTTCTTTCTTACTATGCTTTTTTACTATTTCGTTATAACTTTTTAAATTCAAAATAACTCACCCATTTATAATATGGACGAGTTATTAAGTTTTATACAGTTATATTACTTCTAATTTTTTTTAATACTTTACTTTCTTCACGAGATACTTGTACTTGACTTAACCCAAGTATAGTAGCAGTCTCACTTTGTGTATAATCCTTTAAGTATCTTAGTTCAATTATTTTTCTTTCATATGGAGTAAGACTATTTAATTCATTTTTTAAATCAATTAAATCATCAATTGTGTTAGTTCTATCAAAGCCTATTATTTTTTCTAAAGTGAAATTATCATCATTTAAATCTCTTTCTAAACTAACAGCAAATTCACTTTTTAGAATAGCTTCATTAAGTATTTGTTCATCAACACCTAAATAAGCACTTACTTCATAAGTACTAACACATCTATTATATTCGTGAGACAAATATTCTTTAGTTTGAACATAACTCTTATATAGTTTTAACATGTCTGAACTTACTTTCATATTTCTATCATTTTTAATATATTCTATTATTTCACCTAGAACATATTTATAAGCATATGTTGTGAATTTAGTATTACTCTCTTTATAATTTTTATATGCTTTTATAAAACCAATAGTACCCACTTGAAATAAGTCCTCAATATTATAATGTTTACTATATTTAGATGCTATTTTATAAATGAAATTCTTATTTTCTAATATTACCTCTTCTAAGCCTTTTATCATATTTTCATCACTCCTAGTGCAGTTAATTCATTACTTGTTTCATAAAAATCACTAATGTACTCTTTACTTCTTAGTTTTTCCTTAACTTCATTACTAGTTAAACTACATAATATAATCTTACCATTAGAAAAACTTACTAAATCATTTAAATTCATAAGTGCTTCAATACCCTTAATATCTATTACATTTAATTTATCTAAATTTACTACTATATACATAATACCATGTTTAAGTATAACCGGAAGAACCTCTTCATTAAAAGTATTAACTGTATTTTCATATAATTTACCACTTAATCTTACCCACAAAATCCCACTTTTGAATTCCATTTCTATATTTAACATATTTTGCCTCATACTTAATATATCTTATTTTTTATATTTTTTATACAAAAACGACATAATTAGATAATTATTTCTTTCTACATAATTTTACATATTTAATAAGTATTAATAAAGATACAAGAAAAGATAATAATCCAAATATTAATATAAATGTTGATGTTTTATCAAAGTTAGAAGCTTTTTCTTCCGTTACCATTGCAATTGGTTTATTAAACAATTCTTCATTATCAAGAACATTTTCATTTTCTTTACTAACAATTTCTTCTTTATTAATAGAATTTAATTTTTTAATTAAACTATCTATTTTCTTATCTTTATTGCTAATTATATTTTCAACTTCATTTTTTGTAAAATTACTATCTTTTTTTTCTATAACATAATCTTCTTCATCTTTAATATAACCTTTTAAATCTGCGTAATAACCTGGATAATAATTCTTATTAATAGTATAACACATATTCATTTTGTCTTTATATTTATATTGATAAGAAGAAAACTCTAAAGTTTTTGCTTCTTGTTTTGTTAAATCCAATTTAACATCAAGTATACATACTTCATTATCGCAAACATTACTAATTATAGTATTTTCTTTATTAATATGATCAGCATGAATTTCTTCATTAATATAAGTTTCTAAAGTTAAACCCTTAAATTCAACATTTTCATTGTAGTAATAAATTCTTATAATACTTTCATCTAAATTAACTGGAGCAAACGGAAGTATTGTAAATGTATCATAATTAGATACTCTGGTTCTTGCATCATACCAATTATAAAGTCCATCATTAAAAGTATAACTATTTGCTATAGGTGTATAACCAATTTTATAGGTAATTGGTTTTAAATTTTTATCAAGTACTTGTACTTCATAAATATAAAAATTCTTATTTGAACCAAATGAATTAATTTGAATTTTATTAACTACATTTTTATTAAATACATAATTGTAACTTTCTTGCTCAATTATTCTACCATCTTTTTCTTCAGGTTTAATAAAACTATAAAAATAATCTGTATATTTAATTTTATCTTTAAGAAAATATTCACAATTACTTTCAGCATCAACCTCATAATGAAAGTTGCTATCTTCTAACTTATACCATCTATATTTCACCTCACTTTCTGCATTTAATTTTAATGGTAATATTAGTATCAACATAAGTGATGCTAAAATTTTTAAAAACTTTCTCATAACTTCTCCTTTCTGAAGGTTCATTTTGTCCTTCTACATACTTATACGTAAAAAAAAGCAAAATTACTTTTTTTATTTTGCTTTACATAAATATTTTACATACACATTTACATAAGATATGTAAATTAAATATAACTTAACTCTATATAAACTGTTATTTATTAACATTTAAAATAATTTCTAAATTATTCTTTAACCTTTCATCATTAGGATTTTTATTAACTGCTAACTTAACATATTTTAAACTATTTTTCATATCTCCTATATTAAAATAACATAAACTTAAAATATCATATACTGTCTCATTCCAAGCATACTCTTCATTAATATAATTATTAGTCTTATCTTTTATACTATCAGCTTTTAATAAATACTTTATACTTTTCTTATAATCTTTTATTTCATAATAATAAAACCCTAATAAGCAATAATTCTCTTTATTCCCTGGTAATAACTTAATAGCTTTCTTTAACCACATCTCACTTTCATCTAATCTATTTAAATACTTATAACAAATTGATATAAATCTCATTGAACTACATTTTTCTTCTTTCCAAGTAGATGAAGGCATATAAACATGTTTTATTAAGATATCTATTGCTTTATTATATTCTTTATTATACATATACTCTCTTCCCAAATAATGAATATTTCTAGGATTTGACTGATCAAGTTTAACATCTTCTTCTAATAATTTTAAATAATAACTTCTATCTTTAGAAATATCTTTATAATGATTAATTTCTATCTTATCAGTAGTTAAAATATTTTCCTTTCTATCAAGAGTAAACTCTAATACTTCATGAACTTTATTTACCCATTTATAATTATTTCTAGTATGTATTTTAGATATATAATAACTCATTAACGAATTACCCTTACTATCAAAAGTATAATTTAAATTATACTTTACTCTATCTGTATTATCTGTCCAAATACTCTCTAAAGTATTTCTCCAGCCTTTATTAAAGACTTCATCTAAATCAGTTGATACCACAATATCAGCGTCACTCTTAACCATCTTAAGTGCATCATTTCTAGCTTCATCAAATGCAAAATTTTTATATTGCTTCTCTTTAACAATAACACCAAGTTTTTTTAATAATTCTACTGAATTATCAGTAGAACCTGTATCTAAAACATATATTTCATCAGCCTCTTTCATACTTTCATACCAACGTTTAATATGTTTACTTTCATTTTTACATATAGCATATACACATATTTTCATTTTCTTTACCTCTACTATAAAATATGCTAAAATATTACTAGAGGTGTTAAATAATGAATATAGGAATAGATATAGATGGAGTTTTAACTGATTTAAATAGTTTTTACTTAGATTATGGAAGTATGTATTATTATAATAAAGGAATTTATATTAAAAATCCAAATGAATATTATTTTAAAGATATATTTAAAGTTAGTCAAAAAGAAGATGATGACTTTTGGACTAGATTTATAAATGAATACTGTTTAAATACTCCACCTAGAAGATTTGCTAGTGAAATTATTAAAAAATTAAAAGATGAAGGAAATAATATTTACCTTATTACATCAAGAAACTTCTTAGTTAGTAAAACTGATACAGGAAATGGTAAAATTGATATTACTAAAAAATGGTTAGAAAATAATGATATTTGTTATGATAAGTTAGTATTTACTCCTCATGATAAAATACCTGATATAAAGAAATTAAATGTAGACATTATGATAGAAGATTCCCCAATTAATATAGAAAGTATAAGTAAGATTATTCCAGTTATAGCATTTGATACTAGATATAATAAAGATGCAAAAAGCAAATATAGATGTTATAGTTGGTATGATATTTACAAAACATTAACAGAATACAAAAAGTAGAATTCAATTTGAACTCTACTTTTTAAATATTTTTATATCTTTAATTTTATTAACAACTTTATTATATATTGTTTTCATATCATTTTGTCCTTTCAATATATAATATGTTTATATTACTTTTATGAAAAGGCTTATAACTAGCATCCACTTGTAGTTTCCTGTATTGTATATGGATTAGAAGATGAGCCATTTCCTGTACTATATTTGATACAAGATTTGAGAGAAATGACCGTACGAACCCCGCCGCCGGCGAAGACGTTGACGTTGTTCAAGAAGCCAGGGCTGGACGAACCGTACACGTAGAACACGCCAGCGTCGCTGCCACTCCAAACGCCAGGAGACAACAACCACCAAAATGTTGAACCTGTAGAACTACCGTTTGCACTATTATAATAATACCATGTTGGTGCATTTGTACCATATAGTCCACCTGCAAAACTTACTTCGTCTGCTGTCATTAATGCTATTGGATATGTTAGTTTCCCATTTCCAGTACTTGTGTCTACTGTGAATTTGTCTTCTGTTGCTGTACAGTCATAACTTGGTGTTTTATTTGTTATTAGTCTTGTGTATGCTCCAAAGTATGTATTATCAGATGTACTTCTATCGTTACAATATACTGCTGTTGTACTTAAGTATTTACCATAATTTGTATTCAAATTATCTTTATACCAATTGTCTATTATTGTTTTTATTGTACTGTCAGTTGTATTTTCTCTTGCGCCTGGTATACTTCCTAAACTTCCATACATATAACTTACATATGCTGTATCAGCATAACTACTATTAAATGATGATGTCCCTATATATGCGTCTGTTGCTGTAGTACTTGTTCCATGGTATAGTAGTCTTACACTTCCATCTGAGTTTGTTCTTATTATTCTCCAGTATAAGTCTTGATTACTTGCATTCTTTCCGAACTTTACCCAGTTATCTATTGCATTTCCTGCAAAATAGTATACTGTTGTTCCATTCTCTGTTGATGTATATAATGTTTTTGTATTATCAGTTGTTAAAACTTTACTAAAGTCTGTTCTTGTTAATACTGTTGATTTGTCTGCAAGTAATTTCTTATATAGAGTTGGTTTAGCTGAAGCAAATGTTATACTACAACTTTTTGCACTTGTTATATTACTTATTGTATAAGTATTACCACTTAATGTTCCACCACATGAATTTGTTTCTAGTTCAGCTTTAAAGCCATCGTTCGGTGTTACTGTAAACTTTGCAGAACCACCATAACCAACTGATACATTTGAAGGATTTACTGTTCCATTTGTTGCTGTTAAAGTTACTGTGTAACCATCAGTAAAATCTATTGTACAATAGTCTGGTGTTTTAATGCTGCTTAAGTTTATTGAACTTGTAGCATTATCCCATTTTGCTACTGTACCATTTTTACATTTTACATTTTTAACTACATTGGTAGTTAAAAGTTCAGCATATGTTTTTGTTGTACTTTCTCCATTTAAAGTATAAGCAACTAAATTTATATCACTTGATGGTGTTAATGTGTATGGATCACTAATTGATCCACTTCCACTTGTTTGTACTTCTGTTTTTATATATACTACTGGTTTTAAGTTTGAACTTGCTACTCCTTCATTTATCCCATTATCTGTTACTTCATTAAATCCATTTTCTGTTTTTAATAAAAATGGATTTAAACTTTGTAAATATGAATTATTACCACCTATTTGGTTATATTCATAATTTGTTAATATTCCTATATTTCCTTACGGTTTATCCGAGAACGCAGACCTTTTCCGTGAAATATTGAAAACGACGGAAGTCTTACAGCAAGACGTCAACGACGCTGTGCTGAACAAGCAAAGCGAAGTTCCCGTTATCGACGATACGGAAGAAGAAACGGTTACGGACGAACCCGTGATTCCAAAATCGGACGAAACACACGTAAAAACGGAAGAAGAAAGCAGTGTTACCCCGTTCTATCGTAGGTATTTGCAGGTACAAAGGGACAACCCCGACAGTATCGTTGCATACCGAATGGGCGATTTTTACGAGATTATGGGCGAAAAAGCGGAACAAGCCGCAAATATTCTCGGTTTAACGCTCACAGGCAGGAACGTCGGACTTCCCGAAAGAGTGCCGATGTGCGGTTTTCCGTATCACGTTACGGAAACGTACCTTGAAAAACTGCTTGAACAAAGCAGCGTGGTGGTAGTCGAGGGCGAAAACGAGCCGATAAAAATTCTATCCCGTGCCGAAGCTCTCGGACAAACCGACGAGCCGAAGAAACCGAAACCCGAACTCATCGAAATAGACGACGATGAACCCAACCCGTTCGATACCGAACAGGAACAGACGGACGAGGAACAGCCCGATTACGTCGGAGAGATTGACACCCGTTTCCCTATAACGGACGACTATGGCGACGAAGATGACGACCCCGACGAAGAAGATTGGAATGAAGCCGAAGAATCGGACTACAACGGGGACGAAGAAACGGTCGACTACGATTACGAAGAAGAAAAGCAAGCCAAAAAGGAGGAAAAAAGCGAAAAGAAAGGGCGACCGATATGGGAACGCCGAAACAAACCGAGCAGACAAAAGTCGTTCTTTGACGAGTTGGAACCAAAGACGGCGGAAGAAGAGCTGACGGAATACATACTCAAAGGCGGGAGCAACGTAAGCGGCAGTAAGATACGCATTTACGATGAGTATCAGAAGAACCCGTATGAGCAGGATTTTGTTCGCTTTTTGAGTAAAGAGTATGGCGTAGGCGGGCGTGGCGGTCCTGACGGCATTGATGAAATGCACGACGGCAAGGGCATCCGTTTCAGTAAAAAGAACAAGGAAACGGGAGAAACGATAGCCGTATCGCTGAAATGGGAACAGGCGGCAGTCAAAATAGCTAACCTTATTGACGAGGACAATTATCTCAATGAAGAAGAAGCAAAAGAGTATGCAACCCTTGTCCGATTCCGCAACGAGCGGAAGAGTGCGAACGGAGATGACGAACTTGTCAAAATAATGGCAAGGCAAATCGTCGAATACGGCACGGCGCATACATACAGCGAAAAGTATAGCGATTATCCGGGCTTTTTGGACGAGGGCTTGATATTTTTCTCTCAGCATACGGAAGAAATTATAAAAGAAGTCGAAAAATACGACGAAGTAATTTCTGCCACAAATACGAATTATCCCTATCTGAGCATATCGTTCAAACTTCCTTATTGCCCGGTATGGCAAGCGAGGGAGGAAAGAATCCGTCAAAGAGAAGAGAAAGTGAAAGACTACGTTGACCGTTTTACAAGGCAATGCGCAGACGGGTATAAACCGTCAAACGAAAAAAACGTTGTCCTGACGGTAACGGCAGACGAACTTCCCGAAAACGAATTTCTGTTTCTGAAAGACTACCGAGACGAATTTACAAAATATTGCTTAAAGCAAAAGGGCGTAGAAAACATAGATCTTTCCATGCAAAGGATAGAGATAACGTTTGACAGACGGTATATCGAATCCCTGATTGCAGGAAACGAGCCAACGCCCGAAGAAAGAGGCAGAATCCGAAAAATCGCAAACGGCATCATTTCCGAAGGGATAAGGGAAAGCACGGAAGGCAACTATTGTGCGTTCTTTGACGAACTCAAAGAACACGAAGAATTTGCCCGTATCCACAGAAAGGAAATAGCCGAAGAACTGTGTCGTCGTGAAGAAGTATCCGACGTGGAACTCAGCGACGACGGCTTTGACGTCAATTACTACACGCAATATCTTTGGAATTACAAGGACGAACCTGAATCAGGGGAAGAGACCACAAGGAAGCACGAACATCAGGGAACGGTTGCTAAGTTTAACCGTTTCAAAGAGCTTACCGAAACGGACAGGGTGTTTGCAGAAGAGTTTTTCTCAAAGGATATGAGTCAACCGTATGATTCGCCTTGGGGTGAAGTACAGTCCTGCACGGTAATCAAGAACGGTATCTACTTTGTTTCGACGGCAGGTCACGGCGGCATTATGATTCCTCAAATTCTCGCACCGCATATTCTGTCGGCAGATAAAAACGTGCCTTTACGAGAATTGTACGATAAGGGAATTCTGAAAAGGAATAACGATTATTTCACAAGTAGTTATGTGAACACGGACAGACCTGATATGAAAGGCAGGTATATTCAGTTCAACGAACTTACGGACGAAGAAAAGGATAAGTTCTATGAAGATTGGGACAAAATCCTGAATGAATCCCTTGCGCATTGGAACACACAATATTGGCAAGCGCACGAAAGTGTTGAAACAAATACAACTATCGTTCACGACTTGGACGAAGAG